>Ga0187843_10001246_pt1 | contig 16420 bp, 16 predicted proteins | sample SpaLakP09_SKY_43_FD_134516 | JGI IMG/M metagenome (GOLD analysis project Ga0187843, IMG submission 134516) | Oligotrophic lake water microbial communities from Sparkling Lake, Wisconsin, USA - SP09_SKY_43 | ecosystem: Environmental > Aquatic > Freshwater > Lake | place: USA: Sparkling Lake...
AAGAAGTGGACGATGCCGATACGGGACTGGAAAGCTGCTCTGAACCGCTTCGCCATCCAGTTTGAAGACCGGGTGCCGCAGACTTAAACGAAAACCCGTTTACACAGAATCCAGTACACCCCCTAGAAGAAAGCGGTCGTCGCTGGCTCATCATCGACTCGTATCGAGTTCCGACGGGCTACTCATCTGATGAGACCAAACTGGCGTTGGAAATTCCAGGGACATATCCGGGCTCCCAGATCGACATGTTCTACTGCTACCCGCCATTGGCACTTTCCAACAGTCGTGAGATCCCTTCGACCCAGGTTCGCGCGATCATTCAAGGCGTTGAGTTTCACGGATGGTCTCGCCATCGCGGACCTGCATCCGAGTGGAAGATTGGAATCGACAACGTGGTGACTCACTTGGCTCTCGTCGAATCCGCGCTGCAGAAAGAGGTAGAGTGATGTTGCCGCCGCTGACTCTGGCGTTGACTCAGCCGACTCACACGCAACTGCGCCGTCATCTGTTCTGTGGCGATGGTCGTGAGTCCGCAGCTATCATCCTTTGCTCGCGCGTGCCTCTACCTCGCCGCCGACTCCTGGCTAAACACGTCATCCTGGTTCCGAATGTGGAGTGTACGCGCCGTAGTTCTGATCAGATCACGTGGCCTGGTAAGTATTTGGAGCAAGCTATTGACCTCGCTGATTCCGGAAGGCTAACAATGATTCTCATTCACTCACATCCTGGCGATCATATCGACTTTTCTCCAGTTGATGATCGTAGTGATCAAGAGGTTCTCCCGTCACTTTTTCAGGCGGTGGATACTTCTCATGGAACTGCAATTATGGTTCCAGATGGGACCGTTCGCGCTAGGCTGTATGACAAGAATATGCGGTGCGAAGCTGTTGATTTGGTTTCGGTAGTGGGAGATGATTTGCAGTACTGGTGGGCTGACGCGCTGACAAATTCAGCACGGTATAGGCCTATCGCCTTTACTAGTGATATGACCATTGAACTGCATCGACTTACTGCGGTGATAATTGGCGTTTCTGGTACGGGCTCACCCGTCGCTGAGCAGTTGGGCAGACTCGGTTTTGGGCGCCTCATACTGATCGATCCTGATCGCGTTGAGAAGCGTAATTTGAACCGCATCCTTAATTCAAGCCTACAAGACGTCGACGGCGGGATTTTCAAGGTCGATATGTTCGCAGCAGCGGTAGCACGTTATCGCGAGCCCAGCGTGGTCCACCCTATGCCGGCAAGCCTCGGGGCGCGGGAATCGGTTCTCGCGGCGAGTCAGGGCGACGTGATTTTTTGCTGCACCGACACCGTGGAAGCTCGCTTTCTATCTGATCTAATTTGCAGCACGTTCCTAATTCCCCTATTTGACGTAGGTGTCGTTATCCCTACTAAACAGGTTGACGGGCGCGCTCAAGTTGTTGAGGCTTACGGCAGGGTTGACTATGTTCATCCGGGAGGAACTTCGCTGCTTGATCGAGGTGTCTATACGCCAGCGAGCCTGGAAGCCGAATATCTGAAAAGCGCCGCACCTGATGCGCTTCGAGATCGGATTGATGCGGGATACCTACCTGGCGGAAACGAAGAGGCGCCCGCGGTGATTTCCTTGAACATGAGGGCTGCGTCAATTTGCGTTTCAGAGTTCATCAACCGAGCCTACCCCTTCGGTGAGCCCAACTGCGCGTACGCACGCATTTCTTTTACGGTCGGAGCTCGTGAGCAAGACTATGATTCGGACGATAGCTTCCATAAAAAGGCGACGATGCCCATTGCTCATGGAGACGCCGATCCTTTGCTGGGATTGCCTAGTCTAAAGGCTCCCCGCGTTAGGAAGCTGCCGTGAGATTGTTTAAGTGGATACGCCGGATCGCCGCAAAGATCCTGAATAGCTATGGACCGGTGAGATGTGTAATTGTGGTCGCCGGGGACAGTCTGCCGCCGGTACTTCCGTATCGTAACCTCGTTCTAGCCCAAGACGACGGTGAAAACTGGTGTTTAGGGATGCAATGCCCATGCGGGTGTAACGATACGATCGAGTTATTGCTAGTACCTGAGGGAAAGCCGCGATGGGACGTTGTTATCGATGATCAGGGACGACTGACGCTCGAACCTTCAGTTTGGCGCGCTTCTGGGTGCCGTTCTCATTTTTGGATAAGGAAGGGACGCATATATTGGTGCTGACGTTCGCGTGATTGGTGTTAAATTTGCATCTTGCGAGGGAAGACTCGAAATTTTGTTTTCAAATATGATCTTGAACGAGCTTTTTTTGACGGTGGGTATGGAGGGGGAGCCAAGGAAAGTGGGGCGCTTTTCATGGAGCGAGTTCGGAGTACACCTCTCCGCCAATACAATGTTCGCTTAAGTAGCGCAGCGTCCCAAAACGGCCGTACGTCACTATGAAGTCCGGTCTTTTTGTATCAGAGTGTCCCGCAGAGTTAGCCAGAACCCTGCGATTTTTAGGGCACAAACCCCTCAAAAAATTACCCGCAAATCTCCGGCCTCGATCCGTCGGGCGGGCCGGGACGGCGGCCGACCTAGGCGCCGGCTAACTTCAAGCTCGAGTCAGACTGGCCGGCAACATCGCCTTTTCTAATTTTTTTGGCGGCCGCCGCTCAGCTACAAGTTAGAGATCTATTGCCCCAGTGCGGGTGAAAATGACCTGATTTGCTGACACAGTTTTTTATTGAGTACAATGGGGCTGCTATCGCAGCCTGAAGCGGCAGTTCAGCACTATTGCGATGGAGCGAGAAAAGAATTGAATGATCAATACCTTATCTGTTTCCAACCCGACTCTACAGGCTACTAATTGTCAAATGAAAATAACCGGGGAATGCCTTGGCATGCTCAAAGTTTGAAAAAACTTCGAATTTGGGCGCATCGTGCATCACCTAAATTAATTTTGCATCCAAATGAAACTTCTTTGCTGGATCGTCAGGAAAAGGATGATGAGGAACATTTAGAGAGCCAGCTGCCAGAAGGTGAAGTCTTAACTGTTGCGGCAATATGGGCAGTTGAGGTTTACGGTCCTTCAGAAATTGATTCTTTGTATAAAAACTTGACCAGATTAGGTTGGGATAGTTCCCGGATTGGTAATAGCCATAATGCCGTGGATTGGATAAATGAACAACGCATGTACGGCTCGGTGGGAAATTTCAATGTTGGAGTTGTCACGAGAAAAGGCGATAATCGATTTCTTATCAGTAACCGAATTTTTGCTGTTTTGCCGCCAGAGGTCGACTATTTATTGGTTTATTTGTATCAGCTATCTGCGTCATTGACCTGTTTGCGTATTGGCTTTGTAATGAAAGATGAATTCGGTAACGGATATCGCGACGTTATTGAGAAAAGGCATAAAACGCAGCGGCTAGTTCAGGGTAAAGGGGTTAAGGGGCTTATTTATTATGATGGAATTGTAAATACAAAGATTAAAGAGGTTGCTAAAATTCGTATAGGGTACAGAAAAATTGCGGTTGATTGGATAAAGAAAGAAGCGCCGGGATTTTTCTGCCGCGCGCACGACGGAAATAGAATTCCTACGACAGAATTGATTTTCACGGAAAAGGAATTTTTGTTTGGAAAAGACGCGCCGAGTTCTAGTCGTTCATATTTTCATTGGCGTAGGATTGTGCTAAATGCGGTCCGTGACGGACAATGGACTTCTGAAGGATTCGAGGGCTTGCAAATGGCGATGGATGAATGCCATGGGAATGAGCGCTATCATGCTGTAATAGCACTAAAAACTAGCTCGGTAAGCGCAGAGAATATGAAACATTATGGAACGCCGAACAAGTCATCATATGTCAGCATATGTGAAGACCATTTTGGAGGAACTTTAGTTCACATGGCGGGACTGGCTTTTTTGCAAGAAATTGGTAGGTCAATAAAAGTTGCACGCGAGGAGCTACAATTAAATTCAAAGAAATTTGACGTACTGTCAAAACTCGAAACAATTGAAAATTTTATATCGAGTTCAATTGGTAAACCGTCGATCGTGTCGGAGCTGCGGAATGAAGCAAACAGAGACAATGCATTTCGACATTGGTGTGAGAACTTTACAATGACCCGTTGGCCGCGCCCCGAAGTACTTTCGCTTCCAAAAGTATTTGCGCAAAGAACGGTATATTTGGCTGACAAATTCATAGCTGAAGAAGCCACGGCTAGAGAGCAGTTTGAGCAGCTTAGTTCTATTTTAAATACTCGAGAGAGTATTAAGACGCAAGCGCGGATGGAGAAATGGACTTTGGTTGCTATATTCCTTGCTCTGGCTTCACTTTTCGCGGCTCTTTTGGCGTTGGCACCGATAGCGGAATGGCCGGCACGAATTATTGAATTTGTCGAGTACATTAAAACCAGAATTCAAACTTTATGAAACGCCGCGTGATAGCCTGGCCGTTAGCGTGCGTTGCTTTGCTTTTGTTCGCTTCCTGGCGAAAGCTGTCGTGGAAACGTAGTTTCGCGGCGAAAGCACTAGTCTTACCTAACATGGAGCTCAGTCGGACTGGCCGTCGTAGCGGTCTTCTTTTATCCCTGGGGTGGCCAACTGCTCAGCTCGAAGGTAAAAAGGAATTGCATTCAATGTCAGGAATTTAAGTAAGATTTCCATGATATTCTCAATAGCTTTTCATTGGGAATGCACGGAATTGGGACGTGCTCCAAGGTTCAAAAACTAAACGGAGATACAATATGCAAAAATTTGTCGAGCTTAGAAGAGGGTTGGGTTCAATCAATGACTGGTATGTAAGATGTCAAAAGGACCAAATTCCGTATGTTGTCGTTGATAAGTCCAAGAGGTATGCGGTTGTAAGGTGGGATTCCATTTCTTTCGCAGCAGGAAAGACAATCTCATTGAGAAAAACCAAGATAATTATTCGGAAGAAATTAAGCAACTTTTCTTAAGGCATTCTAATAGTAGGTCAAGATATGAGATTGCTGGCGGATTGATTGATTTCTATGATATAGAAAACGAAAAAGCAAATGCGATGGCTGAAGAAATCTATGATATTGTTTTGAAAATTTACGAAATAAATTAATTGCCATAAAGGGGGTGTGCCATGTCGCTAACTAAGAGATTTATGGAAGAACAGCAGGAAGCTGACAGCCGTAATGAAGCATTGAAAGCACTACTTGACCATGATTTAATTGAAGGTGCAGCCGCTGGCATTGCGAAAAAAGTGATAGGGGAAAACAGTCTTGAAGGACTCTCAGCGAAACAAAAGGGAGTCTATCAAACGGTCATTTATCCTCTCTTTGAAATAGGTTGCGACAATGAAGATTGTGGACAAATGATACCTATGGATATGGTCGCGGATGCAATAAGAAATGAACAAGCAGGGGAAGACGTTCATTGTGCAGATTGTCAATACACCTTCCGAGATAGAGGCGACGACTAAAAATACAAGCTCCAACTGGAGCCTTTCTATTGTAATGCAAATGTGAGGAGGGTCACCCTAGGGTGGCTTTTTTGCATTTGTTTTATGGCGGAGAGAGAGCAGGACCCCTGAGGCCCTGTGCGGGAATTCGAAAGTCTCGGACCGCAAAGGAGTGCCGCTACGAATCGCCCTTCTGCTGCCGGCTAAGAGGGGCAGCGCGATTCGCAATTTTTACACGGCAACTTCGTTGCTGGAAAGGCAGACTTGAACCTATTGTGAGCGTGTCTGAAAGGCAGGCTTGACCCGATTGTGTGGAGCACATTGTATGTCGATGACGCCATTGTGTGTGTGTGTGCTAGCCATTGACTGCCGCCAATTTACGCTGAATTGCCTATGGACATCGATACAATGAATTAGTAGACTGTGGAAATTGACAAATCATCAATTTCACCTTGTATCCACCCGGACGATGCTTTGGGTGGGTCTCTACAAATTCTATATTGAAACGGAAATATTATGGCAGACCAAGCCAACCAGGAGAGCCATTCCTCTGGTCGATGGTGGGAATTTTATGTCGTTCGATACGGCATGGGTAGCGTAGTTGGTGCAGTAATCTTCTTTTTTCTATGCAACACGAACCCTGTATTAAGAACGATGCTCTTTGGTGCCGAAGCTGGAAAGATTGATGGAACTCTGCTGGGTTTACTTGCTGGGTACGGTCTTGCCTATTGTTATATCGCTAGCGCGCCAATTCTTGTCCTGCACGTTTGTCGATTCTTGTTACAAATGGGAGGAGGCACTGCTCAAGTTCGGCGAATCTCGATTCTTATGCTCCCGCCGCTTTTAGCGTCTGTTATTTTTTACTTCACACGTTCTATTGAAGGAATTATACTCAATTTCTACGCGCTGATATTTTTACTGTCGGCCCTTATACTTTGGCCTCAATATTTAGCTATTGGAATTGCGCTTTTCAAAACTAAAGAATTGCTAAAATTTTACCAGAAACTTGCAAACAAGCGCGAACTTGCAAAAGGTGGGATTGTTGATTCATATAAACATATGCGGGAACACGGAAATTCGTTTTCAATTGTATTGCTAGAGATTATTCTTGCGATGATATTATATGTTGCCGGCAATTTTGAGGCGTCTTCGAGCGGCGAAATGACATCAAATGAGGCTTATATAATTCCCTATGTTCTAATTATAATTGTATGGATTGTTCCTGCTGCTTTTGTTTGGTTGATAGGTACGTTATTCGAACGGGAGTTTAGTGGCATATAACTTTATTTGAAGCAATATCAACAACAGCTATCACTTGCAAAAAACTAAAAGACAACAGGGTCACAGTCTGGGCCACGAGCGTAACTGACGAATTTAGAGAGCACAGTCGACATGTAGCCGTTGGTGAGTGAAAAGAAATGGGCTAGGCAGGACGACGGCTGAGCAATTCAGTATTTTTCTCTGGACGTTGGATGGGGCATGATTGGGGGTATTGTTCCAATTGTAATTTGGGAAAACCCAGTACTGATGCGGGGGCCAGCAGTGATAGGAATCCCCGTCTCTCCGCCAAGCTTATTCCGATTCAAAACACATGGTTTTGAGACGAATCAAACGTGAGAAGCCACCGGAAGGTGGCTTTTTGCGTTGCTTTTCAGCATCACTGAGATTCTTCGTCGAATTTTCAGATCAGTTCGGGCTAATGACTGCAATTTGTCCGAAATGTGTATATACTTAACGGACACGAGGCCCGCATGTCCGATCCCAAGCCAACTTCCTCCCTGAAATCGACGCTGATGAAACGCATCGGCCAAGCGCCAGCGGCCAAGGTATGGACGCCGGTGGATTTTCTTGACTTAGGCACTCGAGATGCTGTGGACAAGACGCTGCAGCGAATGGTCAGCAGCAAGGAATTGCGTCGTATAGACCGCGGGTTGTACGATCAGCCCAGAATGAACGCGCTTACTGGCCAAGCCACAGCGCCCGACTACTTGAGCGTGATCGATGCCGTCGGCCGTCGCGACCAGGTACGCGTGTTGATCGATGGCATGACAGCGGCAAATGATCTTGGGCTGACCAATGCGGTGCCCGGCCAAGTCATGGTTCATACGGACGGCCGCTTGCGTCCCATCAAGCTGGGAGAGCTAACGCTACAGTTCAAGTTGACCGCGCCTAGCAAACTCTACTGGGCCGGTCGCCCGGCGATGCGCGTAGTCCAGGCCTTGTACTGGTTGCGAGATGGACTGAAAGACACGGCGCAATCCGATCTGGATGCAATGCAAGCCAAGCTTGTCCGCTTGCTGAAGGACCCCAAGCAGGGGCAGCCCCTTCGCGAGGATCTCCAATCAGGATTGCATACGGTGCCGGCATGGATGCAGCGCCAAATTCGTGAGCTGCTTGCGCTGTCCGACAAACCACCCGTCATGGCAGGGCATTTATGAATGTCAATTTCTATCGCATCATCGAGGCATCGCAGATCGAACGGCGCGGCCTGTTTCTGGCGACAGCCAATCGGCTCGGCACGCCACTGCAAAACGTGGAAAAGGATTTCTGGGTATGTTATGGGCTGGACCTGCTGTTCAACGGCCGTGATGCGGGAGAGCCGCGCTTGCTATTCAAAGGGGGGACGTCGCTGTCGAAGGCGTACGGCTTGATTTCCCGATTTTCCGAAGACATCGATATCACGGTATTTCGTGAGGACATTGGACAGAATGTCGAGATCGGCGACTTGGAAGGACTCTCTGGCAAGCAGCAGCGCATGCGGCTCGACGCCATCAAGCAGGCATGCCGCACCTATGTCCAGGAACAATTGAAGGATCGTCTGAATGGGCAAATCGAGGCCCACTTCCGCGCGGCGCACCTTGCTTTTGTGACGGCGCCGGTGGTCCATGATCATGATGATCCTGACCAGCAGACTCTGTTGCTACATTATCCCTCTGTCATTCCTGGTGCCGACGACTATGTGAAGCCCTCGGTAAAAATCGAAGCTGGAGCGAGGTCGGCGCTAGACCCGCATCGCTCGACCACCATCGAACCCTACGTCGCGGGCGACATGGCGGATTCGAATTTCATCGTGCAAGGTGTGGTCACAATCGACGCCGAACGCACGCTCTGGGACAAGATCGTGATCTTGCATGGCCTGCGTCGCTGGCATGACAGTCGCGGCGCACTGCGCCAGAATGGCCATCGCATCTCGCGCCATTACTATGATATCCATAAGCTGATCCACTCCGATCTGGGGCAGGGAGCTTTGTCTGATCGTGCGCTCGCAGCCGATTGCACGCGCCACGCCCTAATGTTCTTCAACAGTCCGGATCTGGACTTGCGGCACGCTCAGCCTGGCTCGTACAGGATCATGCCGGCACCGGAAATGGTTGACGCACTAAAGCGTGACTATCAAGCGATGGCTGGAATGATCTTTGGCGAAGTCCCCAATTTTATGGAAATATTGGAAACCGTTCGCGAGCTTGAGCTCGTGATCAATGCTAAGGCATAAAATGAATAAAAACATGACAAACCATGAACCGGACCCATGCCACTCCGCGCTGACCCAGATCGCGACAAGAGACGGCAAGAGCGTCTCAATCGAAATCTACAGTGACGGCGATGGATGCTGGCTGCTGGAGGTGATCGACGAGCACGGCAATTCTACCGTATGGGATCTACCGTTCGACAGCGAGCAAGATGCCCTCGATGCTGCACTTGAAACGATCGAAACCGAGGGAATTGACGCCCTGATCGGCGAACCTGGCACTCACCCGGCGGCACAGCAATTCATTGGCCTGCTGTCGGCATCCGAGTACGAGGAACTCGACGACTTCTTGGCCAGCCCTGCCCTTGCGGCAAGCTCGATGGATGTCGCCACCCTCGAAGGCTTCCTGACCTCGGTCGCCATCGGACCGCGACTTGTCCCGCCCTCAGCGTGGCTACCCTGGGTATGGGACAGCGAAGCAGGTGAAATCGAACCCGAGTTCGACAGCCAGGAACAGGCAAGCCATATCCTGTCACTTCTCATGGGCCTGTACAACGCTGTGCTTGACGCTTTCGCCACGCATCCAGAATCATTTCAGCCGGTGTTTCACGCCGGTGCTCAGTACGGCGCCACTGCATGGTGCGAGGGCTTCCTGCTCGGCTTCATGTTCGATACCGAAGCCTGGAGCCTGCTACTTGTTGGACAGCCAACATTGTTCACCCCTTTCATGCGCCTGGGAAGTGAGGAAGGCCGGGACCTTAGCGACAAGGCGTCCGATGCGCAATTGTGGGCGGACGCCATTGAACCCGCGCTGCTGCACATCCATTCGTTTTGGCTTGCGCGCCGCCCCGTTGGTCCATCCGGCGCGGCTTACCCCGGGCAAGGGATCGGCACGACGCTGGTGCGCGCGGCCCCGAAGATTGGGCGCAACGATTCTTGCCCCTGCGGCAGCGGAAAGAAATTCAAGAAGTGCTGCGGCGCGGGCGCTACTCCGTCAGACCTGCATTGACAGGACAACGAGGATGAACAAGTTCATTTGCCAGGAATGCGACGCCGTCACGGCAGGCCACGATATTGTCCACTTTGGTTCGGACGGCGACACGTATCGAGACCTGTGCACCGCCTGTTTTAATACCGAGATGGCCGCGCGCTCCGGCTTGCATCAGTTCAAGAACGTCCGTCTCGAACCGGTAAGCTTTGCTGATTGCGACGGGGCGATGCATGAATTTCATTTTCGCACCCGCCTGCTCGGTGATATCCTGTCGCTCGAAGCGTTCGAGCTAATCGCTGGCGCGCCGGCGGGCTACCAGTTCCAGTCGGTAGGTCAGGCGGAAGAAGAATTGTTCGGTCTCTTGGGACGCTTGATCCAGAAGATACGGCGCACGCTCTGCGTCAAGCACATCGCCGACGAACCGGGACTGCGCGGTCACCAAATTGTCGATACGATCGTGCGCGGCCGCGTCGAGTGGGATGAAGCGCAGGACGGACGAATGCCACAAGTGCTCGTCGACGGTCGATCGTTTACCTGGGAAGAACTCGGGGAAATGCTGATGGCCTTCGAAGGCTGGCAATTCAAACTTGAAATGTTCGATCCGAGCGATGAGGTTTGATTCAGGGCGCCTCCGTCACTGTGCCTGCTGGCGCACGCTCAAGGCATGCATGGACGGCAAGATCATGTTCTCGTTGCGCGACACGGCGATCATAGCTGTTCCTGTTTTTTGTGGCGACCAGGCTATAGGGGCGGCCGTCCTTGCTGAGTGCCACATCTAGATCGCAGCTGCTTTGCCGGATCATCGCTTCGACATGCCGCCTCTGCGGTTCCGCCGCCTTGTAGGCCCACTGCCCGCGCTCGGCATCGGCCAGGAACCGCCCCAGCTCGGCGCAAGTCTTGCAGCGGCAAGCGATCGTGCATGGGCGCGTCAGATCGGACGGCGGCGCCAGCGGTTCGGAGATTCTGGTTTGCAGGTGTGAAAGGCAGGACAAACGCAATCGCTCTGCCGCTATGTCGACACGTGAATCCCCACGCGCAGCCAAGGTCAACATGGCGGGAATCAATATCGCATCCATGCCGTAGGAATCCCGATTCGCCAGTATGTGCTCCACGGCGCGCTCGGCGAGCGTCGTATCACCCAGGTAGCCAAGGGCGGTCAGCAAATCCTCGATCAGCGCGGGACAAATCGATGTGGGGCGTTGCCACGGTTCGGATGGCGCTATATCGCTGCGTTCGCCGAGAAGCACATCGATGAAGGTGCACGCCGCGCTTTGCAGCATGGATCGCGTCGTCGCGAGGTGCACATCATCGGCAAGCCGCGCTAGCAGATTGGCGCAAGCCGCAGACAGCATCTGCGCATTCCTGGCGATGATTTGCTCCATGATGCCAGCGGCGCGATCCGGTGCAAGCAAGCTTGCCGCGCGAACCAGGGCATCGTTCTCGGCGCCGTGATAGTAGCCCGACGCGGGTGCCGCAACAAGAAACGCTTCGATACGGTCAAAGTCGTCCAATTTCATCAGGCTGGACAAGAAACTAACGGTGTCATTCGCCATCGCAGGTCCGCAATGACGATGTGTCGCCTGCCAGCGCGCCAGCATCAGCGCGGACAATGTATGTGCGTCGCGCCAGTAAACGGACTGACGGCCTTCGCCGCTGCACTTCCAGCGCTGCGCCAGATCCGCCATGTAAGGTAAGCTCACGTCGAGCCCTGATTGGTCCAGCACTTCCAGCAGACGCGCCTTTGGCCATAGCACGAATGCTGCCCGGCGATAGCTGCGTTCGAAGGAGGCTCCCTCATTCCCTGTGGCTTCATGAAAATGCTGTTCGTCCGGCTCGATGTCGGCAAAGGTGTCCAGCGGACACAGTTCCTCTTCAAGGAAAGGCAGTGTTTGGATCGCCGTATGCGCGCCGTCCGGCCGCCGCCAGTTTGAAAGCGTGAGACTGCTGTCTATCACGTCGATAACTTCGAATTCGCCTGCGTGATCGAGGTCCTCATCGTCTTCATCATCGCTATGCCATCGGCCACGTCCGCGCGGAACATAGCCGTTGTGTTCCGCACTGCCGCTTTCCTCAATTTCTAATAGGGCAAGGTGCAATTCCACCTCTGCTGCCGTGGCAGCGGAGATGAGTGCGGTCGCTGCGGCAGCATCAGCATTCTTCAAAGCGGAAAACGCCAGTTCGGCTGGCGTATAGGCGTGCTCCAGAGGGATGACAAGTTTTTCTGCCGAGTCGCTGGCAATGCTGCGCTTGGCATCGACCCATTGCCGCAGCAAGGCGGTGAGGCGTTCTGTCTGCGCATCATCGTCGGGCAGGGGCGGCGGCGCGCCGCCGGTCTTGCGCACCAAATTGTAGATGAGTGCAAGTCGATTTCCCGAAGTAACCGGCTGCACCTCATGAACACAATCAGCATAGAACGCGGCATACGCGATGTCGGTCGGTACTGCGCTAGCGAGGTCAAGTCTCACTTCGCGCCCCTTGTGGCGGACAATCAGTTCGCCGCCACGGCATTCTGATGGCAGCACGAGCACCAGGGTGGCAAACATGCCGACGCATTTCTCGGTGTCGCGATGTTCGACAAAGAAGCTGCCAGTATCGTAGACGAGCATCTTGTACAACTCGGCGGTCACCGGTTCCTTGACCCCCAAGCCCGCCGCCGCACGCGCAATCACGGTTTCAAGCGTTGCGCACCAAGCGCGTCCCGTGATCCGCACCCGCTCGGCGGGGATTTGCCAGGTCTTGCGTACATTGGTGTCAATCAGTGTTTCCTCGCCCCTGCCGAAAGGCGAGCGAGAGGCAACGGCAATGAGTTGATCGGCCTGGATCGGTAGTAGTGGTAAGGAAATGCGACCGACGCTGTCAACTTCCAGGTTGGGAATCGCGCAGTCCGAAGTGCCGGCGGCGTAGAAATCACCATGGCAAGCCAGGGTTGCCAGAATGTCAGAAAGGTCATCGTTGAGTGTGGACATTGCGCGGTGCATGACTGGGAGAGAGAGAATTGTAGCTGTCCGGCGGGTGCAAGGAAAGCATACACCTCACGCTGGCGGAATTCCTGAAGAGACCGTGGGTTTAACCGTGGGTTTTTGGCGGGAAGTGCAGGGGACATCAAGGGGGCGTTTCATGGGCCGCCGCTTGCGGCAGCGCGCCGGAGGCGTCAGCGCGGAGCGCGAATTTTCTTGTTCAAGTGCAAGGTCCGGTCATGCTTTGCAAAACACCGCACGATGGCGCTCACTAACTGTACGTCTGAACTCGTTAGCGCCGAGCACAAGTATGTTTGTGGATATTGATCCCGACCCTCCAGCCCCTCTCAGCCTCACTTTCATGCCAAAATTTGGCTTAATCATGCTGATATTTGGCATATGATAGCCGACGCCCTATTCACGCCCGCGCAGCAGAAACTGTTGGCCCTGCTCTTTGTCCAAGTCGACAAGGCATTTCATCTAAATGAAATCATGCGTCTGACCGGACTGGGGACCGCCTCGGCACAACGCGAATTGAAGCGGCTCGACGACGCCGGCCTGATCTTGTCCGAACGCGTAGGCAATGCGCGACTGTTTCGTCCCAATCGGAGCAGCCCGGTCTATCCGGAACTGCACGGTCTCATCCAGAAGACCTTCGGCCTGGCGGGCGTGTTGCGTTCTGCACTGCAGCCGATCTCGTCTTCGTTGAGCGTCGCTTTTGTCTATGGTTCAATCGCAAAGGGAGCCGAAACCGCCCAAAGTGATGTGGATCTGATGCTGGTCGGCGAGACCGTCAGTTACGGGGCGCTGTTGGCGGTATTGGCGCCGGCTGAACAAACCCTTGGACGCAAGATCAGTCCAACACCCTATACGCACGCCGAATTCACCAAGCGCTTACAGGAGCAACAGAATTTTCTGACGCGCGTTCTCGAACTTCCGAAGATATTTATCCTTGGAGACAATGATGACCTCAGACGAATTGTCGAATCTGGTAACGATTCGCAAGCTCAAGATGGAGAAGTCCAGTCAACGTGAGTTTGATGGATTAGTGCGCTCGGCCTTCCTTCTCCGGGCGTTCATCATACAAGCCGGTTGGACCCATCGCCCATGAGCACCAAAGTCAAGGATTTCGCCACCGCCGCCAACGTCATTCTGTTGGCCATTGCCGCCATTGGGTCTTTCCTCACACGAGGGGATGATTGCCTGAAAAAAAAGCCCGCGACTTCGTCAGTATTTCGCCTGCGGTCACCGTCAAGACCGGTAAATTTATCTTGGCCGAGACTAGCTCCTGGCTCGGCGGGCAAGCGGCGGCCAAGGATGGCGAACGTTCATTTTGCTTCCTGGTGAAAGGCGAGCGGGCCATCGCCAACGCCATTCTGAGCGGCGGCCGCGCTACCTGCACTTGTCGCATGGAATCGGTCAGGTCAACACATGATGTCTAGGCCGTCTTCAAGCGGAATTCGACTTGAACGGTACGATCTGTTTCAGAAGCCCCTCCAGGCCGCCATACACGTTCAGGTGCTCAATTCTCTCCGTGATTTTTTCAAGCGTCTCAAGCTCCTTCAGACGCAGCGCCACCGGATTGTCTTCCATGACCTTTGCCGTGTTCATCAACGAACGCGTCGCTGCAGTCTCTTCTCTTCGACGAATCACATTGGCTTGCGCTGCTTTCTCCGCCTCGACAACCTTGCCCAAGATCGCCTTAATTTCGCCCGGCAAGATCAAATCCTTGATACCGAGGGACACAATGGAGATACCCTGCGCGGCGGCTTTCTGTTGCATGTAGCCGAGAATTTGCTCGTCGGTTTCGTTCTTATTTTCCAGAAGACCATCAAGCGTCCGACTTCCAATAGCAGCGCGCAAGGCAAACTGAATTTCTTTGTAGATGAAATCCTTGTAGTCGTTCAAACTCGACGTCACCAGGCGTCCATCGACGATCTTATAGCCGGCTGTGACGTTGACCCGCAGTTGGACCTTGTCTTGGGTAAGCATTTCCTGCCCGGTAATTTCGATCACGGTCAGGCGCGTGTCAATCGTCGTCAGCGACAAGCGCTTTCCGCCATGCCAATACGCGTAATAGCCTGGTTGTAGAATCGAATCGTACACGCCGTCGACATGAAACATGCCGATATGTTCGGATGGAACTTCATACGTCGTCACATGGGGCGCCAGGAAACCTGCCACGATCGGCGTGCTGCGCATTGCCAGTGCGATCCGGGCATCGACAACTGTCGGTCCTTCCTTCAGCTCAATCAGTTCAGCCTTAAGGAGTTTGCTCGCCAATACGTGCGTAGCCGACGCAGTCACATGGACCACTTGATCTTTGTCCCACCACACGGCCAGTTGTTTTCCGCCAGTTTCAACCGAAACCAGGTGATCAACCAGGGCAGGGTGCGCACTCTCCAAAATCGATCGGACAATTTCCTTCGATTCGAGTACCTGCGATTGCGGGCAGATCGTCAGCTTGGTCTTTGGCAGCACGTCAAAATACGCATGTCGGCCAGGCGTCAGGTAATTGCAAAACATTTCTTCAACGAAGAGCAAACCGAATGCGCCTGCCGGCACTGACACCTGCTTGATGCACGCGACGGATACGCCGATGGGAAGTCTTGCAACCCAATCATCGGGAACAGTCAAGCCATCGGCGACCTTGGCGCGCAGTACCTCGACTGGTAAATCGTTCTTCCAAACTGCCTGCAGTGAATTCGGCAAAACGACATGTAGCTTTTGCCCGCAAATGATTAGTGCAACCTCATCGACGCCGGTTCGGACGATCTCCAGATGCGAAGCAAGCGCATCTGGTTGTTTATTCACCAGCCATTCCAAGTTCGGCACATTCGCAGGGAAGTCCGACAGGTTGCACACATGAAGTGTCTTGGAGCTTGATAGAAAGTGGCTGCCACTTTCCAGGATCTTTTCGAATCCCGCGCGCGTAGAAAGAATGCCGATTTGACGGTCTTCGATTAATTTTCGTGTGAACATGTGGCTTCTCGATAAAGCCCTCTCGGCGGCCTTCCTCGCATTCTGGCGGACGGTAATATCGGGGCGGCGCTGCCATGTCGTCCCGCATACGCTCGGCAGCGCGGCAATGTCCAGTGAGCAGACATTACTGAGATACCGTTAATACTTTGGGTTGACACACAGAGCCGGCACAGAGTGACTACCGTGCAAAGCCATGACACGTTGTTCCAAGCGAGTCAGCATGATGCTGACTCGGATCGAAACGGGAAATTGGCCACCTCGAGGGATACAACTAAAGTGCGGGAATTACCCCGCCAGAGCCGAATGATTAGTTCGGGATTACATCACTCTACGTGGCGCATAATTCGGGACTCGAACCCGAGAAATGCCAAATGGTGCGGTACACGAACGGGCACCCCGCCGCGCCAGCCTGAACTCACGAGTCAGGGCCGCTGCATTCACTTGACTTAGATCCCACCTTGGAAAACGCCCAGTGAGTATAGCTCAAATGACAACTAGTCTTCCAGATTTTCAAGGGCAGGCAAGTGCTGGTGACATATGTCACCTCGAACTGCTTACGAAGGGCACTGACGCTATTTTGCTGAGCCACGCATACTCGGTTTCATGGAGGAACCTATGTGCGGATTACAAAATACGAAGGCAACGCTGGCAA
>Ga0187843_10001247_pt1 | contig 16414 bp, 25 predicted proteins | sample SpaLakP09_SKY_43_FD_134516 | JGI IMG/M metagenome (GOLD analysis project Ga0187843, IMG submission 134516) | Oligotrophic lake water microbial communities from Sparkling Lake, Wisconsin, USA - SP09_SKY_43 | ecosystem: Environmental > Aquatic > Freshwater > Lake | place: USA: Sparkling Lake...
AAGAAAAGCCGCCCGAGGGCGGCTTGGAGATGGCGAGAAGACGAGGCCTTAACGGACCAGGAGGACCTTGGATTGGGCCAACTGGGCAATGAAGGCCGCAATCTGCGGGGCTGTTGCGCCGGCGGGCCAGATCAGTTCGGATCCATTGAGCTCCGCATGGCGGAAGATCACCAGGGCCTGCTTGTCAGCCGAGGTCACATCCTTGGTCGCGTACAGCACAGCCACCGGGACTCCGGTTCCGTCAGCGGCAGTCAGGCTGAGCGGCGCGAACTTCTTGGAACCTGCTGCGACGGTCACCTTGAAGCTATCGCCCGCCACGAAGGCGTTGCTGCCAGCGGTGATGGTGAAACCAAGGCCGCCGCCGGAGAACGCAACCCCGGTCGTGCCATGGCCCACCTCGACGCCCTGCGGATCCTCAACCACGAAGTGCGTCGCGTCCGCGAACTGCACGGCGTAGTCACCGGCTTGCGCAGGCGCTGCCACCGAGATCGCCCCGAAGGTACCGTTGCCGGAGTTCGTGCCGAGCGCAGCAGCGGCGGCCGTGTTGCCGATGGTCTGCTGGCCCAGCACGGTGCCGGCCAACACCTTGACGCCACCCGTCAAGGTAACGGTCTCACGCGAGATGTGGCCGTTTGCTTCGCTGACGATGAAACCACCGTCATGCCACTGCTCCTGCAGCGGCGTTACTGTCGGGTTACCCATGATCAGGGAGTCCTTTCGAAATGGATGGGTTGATTAGCGGCGGCCAGAAGCCTTCTTGAATGCAGCATCCCAGCGGCTGGCCGTTTGCTGGGCACGATTGGCGGAGGGAGCGCCGGCGCCAATGCCCGGATTGCGCGCGGCACGACCGCCAGCAAACTCGGCAGTAGCCATGCTTGCCGGCGTGCTTTCCAACACGGCCAAGGCTTCTTTGCGGGTCATACTGGTGTTGAATGCCAGATTGGCAGCCAGGACCGGATTGCGGCCGGCAGCCTTCGAGCCGAAGATGGCCGCGCAACGGGCGCGCTCACGGCGACGGGCAGAAGCTGCAGCGCTCTTGCCGCGCATCTCCTCTTCCTCGTCATCGTCTTCGGCGTCCTGGTCATCGGCCTTGGCCTGGTCTTTCTCTTCGTCGCCAGGATCATCACCCTCGGCCTTGTCCTTTTCCCGGTCGTCGTCCTCGGCACGCTTGCCCTTCTTGCCGGTGTTGTCTTCGCGGTCTTGCTCGTTCTTGTCAGGATCGTCTTCTTCAGCGCCATCGCGACGATCCTTGTCATCTTCCTCGGCGCGCTTTCCCGCAACCCCGGTGAGATGGGCGAAAGACAAGACTTTCGCCATTTGCTTGGTGAGTTTCGACATCATTCTTCCTTATGAAATGACTACTGGCCCAGCTCGGAAAGCAGGGATTGGAATGCCTTATCAGGTGCCATCACAGCATCTGCAAAGCCAATTTCGACGCCTGCGGCGCCGAGGAACGTGGTGGCCTGGGTTGCCCGAACAGCGGACACCTTCATGCCACGGTTGCGCGCCACTGTTTCCACGAACAGAGAGCCCATGGCGTCAATATCGGCCTGGAAGCGTTGCAAGGCCTCCTTGGATAGCGGGATCTCGCTGTGGCCATCGGCCTTGCGATCGCCGTAATGAATCATGGTCACAGCAATGCCGGCGGCCGTCAGTGCCTTGGAGAAATCCACGTGCATGCAGATCACCCCGACGCTGCCGGTACCGCCGGTACGCGGCACCGAGATATGGTCGCAGGCACTGGCAATGGCGTAGCCAGCCGAGTAAGCTGCCTCGCTCAAGATCGCGTGCATGGGCTTGATTCCCCTGCAGGCATACATCGCGTCCACCAGGTCGAACAGCCCAGCGACCTCTCCGCCCGGACTATCAATATCGAATGCGATCCCGCGCACTGCGGTATCTTCCAGCGCCATGCTGAGGTTGGCACGGATCCCGTCGTACCCCGTCATCCCCGAATAGGGACGGAGAGTCCCCAGCTTCTGCACCAGCGTGCCTTGGACAGGAATGATGGCGATGCCTTCGATCACCTCATAGCCTCGCCGATCGCTGTCGCGAGGTGCGCCGAAGGAATCACTGGCGATCACACCGGCGGCAACGGAGGCATCAGCCAGATCCAGAGCATGCCCATCCATTCGGAATAGCCGCGTGATACCGAACCGCTCGGCCAGCGCAGCCATCACGACTTCGGCCTTGCCGGGAGTGATTGCCAGGGGCGTGTTGAATAATCGCTGCGCCAAAAATGGCAGGTTCGTCATTTCGCTTCATCTCCTTGTTCGGGCTTGGAAGCCGAATTTGCGTCATCGCTGTACCACTTGGGCGGCGGCAAGCCGTTGTCTTTGAACATCTGCACTTCAATGGCACGCTGCGCGATGACCTCCTCGTAGTCCAAGCCTTGTTCGGCGCATTCCCGCTGCAGCGTCGAGAGGCCGGCATCCATCCCGAGAATGGCACCCTGCTTCTCCTTGACCGGGTCCACCCAGCCGCGAGCCACGCCTAGCCAGGCACATTTCGAATAGGCGGTACGCGCCTCCAGGAAGCTGGGAGCTCCCGCAGGCAACGGCAAATGCCCACGATCCATCATTTCGTGAAGAACGCCGGCGTACACGGGGGTAGCGGTGTTGGCCTTGAATTCCGCCGAGCGACGTGTCAGGGTCTTCCAGGATTCAAGGAGCGCTGCACGCGCAGAACTGTAGTTGGTCTGCGACCAATCCTGAGAGATTTGCTCAGCCGAGATACCGCTGGCCGCAGCGAAACTGCGCTGCATTTCCCTCACGAACTCACCAAACCCGCTGTGCGGGTGCGCCGCCGCGACCTGTTCAATCTTCTCGCCGGGAGCGAGGGTCGGAATACGTGCGCCATTGAGCATCGCGGGACGTTCATTTGACCAATCGACTCGCAGCTCCTGATACTTGCTGAGCTCGGCGTCTCCATCCAGCGCATCCTGAACAAGCGACGGATCGTATGGGCTTGTGACGTAGGTTCCGAATGTCGCCGCAATGGTGGCTGCCTGCAGCTCGACGCCGTAGTAGCGTGCCAGCATCTTGAAGCGCGCAATCACGGAGGTGAAAACACCAATACCGCGGTTCTGACCGGCGCGGTCGCGCTCGAAATCGTGGATCACCCGGATCCAGCCATCTGGATCTTCTCGCTCGATGCGTTCCCAGGTGTTCGCCTCGATGGCGTTGTACCAGTCGTTTTGCTCGGCCTTCCGGATGTGGTAGGCCACTGGCACACCGAAATCGTCGATCTCCACCCCACCGCGCATGTGCTTGGTGTCCATGATCTGGTAGGGATTGGAGAGACGGTCCGGATCAACGACTTGCCACGCGGTGGCATAGCGCGCCGCCCCTACGCCGATCCGCTCCGGAAGCCAGTACGCCATCATCAGTGCATCGCCATCGACCAGCTTGTGACGCATCGCCAGTCGAAGCTGCTGCGATGTCGTCATTTGCCGGCTGACATCGCCATACCGCCCCAGATCCTCTGAGTAGGTGCGCCACAGAGCTTCCGCCGCCCGGCGAAATTCGACCGCCCACTGAGCGTCAAACGTCCGCAGGCCCGTCAGCGTCTGGAGTGCCATGTAATCCGGCATGGCCGACAGCTTCAGGGAGGCACCAACCGTGTTGTCCAAGATCCGGGTGATGCCGCCCGAGGCCAGGCCGTCGTTCCGCACCAGGTCGCGCTGGCGCGCAACCATCCGGTCCCGGAACTGGTTGATTTCAGAGTCGGGCGAGCGAATCCACGGCAGCCAATCCCCCATCTCCTGCGTCTGCCAACTCGCCGCATCGTAGGGGAAAACGCTCGGCGCCGAGCCATTCAACGACGCAGACGGGCGAGCACGGGCCGGGCTGGCCCGTTGGATCGGTCGGCCCGAAGCGTCAAGAATGGTGGTCATCAGAAGTTTGTCCAGATTGGGCGCCGGCGGCTGCCGAGACCCAGTTGAGCGTTCAGTTTTGCCAGCCACGCGCGCAAGTCCTCGATGTTAGCTTGCTGGTAGGTGACGGATCGCGTTCCATCGCCCTGGCTATAGGAAATGGTCACGCGCTTTTTGCCTGTGCTCAGGTCGTGCATGGCCTGTAGCGCATCGATTTGCCACTGTTTCAGCGTATCGATCGGCACATTAGCCAGGTCACTGGTCGCCGGATCGTAATTCGACATGGCTAGGCCTTCCGCGATGCCTTGGAGGCTGCCAGCGCCAGGATTTCGTGCGGTTTCAGTTCTTCGATACCCTCGATCATCTGCTGACGAACCTTATCGGAAACGATCTTGGTCAATGCCTCAAAGGGCACCGTTACAGCCAGCCCCGCGCGCTCAATCTCGACCTCGCCCGTCATCGCAGCGTTATGAGTAAAGGTCACGGCGCCGACCTTGGTAGTGATGGACATGCTTTCTCCTATGCGAGCCTTGCGGCCAGCGATTTTCTGGTGCTCTGCGCCACTTGGACGACACTCGCTGCTGCCGCAGTGGGCACTTCTGTCGGTATGGAAGCGGCCTCATCAGTCGGCGGCGGTGCCAGCAATGCATCGACACGCTTGTTCAACTTGAGACCGATATGCATCAGGCCGCATAGGGCCGCGTAGGCATACACCCGCATATCAAGTGCCTCGTTGGCCTTGCCATTTGGTAGCTCCCACACCCGGAATTTCTGCCCCGACTGCACCTTCACCACGGAGCGCTCAGAGGTCAACTGTGCGAAGTAACCGATATCCCGGTCATGGGGGAAGTGCATATAGCCAGGCCCGACGTTTTCCAGATACAACCGATTACGGATGGTGTCCTTGGCAGCATTGACACCAAGAATCACCGGTCGGAAGGTCGACTTGTTCCGCGAGCTTGGCCTCTTGGTCGGCCAGACCGGGTTGCGCGCGCCATTGCGCGCAGACTCGCCCTTGACCGCCCAGATGCGTCGGCCCAGCCGGGCCTTGCAGAACTGATAGACCGCTTCGGTATGGTGGCCACCGGAGTCGATACAAGCGGCCATTACCTCGAATCCCCGGCGGTCAACTCGACGCCAAATCTGTGCCAGGTAGGCGTCAAGCTGCTCTTGCACCTTGGGATCGGAAAACTCACCGTCGATCACATGAGTATCGATCGACCAGCTTTCCTCGTTACGCCCCCATCCGACCGTCTCGACCTCGACCCGGTAATCCTGCACGTCAACGCCTGCCGTTACGACGCCAACACCGTCAGGGACTGCTGCTGGCCAGATCTCGCCTCGGGCAACGAGCGCTTCTAGCTGCAGCTCTTTCCCCGAGTGCGGCCTGTGCGGCAGGCCCATCTGCGTGTTCCACCAGGCCTGCTCTCGATCTGGATCACCTTTCGCCGTCAGCCATTTGCCGGCGATGTCGGCCGGCTTGTCCTTCTGCCAAGGTGAGTAAAGCTTGCTCGCTTGGAATCCAGCGTGGCTGTTATCGACCGGGGTTGAACCGCAGTCCGGGCATTTCGCGCGATACACGGCATGGCGATCGCTCGTCCACCAATCCCATATCGCTTCTACGCTTCCCTCGTCCTTCTCGTTCCATCGCTGGTCGTAGGCCATGAGCGGCACCTGACGAGCACCGCAGCAGTCAAACGGCCTCGTCTGATGCCAGCGCGCCGTCTTCAGCGCCTTGAGCCGATCGCCCTCCGACCACTGCACGCCGCAGCATTCGCAGTAGATCCTTGCCGTCTTGGGCAAATGCTCAACAACATTGCCCGCATCATCCAGGCGCTTATCCCAGTGAACATGCTTGAAGAAGTCCGGAAACATCCGGTGACCGCAATGCGGGCACTCCAGGGAGGCCCGCCGCATGTCAGAGTCCTTATAGCTGGCCTCGATGCGGCTTTCGTCTTCAATCGTCGGCGAACATGCCCGAATGGAAAGCCAGTTCACGCCGAATGTCGCAGTGCGCTCCTCCGCCAGGGCGATAGGATCACCTTCACGAGTGACCGGATATTTATCGACCTCATCGGACAAAAGGACCCGGATCGGTCGCCGTGCAAGGTTGTCGGGGCTACCCGCACCCGCTAGCGCAAGAAATCCGCCAGGAAACGCCTTATACAGCAGCGTCTCGTCCTTGTTGCGCGTCTTGCTGGTACCAACCAGCGCCCGTAATACCGGCGTGACGCGGATATACGGAGCAATGCGCTCCTTCGCAAACTGCTCTGCCGCCTGCTCTTTCGGCTGCAATAACAGCATCGGGCAAGGGTCGAGGTGCGCGAAGAAGCCGAACACGTTTTCCAGCAGCGCCGTCTTGAGCAACTGGGTGCTCACCATCGCCGTGATGATATGCACGCCCGGTTCGGTCACTGCCAGCATCGGGCCACGCGCGATCTCGACGGTATCGGTGCGCCAAGCGCCCGAGGTACTACCCGCTTCGGGTGCCAGTTGCCGGTACCGATCTGCCCATTCCGGGACGCTGATCCGCGGCGGGGGCGTCCACCCCTGGCGGAAGCTACGCCGCAGACGGTCAGCTTTCGGGCCGGAAATCTGCGTTGGGCTCCCCAAGGTCTGCAATGTGCTTGTGGACATAGGCTGTCAGGGCTTCGGTTACGCGGTCAGCCTCCAGGCCGAAGTCTGCCGCCAGTAACGGCCCCACTCGCGCCGGCCAATTCATCCAGGCGTCGCGGGCAGCGCGTGCCTGGTCAAACAGGACCGACTCGGCTACAGCCAGGTCAACCAGCCTTCCCGATTTCTCTTCATATTCCAGTTGGTTCAGGAGCGCGAGGTAGTTCTCCTTGATTCGCCGAGCCTCCTCTCGATCCCAGGGGGCACCGTGCACCTCGATATAGCGCTCTGCGGCCTCTTCGGCCGACTCATCGTCCGCCAGCTCGGGCGGCGGCAGCGCCTGCCGTTTGTTACCCATGGCAGCGGCCGTTTTGTTACCTGGGTTGTTACCCGACTTGTTACCCTGTTTGTTACCCTGTTTGTTACCCTGCTCGGTTGAGGTAACAGTTTCCAGAACGTCGGTTCGGTACTTTTTCAGCAGCGCATTGGATGCATCGACATTAACCAAATCGTCCTGAGACACAAGCCAGCCGCGCTCCTTCCACTTTGTCACGGTCTTTCGACTGACGCCGTGAAGGGTGGCGAAGCCCGCTTGCTTCAGCAGTTCCATTTGTTACCTGTTACCCAAATTTCAAAATTTCATAGCTGGGGATACAACGCGGTGCGCAATGCCCGCCCCGCAAGGGGATCCCCGGAAGGACCCGCTCACGAGACGGAAAAGTTTCTTTTTGCTAACGGGCAGTCGCCGCCGCACCCGCCATAGCTTGTGCGAAGGCAGGCGCCAGCTTCGCATCTACGATGCGCTTGGCGGTCAGACCGAAGCGCAGTTGCTTGCGTACCGGCAGCGCATCGCCGAACCGGATCAGCAGCTTCAGTCGCCCTGTCTTGTTGGCACCACGCAGCGCGCGTCCTCCGCGTCCCTTGGCCTTCGCATTGGGTGGCGCTGACCGCTGCCATACTCCGTTCACGACACCGGCCTTAGTCGTCACCGGCCCAATGAAGATGTCTGGCCTTGCCCTCAACCTTGCCAGTGTGGACTTGGGGAGCTGCCCGTACTGATCTAGCTTGATGTCCTTCGGATTCAACAGCGCCTTGCCCGGCAGTACGTGCACGCCGCCCGTTTCATATGGCGCCAGATACTTGGCGGTGATGTCCTTCATGAAGATCACCGCCACCGGATTGGACTTGGTCGCAGCTTTGAGACCGAGAGAGTTTTGCGTGAATGGCTTGGGGTGCGCGAAGACGGAGCGGATGTTCTCTTGCTCAGCCTTCATGACTTCACGCGCCACAGCGTTCAAGGCCTGCGCTTGGGCAAAATCCACCTGCTTGCGAAGGTTTCCGACAATTTCACGCGCCTGGCGCTCCAGGTCTGCCTTGACGTTGAGCTTCAGCATGAGATACCTCGCAGATTTCCGCGCTGCCTACCAACATGCCACATCAACTCAAAGCATCAATGACCTGCCGACTCTTGTAGCCAGCAAAGACGCCATATGGCGGATGCAGGCCGTCAATGAAGTGGCCTCGCTGCGCCTTGAACGCGTTCGGCTTCGATGGATCGCTGTTCAGGTTGAAAAGATCACGAATCGGGTTAAAGGCATCGATGGTGCCGTCAGTCACCCGCGCCTGGCACCATGGCTCGAAGTCGGTCACCACATCGCCGCCAACTGAGATACGCGGCGCCGATACCTGATCGCTCGAAAGCGTGTTCGTTCCGGTGAACGTCGTCAGTCGCAGCATCAGTCCGTTTCGAACAATCTTCAACGGACGGATAACACTAGAAGCGGCGATGGCATTTGCCTTCATCGTTGCCCAGTAAGACAGCGACTGGGCACGGATGACCGAGGAGTCCGCGGCAGTCCCGGTGCCGATCGTATTGATATGGATGCCATCCAAAACGATGTTGGCGTATTTCACAAGTGCCTGATGCGCTCCGCCAGGAATAGCGCCAGGGTCGTACTCCGTAGCCCCAGCGCCAAAACGCTGGAAGTTGAGCGCTGCCAAAGGCGGCTTTCCCACGCAGATATTGACCGCGCCGGCGAAGATACCGTTGGTAGTAGCGTTGCCGGGGCCAAAGGTGGAGTCCCCGAAGCCGAAAACGACTTTGGGATCACCGGCGACGAAATCGCCAATGATGCGCAGCTTGGGGCCAGTCTGCTGGTTGACCGTGCCAGTCCCGCCAACAACAACATAGCCGCCCTGGCTTGCTGTGCTTCCGAGGCCTGCCGTGATGGTCGCAGTCGTTGGGTCGTAGACGAAAATCTGAGCCGGCTTGGTTGGCCCAGTCGTCTGCTCCACAGAAGGCATATTGGTGTTCTTCGGCCAATCCCAGCGGGTCTGCAGGTTGATCGTTGCCCCAGCCGGAATGTAGGTCAGACCGAACATGCTCGGTGTCATGTAGTCCGACTGCAGATCAACAGACCCGTCAGCCGCCACCTTGCCAGTCGCGCCGCCGTCCCAGGTTACGCGCTGAGGAGTGCCCTGCCGTGTACCGTTGTAGAACACAACAGCGTAGACATCTTCCAAGGTAATTGCGTTGCCGTTCAGAATCGGAGCGCCGCTACCATTGGAAGGCATACGGATGTTGTCGAACGCGAGGCGGAACCCCTTGATAGCACCGGAGCCAACCTGGTGTTCGTCATTGCACATGATTTTCCGATCGACAGTGGTCGATACGGTCATCGTGTAGAAATTGATTTTGTTGTGAGCCGACACGTAGCGCATAACACCCGAGGCGGCCGGTGCAGCAATGACGTTGAGCGCGGGCGTATCGTAGCTCAGCGTCCCAGAGCCATTACTGATGGTCGTGCGCATCGCCAGGCTGCCGGTAGCGCTTGGCGTATACACAGGGGGCGTGCTGGTAGCCGAACCCTGCAGAACTCCATTCCAGAGGATCTGGTAAGTGATCGTGACGCTAGTACCCTGGGCGGTCGCCGCCGAGAACAGCACGGGGCAGCCGACAACAGGTCGGTAATCGTAGCAAATCGGCAGACTTGCGAATGCCAAAGCCGCACTGATGAGAGGCACGCATACCTGCGGCGCGCTCGCCGAGTCATCGGACCCAGCAGAGCTGAAAGCGTGATGTCGAGCAGTGAAATAGTGTCCGAGATCAGTATTGGTCGGCGTGTAGGTGGGTGCGGCGCCAGAGGCCACAATTTGGCCGTCACGAAGAATGTCGAATGTGGACGAGACGCCCGTGCTATCGACCAACGTGCCGGCGCTCACCGTGAGAGGAACACTCACTTGGGGAGTTGCGCTTAAAGAGGGTCCCGCAGTGAACACGGGAACAACGGCAGAAGGCACGACAGAACCGGATGCGGAGGATTGAGCACCCACTCCAATGGCATTGACGGCAGCTACGGTCACGTAGACCGGCACACCATTGGTCAAACCATTGAGAGTGAGCGGGCCGGCGCTGCCGGTGGCAATTCCCAGAACCACGTTATCCGAAGTGCGGTACACGCGCATTTGGTAGCCGGTGATCGCGCTGCCGCCGTTATCGGCCGGCGCGGTAAATGTGCCGGTAACTGATCCATCTCCTGCGGTCGCAGATACACCAGTAGGCGTACCAGGAACAACCACTGGCACGGTTCCCGCGCTGCCCGCATATGCCAGCCCGATTGCCCGACACCCGATCACTGATCCACGGTCCGTGGTGAGCTGAGTATAGGTATTGGCGGTCTGGCCGGAGATATCCGAACCGTTACGGGTCCACTGGAAGCTGGCAGCCGAGTACCCAGAAAGTAGCGAAGCTGTCAGAACATTGCCCGCACCCAGTGAACCAGCAATCGAAACTGGGCCTTGCCCCAGACCAAACGCGGTCGCAAGTTCAAGAAATTCGCTCTCGTCGATCATTGCTGCACCCACTTCGAAGAACTGGTCAGCTTCCCATTCGTCCAGGTGAACGTTTTGACCCAAGTCAGGCGCCCATCTGTCTTGGTAATGGACGCAACTGTGCCGTCCGCGTTATACGCGTAAGTTGTCGTCATCTGATCCAGCATGGAAACTCCGGGAAGGTGAGCAAATCCAGTTGCGCGAAGAAGCGCAAACCGATTGCTGAGCCGCAAATAAAAAAGCTCGCGACCGGAAAAGGCTGCGAGCAGACCCTCAAGGGGAGGAGACAAACAAATATAAACAAAAAAGATTACAAACGCCTTGCGCTAGTAATCTTTTTTGATTACACTGTACTTACTGATTCAAACGAAAGGAGGTGCGGTGAAGCAAAAGGAGTTTGTCAGGTGGCTCGCCGAACAAGGCGCGACATTCAAGGAAGGCAGCAACCACTTGAAAGTCTACCTAAACGGCAAGCAAACGGTGATTCCTAGACATGCTGGCGAGATGAAAACCGGAACAGTCAATGGAATCAAAAAGCAACTTAACCTGAAGTGAGGAACAGCCCCGAAAGGGGCTACTCCCTCACGCCAAGCTTCACCGCACCACTACTGCTTATTGGAGGCAACGTGAAATATCCTGCACACTTTGAAGCCGATGCTGAAGCCGGCGGCTTTGTGGTCACCTTCCGCGATATCCCGGAAGCAATCACCCAAGGCGAGACCGAACAGGAAGCGCTGGCGATGGCTGCCGACGCGCTTCTCACCGCTATGGACTTCTACTTTGAGGACAAGCGCCCTGTTCCTCTTCCCTCTGCCCCGAAACGTGGCGAACGCCTCGTTTCGCTTCCGGCCAGTGTCTCCAGCAAGGTACTGCTGCTCAATGAGATGCTGGACCAGAAAGTCGCACCCAGCGAACTGGCACGGCGTCTTGACACTACCAGGCAGGAAGTCAACCGCCTGATCGACCTTGGCCACGCCACTAAGATTGACCGTATCGAGGAAGCCTTGGCAGCCCTGGGCAAGCGTCTGGATTTGGTCGTCGCCTAATACTGGAGCGTCAGGGGAGAATCGAACTCCTCGTCATCTGCTTGGAAGGCAGCGGCTCTACCATTGAGCTACAGACGCGGGAAAGCAAAACAAAAAGCCCCGAACCAAACGGGACGGGGCTTCTTCGAATTCAGAGATATTTGCAAAGCGCTGCAACAGCAGCACTTCTACTATCGAAATTTTAGGGCGAGCGCTTCCATCAACTTCTCGGCTTTCCGTAAGCCGCTGCCGTGCTTTCGCCCAAATTATGCACGCCGGATGGTTCGTAAAGCGCGCAGCAGTTGCAATATACACTGAGGATTTGCCCAGCACAATATCAGGGCCTATTTTTATCACTGCCACTGCGAAAAACCCAAATAGGGGGAAAATTTCTTATGAATTTGCTCCCTTTGCTGATGCGCCCATTTTTGAATTTCTTCTAGTTTTTGCTTGGCCTGCGCACGCTGCTGCTCGTCGGGACTCTCGTACGCATAAAGATCTGCCTCGCCGAGCTCTATCGCCATCTCTTCTGCCTTATCAACAAAGTCTGCCACATCTCTACCGAAGAGAAATTTTGCATTAGCCACGTACTGGCGAAAGATCATTATGTCTGACATATTATTTTTCCAGCGGTGCTCGTCGAACTTGGATAAGAAAACCCAGGTTTTTAAGAATACCTCGTGGCGCCTCTCAAATAAATCCAACTTAAATTTAGCGCGCGCCACGCAGTATTGGCGATATGCAATCCCCGCAGCAATAGAGCCAATCACCAAGGCAACAAAAGCAGCAGGCAACCCCTTGAGCAGCTCAAGCAGCAATTCATCACACAACATTCTATCCCCTGATTTTTATTCCACGTTCATTTGACTAGCTAGCTTGCGCATCGCTTCGCCACCGGCTTGAATAGTCATCCCTTCAAGTGACTCTACCATATCGGCAACATAGGTCATCAGGTTATGCTTTGCCTGGATAGGGCGCTTCGCAGTGCCTTTGCAAGCCCGACAAGGAATATCCGAGAGGATGTTGACATGGCCTGGCGCAGCCTGGAAACCGGTGCCAAAACATGTTGGGCATACGTCGTTCAACCAGTGATCCAGCGACAAGCGGGCGATCTTCTTCGGACTCACCTCTACGGGCCAAGTGCGCAGCAGGCTTTTGAAGGTCACGATTTCGGTCCAGTCGGCAAGAAGAGCGGCATAGATAGTGGCGTCAGCGGCATACTTCACACGAAACAACTTCGAAGCCAGGCGCGTCTGGCACAAGGCAACGGCCGCCAGCACCTCAGTGCTGTGGTGGTGCCCATCGTCCCTCAAATTCGACGACGCCACCGCACGGGTATACTTCTCGATCACATTCATCACTTTTCCTTTTCCCTTCTCTTCACACTCTTTGCGCGCCGCTGAAGCTCAGATTCAAATTCAACATGGTTTGCCGGGTCGCCCCGTCGGCCGTAATACTTCGCTGGAAGCGCCCTGGATGGTTCCTTCCCCTCACGCACCAGAGCTGCCGCCAACCTATCGAAAGCCCGACTCATCAGCGCTCTTTCCCGAAATGGCGCAGCAGCACCGCTAGCGCCCCGCCGAACCCTACGAAAAGCGCCGCAAGCGTCATGAGCAACTCCACCACGTCGGTGCTCATTTCGCATCCGCCTGCAGTGGCAAACCCTCATCGTCGAACCTGTCCCGATAGATACGGCAGCCAAGCGCACCGAGCGCGCAGCAGGCCGCTAGCAGGAAATGCCCAAAATATGCAAACGCAACGACGAAAGCCAATTGCGCCACAGCATTGAATCTCTCGATCCACTTGATGCGCTTATTCTGCTTTCCGGAAGCCGGCAAGGACATTGCCAAAATTCCGAACACGGCCCCAAACCAGAACCAGAACAACACAATGTTTCCGCTACCCTCGGAGCCCTCGACCTTCCATGCGTAAAAGAGGACAGCCGCCAGCGCATTGATGCCGACACTCTTCAGGAACCTCAGCGAGTTATTCATTGCAGCCCTTTCAGTGGTCGCACGGCAGGTCGCCGTCTTCATTGGTCTTGGCGCCGCAGCTCAAGCAAACCAGCGCGGCGCCGTTGATCTTGGCCCGCAGCTGCACGCTGAATCGCCGGGGCAGGACGTTGGAATAGTGGTGCGCGGCCTCGATGCGCGATGTCTTCAATGCCTGCGCGCGGTCCTGGCCTGGCTCGGGGATGCTCTGGCGGATGATGGTCGGCCGGTCTTCGGCGGGGATGGCGGCGATCATGCGGCACCTTCTTTCTTCGCATCTGCGATGGCTTCGGCGCAGTCTCCAGGGATTTGCCGAGCAACATCCACCATCACCCAGGCCTCGGTAATGGCCGCCTCCAGAATCCCAGTGGCATTGTTCCGGAGGCGGCGGACAGCATGGCGCATCGGCTCTTCGTTTCCAGCGTCAAGGGACTTGATAGCAGCCATCAGCTCAATGAAGCGATCTGCGGTAGATGGGACGCTCATGCTGCAGCGCCCTCCTGCCGCCGACGCGCCCAAACCCACACTGCACTGTCTTCGGTCATGTGGATCGAGAGGGTGAACCAGCCTTCGCCGGCGGGGCGCTCGCTCACCCAGTCACTGATGTCGGCCTCGCCTTCCTCGAAGTAGCGCTGATGAGCCGCATGGTCCGGATAGTCCTCCAGGTCATCGATCTTCAGCTCCAAGCCCTGGGCGGCGATCCAATCCTTGTAGGCCTGCCAGTCCTCATCGAAGTTGGGCTCTTCGGGATGGACCCAATAGCCGTCCTGATCGCGTGCCACCGGGGCGGGCTGAATGAGGACCAGCGGAGCAGCTTGTTCTGTGATTTGCATGTAGTTCTCCTTGGAAACTCGTTGTTATGCGGCTTTGGCTGCTTCTTGCAGGCCTTCCTTGATCTGGAAGTCCTTGATAAGGTCGCGGGCATAGCCAGCGGTCATTTCGAGGGACGCGGCCCGAATGTGCTGCAGCGACTCGCGGGCGGCCGTTGTCTGGTGGTGGTCGATGGGCATGCCGTATTCCAGCGCCTTCCCGAGCTTGCGCAGGCCGTCCAGGTGCAGATCCTGGCCGATGCGGATCTCATGAATTTCGAAAGCCTCGACCACGCCGCCGATTGCCACCGCGCTGTCATACCAGTGGCCATCGCCCTGATCCTTGAAGACGGCCGCGCCATTGCTGGCTACGTCAATGGTCCCGTCCTGCTCCAGCTGGTCGATGATCGCCAACAGCGGATCCATGATTGCCTTCACTTTCCAGGGCTGCATCTTCAACTTGATCGTGTCGCCAGCCAGGCGGCCCGGCTTGTAAGCTTTGTTTCGCTTCTTCATGGCGCCGCCCCGCCGATCTCGAAATGCACGGCGCCAGGCTTGCGGCCGTAACGACGCGTCAGCATCACCGGCTCAAACTGGCTGTCGTCCACGCCAAGAGCTTCGGCAACACCATCCAGCCCGGCTTTCATCGCCGCCAGCAAGTTGTCACGATCGCGCGGCCGGCGATCCGGAAGCTCGAAAGTAATGCGCAGCGGCACGTCGCCCTTCACTGGGGACCATGCGACCGAACGAGCTTCTTGCCGTGCCAAGACAAACCCTTCCAGATGCGCTTTCTTCCGCAAACCCGACGTGGCGGCCCAGTGCATGCCGTTGGCGTTATTCGGGTTCAGCCGCTTGTCCGGGAATGGCAGCGTGAGGGCGACGAGCTTCATGCTGGCCCCACCAATTGAGCCGCCTCGATGACATGAAGACCGAGACGCACGCCGATGTCATGCTCCAGGGTCGCTCCACGGGACTGGTGCCACCCCTCCAGTAACGCAACACCGTCGCACATCACCAGCTCACGAATGTCGATGCGCATGCACTCCAGCCAGTCATTGTTGGTCGGATTGAGCTCCGCCGGATTGACGATCTCGTGGCCCAGCGCGCGCAAGCGGGCGGCCTCTTCATGGAACCGAGGAAAATTCAAGTCTGGCAGTCCGGTCATCGGCCCGGCGAGATAGAGTTTCATGCCAGATCCCTACGACAGCTGTTCATTGAGCTCGACCAGGCGCTGCAGGTGGTGCGCTGCCTTGGCGATATCCTCGTCGCCGCCCTTCGCGCCCTCGCGGGCCAGGTATGCGATGGCCGTGGCCTTGTGGTAGCCGCGCACTTCCTCGGGACTCAGCCATTTCTCGATGGCCTCCCACGGCTCCAGGGCCATGTCCTTGTAATGCGATCCGCCGACCTGGCGATCCTTCGCGGACGGCGGGCCGGGGTTGCGCTGCGGGGGAATCTGTCCGATACGTCGAGTTGCCATGCTGATACTCCCTTCAAATAATTTGCTGTCTGAACAATTCTTGCTGCGCCTGAAGCCATGCCGCGCGCTTGGTCACGGCCTCTTGCGCCGCTGTCTGGAAGTGGCTGCACTCACGCTGCGCCGTGGCGCTCGGGTAGGTGGCCGACTCCACGAACTTGCACTTTGCGAAACCGCGCTTCGCCATTTCCGGATTGCTGCGCAGGTCGCAGTGCGCGCAGTCCAGGCAGCGCATCACGCCACCTTCTTCTTCAGCCCGCGTGCTGCCTGCAGGGCGGCGTTGCGGTTCTCGGGCGACACTTCGGCCTTGCCCTCGTCCTTTGGCTGGGCCTGCACCACCCGCTGGCCGGATACGGTCATGGGCGGCTTGCCGCCGTTGTCGATGGCCTCCTGCACCCGCTGCCTCAGCGAAAAGGCGGATTCGCCAGGAATGGTCTTCAGGCCTAGCTCCGCCGCCTTGGCGATCACGCCCTGCTCCGTCGCGAACCATGCCCCGTTGCCGCCCTTCTTGCCCTGCGGATTCATTTCGTCTTCGCGGCGGCACCAGTTGCGCCAGGTCGCCAGCCAGTCGGCCTTGCTCCCCTTCTGCCCCGGCTGCGCCAGCCAATGGTCCTTGAACTTCGCTGCCACCGAGCGCAGACGGTCAGCCGTCCAGTGCGGGAACTCCTGCAGCGTCCATTCGCCAAGAGATTTCGTCAGAACCCAGTCGGCGGGCAAGCGCGTCCCACGCGCTCCCTGACGTTTCTTTGATGGTTCAACTGATGGTTCCTTGATGGTTATGGGTGCGAGATCTGCGG
>Ga0187843_10001248_pt1 | contig 16411 bp, 16 predicted proteins | sample SpaLakP09_SKY_43_FD_134516 | JGI IMG/M metagenome (GOLD analysis project Ga0187843, IMG submission 134516) | Oligotrophic lake water microbial communities from Sparkling Lake, Wisconsin, USA - SP09_SKY_43 | ecosystem: Environmental > Aquatic > Freshwater > Lake | place: USA: Sparkling Lake...
TCGTCATCGGCGACTACAACTACTACTTCGACAGCAGCGCCATGCTGCACAGCCTCACGCAGCTCAACGACTGGAAGGTTAATGTGCTGGTGGACGAGGCGCACAACATGGTGTCGCGCGCGCGCAAGATGTATTCGGCCGACATGGAGCGCGACAGTTTGCGCCTGCTGCGCAAGATCGTCCCCGAGGAATTGAAAAAGCCGCTGGACCGCGTACACAAGCAGTGGAACCAGCTGGAAAAGGATCAGACCTCCGAGTACCAGTCCTATGCCGCGCTGCCGGAGAAATTCATGGGCGCCCTGCAGACGGCGGCCACCGCCATCTCCGACTACATGGCCGACCATCCTGGCTATGTGGAGCCGGACCTGCAAAGCTTCTACTTCAACGCGCTGATGTTCGCGCGGCTGGCGGAGAGCTTTGGCGACCACGCGCTGTTCGATATCGAAAAGTCGGCCGGCGCGCGCGCCAGCAATAGCAACTCGGTGCTCTGCATCCGCAACATCGTGCCGGCGCCGTACCTGAAGCCGCGCTTTGAAAGCACCCACACCACGGCCTTGTTCTCGGCCACGCTGAGTCCCTGGAACTACTTCGGCGATATGCTCGGCATGCCGGAGACCACCGCTTGGGTGGATGTGGAATCGCCATTCGTGGCAGAGCAGTTGTCGGTGCAGGTGGCGTCGCATATTTCGACGCGCTACGCGCATCGCCAGCAATCGCTGCGTCCCATCGCCGACTTGATGGGCAAGCAGTACGCCACGCAGCGCGGCAACTACCTCGCCTTCTTCAGCAGCTTCGATTACATGGAAAAGGCGGCCAACCAGTTCAGCGAACTGTATCCGGAGGTGCCGGTGTGGCGCCAGTCGCGCCGCATGGACGAAGCGGAACGCGCGCGCTTCCTCGACCGCTTTACGCTCGACAGCGAAGGCGTCGGCTTTGCGGTGCTGGGCGGATCGTTCGGCGAAGGCGTCGACCTGCCGGGCGCGCGCCTGATCGGCGCGTTTGTCGCCACGCTCGGTCTACCGCAAATCAATCCGGTCAACGAGCAGATACGGGCGCGCATGGAGACCATCTTCGGCGCCGGCTACGATTACACCTACACCTATCCCGGCATGCAGAAAGTGGTGCAGGCGGCGGGACGCGTGATCCGCACCACCTCGGACCGCGGCACCGTCTACCTGATCGACGACCGCTTCGGCCGTCCCGAGATCCAGGAGCTGATGCCCAACTGGTGGCGCCTGGAGCGCCATTCGCCCCTCGCAATCCGCGATTCGTCGGAAAACGCCGAGGCGTAGAAGGCGACTCACGTATGATGGTCCCACATCGCAATCACGGGGGAGCCGGATATGAAGAAATGGATCATCAGCATGCTGTTATGCGTTTGCGCCAGCGCCCAGGCGGCCGACGACGCGGCGCTGACCGCCACCATCGCGCGGCTGGACAACGAAATGTTCACCGCCTTCAACCAATGCGACAAGCCAGGGCAGCTGGACAAATACGCCAGCTACTTCGATCCCAACGTCGAGTTCTATCACGACAATGGCGGCGTCACGTGGGCACGTGATGTGATGATCGCGCAGACCGCGAAAAACGTCTGCGGCCACTATCGGCGTGAACTGGTGCCGGGTAGCCTGAAGGTCTCGCCGGTAAAAGACTTCGGCGCCATCGCCACCGGCTCGCACACCTTTTGCCAATTCGGCAGCGGCAAATGCGAAGGCATCGCCGAATTCACCATCATCTGGCGCCAGCGCGGCAACGAATGGCAAATCACCCGCGCCCTCAGCTACGGCCACCGCCCCAATCAGTAGGCCAGCTGTTTGGTCAGCGCGTAACGCGTACCGCCCGGCGGAAAATCGGGAATCTGGCTGGCCACCTGGTAGCCCAGCTTTTCGTAAAACGGCAAGGCCTGGAAGCTGAGCGTTTCGAGGAAGACGCGCGGGCAGTGGCGGCGCAACGCTTCGGCTTCCGCCGCCGCCATGATGGCCGTGCCGTGGCCTTGGCCGCGCAGCTCGTCTGCGAGCCATACGGCATGAATCTGCAGCCACCCCAGATAAGTCGCGCCAATCAGGCCGCCCACCACTTCGCCCGCGTCGTCGCGCACTGAGATGACGAGATAATTGGGCGTATCGCCATTGGCGTGGAATGCATTGTAGCTCGTCAGGCCGGTAATGACTGTGCCCATTACCGCCTGATCCGCTCCGTCTTCCATGACTATCTTGGGCATATGAGCCTCCTTATTGAATCACTGCGCGGATTTTCTGGTAACCGCTGCGGCTAATGGGCACACGGCAGCCGTCTTTGAGGACGGCCACGTGGCTATCCTTGGTGGCTTGTTCGATGCGGTCGACGAAGGCGATGTTGACGATGTAGGAGCGGTGGATACGCAGGAACTGTTCCGCATCCAGCTGCTCCTCCAGCTCCGACATGCGCTGATTCTTCAGGTAGGACTTGCCCTCAGAGCGGATCTGCACGTAATCGTCCTGCGCTTCCACATGCTCGATCTTCTCGGCGTTGATGACGTGGACCTTGGCGCCGTCGCGTATCAGCACGCGGCCGACCGGCTTGTTGCGGCCTGCGGCTTCACGCACCATCTTTTCCACCGCCTCGCCACCGGCGCCGAGATTGGTGCGGGCATGGGCAAGGGCCTGGTCGAAACGCTGCTGGCTGAATGGCTTCAGCAGGTAATCCAGCGCGTGGAAGTCAAACGCCTTGATCGCGTACTGGTCGAACGCCGTGGCGAAGATGTAGCGCGTTTTGCTGCCCGCCAGTTCCGCCACTTCAAAGCCGTCCAGCTTGGGCATCTGGATATCCAAGAACACCAGGTCGGGCGACAACTCGGTGATCGCCTTCACCGCCTCGAAACCGTTGGCGCATTCGGCGACGATTTCCACATCCGCATGCTCGGACAAATATTCGCGCACCACGCCGCGCGCCAGCATTTCATCGTCCACGATGATGATACGCATTGCTCTACTCCCCTTGTTCGCTTGTTTGCGCGGGCATTGTGATGTCCACGCCAAAGCTGTTGTCTTTCCGGCCCCAATGGATGCCGGCTTCGTGTTTGTAAGCGCCGGATAAACGCTGGCGCACGTTGGTCAGGCCGATGCCATGGCCTTCGCTGCGGATCGAGGACATGTCCTCGTCCACCGGATTGGTCACGCTGATTTGCAGTATCGATCCCGCCCGCCGCGCGGTGATGCGTACCGTGCCACCCTCCGGCATATTGCAGATGCCATGCTTGACGGCGTTTTCCACCAGCGGCTGAATGATCATCGGCGGCACCAGGCACTCTGCCGCATCCGCGCCGATCATCTCTTCCACCTGCAGGCGTTCACCGAAGCGCACCTGCTCAATGGCGAGGAAGTGGCGGATCAAAATCATCTCCTCGCCCAGCGTCACCTTCTTGTGCGCTTCCATGCCCAGGCTTTGGCGGAAGAAGCTGGCCAGTTCCAGCGTCATGCGGCGCGCCGCCTTGGGGTCCTGCGATGTCAGCGCACTGATGGAGTTCAGACTGTTGAACAGGAAGTGCGGATCGATCTGTGTGCGCAGCATACGCAGCTCGGCCTCCTGCGCCATCAGCAGCGATTCCAGTTCGCGCTGCTCGGCGTTCTTGGCGCGCACAAACTCGATTACCAGATAGTGTACCGCCGCCGCGAAGCCGTACAGCAGCACGCCCAGCACCACGATCAGCACCGACAGCTGCGGCGTGATGACGATGCCGCTCCACGTCGCTCCCAGCAGCAGGCACAGTCCATTCCACAAATTCGCAATGCTCAGCCACAGAAAGCCGGATACTACGCCCGCCACCGTGAGTACCAGCGTGATCTGCCCCGGTCTGCGGCTGCCAAGCGGATAGGCACGGCACACGTAGTAGGCTGAATAGCCCGCCGCAAACGCATACAACAGATTAAGCGGTACGGCGAACAGCATGGCGTTGGCCAGCGGCGTATCGCTGGCCAGGCGGATCACACCAGCCAGCGCACCGCCGAGAAACAGCCACACCAGCAGATAAATCACCAGGCCACGCCGGGTGGAGGAAATCTCCAGCATCAGTTGCGCACTTCCAGGCCGCCCATGATGACGTAACCACGCACGATCAGGCGTTTGGCAACCGAGGCAGGCGGCACGGTCTTTTCCTCAAAGCCGCCCATGATCGGCGTACCTTCCAGCACAACGGTCCAGTCGATCGGCACTTTGATGGTGATGCCGCCGAACAGCGCGTAGACATTCAGCACGGCGTCGCCAGTGATGCCCGATTGGCGCAAATCCAGCTCGCAGCCGCCCATGATGGCGGTAATTTCGCCACCACGGAAATCCTGCGTGGTGATGCGGCGCTTGAAACCACCCATGATGGCGGTGGCGTTGATCACCGTATCGTCGCTGTCCTTGTTCAGCGAAAGCCCATCCGGCGCCGGCGCATTGCGGTTGATGTTGGATTTGACCACCACGGCCACGCCGGCTGCGATCATGAACAACGGCCACAGGGTGCGCCAGTCGATGTCCAGATAGCCCATGGCCTTCAGCATGAACAGGCAGCCGGCCAGTATCAGGCCGCCGCCGACCACCACGCCAGACTGGGTGCGGGTCTGCAGCACTTTCAGGATGCCGGCGCCGATCAGGATGGTCGGGAAGATGTGAATGCGCAGATCGAGATCCAGCCAGCCCAGGTTATCGAGCAGGAACAGCATGCCAACGCCAATAACAAACAGGCCGATGATCATCTGCGTGGCGGGATTGCGCTCGCGGCGCTGACGGTTTCTCATGCCTGCTCCTTGGCCGATGGCGGGAAGATGTTATCCAGCAGGGGACGCAGCATCATGCCCAGGCCCCACGCGACCAGCAGCGCCGGCCAGGTTTCGCCGAAGCCCAGGCCCCAGAGGTGATTGAACGAGACGTACCACCAGCCGGCGAAGAAGATCTCCCACCAGCCTTCGGTGAAGTGACGCGAGGTAGTCGGTGGAATGATTTTGGTGACGCCGCTGATGACTACCAGCCATGGCCACCAGCGCCAGAAGTGTGCGGGATTGAGATCGATGTCCAGGATGTCGAGCTGCGCCAGCAGGATGACGGTGCCGGCGATGATCAGGGCCAGGCCCCAGACCAGCTGTTTGCGCCAGCGATAAGCAGTTTCTACGGTCATGTTAGTCCCCCAAGTCGGTATGAATGTAACAATACCGGGGAACCACGGGCGAGGAAACTGCTATTCGGCGAACGGCGGAAATGAGCCGGTGAATGGCGAAAGAACGGCGAACTGCGCGGTTAATCGCGATCAGCGCCGATCAACTGCGACCGTTACTGACCTTTTGCTCAAAAGCCATCAGACCCCAGCCCAGCTGGCGACGAATTTCGTCCGGCGAAGGCGGCGGTTTGACTTCGTGCGTGCGGCGTTCCAGATAAGCACGCACGGCGTGCTTGGATGGGTGAGTGGTTTGCGTCATGATAACCTCCGTGGGCGGCTACATCGTCGAGCTGTTGAAGCCAGTGTAGCCGTGCAGCGAGCGGATCTCTGTACGGATCCGCACACTGGACCATTCAGAGCTTTTGCTGCAAAAACTCCAGGAAGCAGCTGATGCGCTGCGCCAGCTGGGTGTTGCGGTAGTAGACCGCGTGGATCTGCTGACGATAGCCGGTGTAGTGCGGTTCCAGCACCTTGACCAGGCGACCAGCGGCGATGTCGTCGCGGGTCATGAAGTCAGCCAGGCAGACGATGCCCTGCCCCGCCAGCGCCAGCTGTCGCAAGGTCTCGCCGCTGGAAGCGGACAGCGACGGCGTCACCGGCAGGCTGTTGCCGTTGGCATGCTGAAGTGGCCACTGGTTGCCCAGTTCATACTGCGCAAAACCCAGCAGCGCATGCTGCGCCAGGTCTTCCGGCACCTGCGGCGTACCATGCTGCGCCAGGTAGTCGGGACTGGCCAGCACGTACAACGGGCTGGAGGTCAGCGGCCGCGCATGCAGCGTCGAGTCATTGAGTGTACCGATGCGGATGGCGATGTCGGTGCGGTGCTCGATCAGGTCGGCGATCTGGTCGTTGCTGCTGAGTTCCAGGCGGATGTCTGGATACATGGCGCGGAATTCGGCCACGTGCGGCACCACGCAATGCAGCATGAACGGTGAGGCGGCGTCCACGCACAGGCGACCGGCCGGTTTCTGGCGGCGGATGCGGATGGTTTCTTCCGCCTCTTCCATGGCGCCAAGGATGGCGCGGGCCTTTTCCAGGAACAGCTGCCCTTCTTCGGTCAGCTCCATGCGGCGCGTGGTGCGCGTCAGCAGCGAAGTGGCCAGCTTGTCTTCCAGCCGCGACAGCGCACGGCTGACGCCGGAAGTGGTCTGCCCCAGGTGCACCGAGGCGGCGCTCAGGGTGCCGCTGTCGATCACGGTGATAAAGGTTTTTAAATCGTCCGAGTTGATTTCCACGGGTGTTCCATCCTTACGCCACGTAGAGCATGACAGCGCCAAAATGACAGGCACTGCCGCCCAGTACAAACAAATGCCAGACGCCATGGCCATAGCGCCATTTGTGGTCGGTGACGAAGAAGGCGATGCCCACGGTGTACACCAGGCCACCTATCGCCAGCCACATGAAGCCATTCCAGCCCAGCGCATCGATCAACGGGCTGGCGCCAATCACGCCGACCCAGCCCATCGCCACATAAATCAGCAGCGACAGCACGCGCGCGCCCTTGGCAAACCATATTTCCTGCAGGATGCCGATCAGCGCCAGCCCCCACACCACACCAAACAGCGACCAGCCCCACGGTCCACGCAGGCTGACTAGCGTGAACGGCGTGTAGCTGCCGGCGATCAACAGATAGATCGCGCAATAATCGAGCTTGCGCAGCACGTCCTTGGCGCGGCCGCGAACGCTGTGATACAGCGTGGAGGTCAGGTACAACGCCAGCAAGGTGGCGGCGTAGATGCTGAAACTGACAATTTTCCAGGCGTCGCCGCTGCGGGCGGCCTGCACAATCAGCAACGTGCCACCGATGGCGGCCAGCGCCGCGCCGACGGTGTGCGTGATGCTGTTAAAGCGCTCTCCGTAATACATAACGTTTCCAATGCAGAGTGGCTGCGGCTGGGATAGCTGCGTCCACAGGCATTGTATAGCGCCCTGCTGATGCGCGCCGCCGGTTTCATGCCGATACCTGCCTTGCGATACCTTTCGTCCTGCTGTGTACGACCGTGCTTTTTTACTAATTAGCAATTAATTCATCGTAACATAAATGGAATTTATTCAAAGCAATGTTACAAAATCTTATACATCGGTTTGATACTAGGCAGTTGACGGCATGCGACATTGGTCGCATAATCATCCCATTAGTCGCATAGGGGTAATTCATGTCCGTCACGATTCCTTCGGTCAGCGAGCTGACCTTGCTGAAAGTGCTGTGGAAACAGCAGCCATTGAGCGCGCGCGAGATTCACGACGCCGCCGCCGATGAACTGGGCTGGTCGTTCTCGTCCACCCGCAAGACGCTGGACCGGATGCTAGAAAAGCAGATGATCAGCATGCAGGTGGTGCACGGCATCAATGTGTATAACGCGGTGCTGGAGAAAGTCGGCACACTGGCTGCGTTTGCGCGCGACTTCGGCCGCCGCGTGATGGAGCTGGATGCACCGCTGCCGGTGGCCATGTTCACCGGGAGCAAGCTGGTTGATCAGCAGGAGCTGACGCAGCTGGAGCAGATGCTGAACGACTGGCCGGCAGACGAGTGATGATGTCGCTGTGGTCGTCGCTATCGTTGCTGTCGATGCAATCGCTGCTGCCGATGCAGTGGATGCTGGCCTGTGCCGGCAGCGTGGCAGCCGGACTGGCCGCGTGGCTGCTGCTGCACGGCGCCGCGCGACTGTGGCCGGCGCTGCGGACACAGCGAGGCGTTTGGCTGGCAGCGCAAGGGATGGTCGCCGCAGCGGCTCTGTTGTCTTTTGCACCGCATCCCGCCCCGCTCCATCTCGCGCCCCAGATTGACCTCGGCAGCCCAACAATCCCCGCTACTGACGCTGTCGCTGCACCAGCAACGCCCATCGGCGCAGCGCTGGCCGCCACCAGCATCGCCGACATCGCAGACACCGATGCCGATGCCCCCGCCGCCAAGACTGCCAAGGCCGCCGTCGCCGATGCGCCGTCAATCACCGCGTCATCCATCGTCACGCGCGCCCTGCCGCTGCTGGCCGCCGTTTGGCTGGTAATCTACGCAACCGGCCTGGCGCGCGCCACGCTGCGCCAATGGCAAGCCCGCCGCTTGCTGCGCGGCCTGCTCGCTGGCGCACAACGCCTGACACCTGCCGACCTGCAAGCCCACGGCGCCTTCACCGCCAGTCAGCTGCGCGAAATTGCCCAGTGCCGGCTGACGGTCCTGCGCACCGACGCCGACATCTCGCCGATGCTGATCGGCGTGCGTCGCCCTCACCTTCTGCTTCCCGCCCATCTGGAAGCCCTCAGCACCACGCAACAGCAAATGATCATCGCCCACGAGCTGCATCATTGGCGCGTACGTGATCCGCTGTGCCTCGCCATCGCCTCCGTCCTGCAGACGATTTTCTGGTTCAATCCCACGCTGCGCTGGATGGCCGCGCAAATGGAATGGGCGCTGGAACTCAATTGCGATCAGCACGTGCTGGCCGGTCGCCCGCAGCACCAGCGCAAGCAATACGCTACCTCCCTGCTGCAGCAATGGACGGCGATGGCGCCGATCGGCGTGGCAGCGTTTAATGGCGCCACCATTACCGCCCGCATCCGCCACATGCAGAAAGACAGTCTGCCAGCGCTTAGCAGCGCCGCCGCATGGATCAGCGGCGCCGGGCTGACAGCTGTGCTGGCGGTCAGTGCATTGCTGCAGCCAGCGCTGGCATTCAACATCCAGCCACCACCGGCCAGCACGCCGGCTGGGGCGGCAGCGGCTGCGACGTCGGCGGGCGTGACGGCTGCGGCGCCTGCCGAAGCATGGCGCGCGCCGCTCGACAAAGTCCGCGTCACCAGCTTCTTCGGCGTGATGAGCAACGTGCTGCCTACGCCGCACAAAGGCATCGACTTCACCGCCGCCAAAGGCACACCGGTGCATGCCGTGGCCAGCGGCACCGTCATCGCCGCAGGACCGATCGCCGAGAACAACGGCCGATACGGCAACGTCGTCATCATCGACCATGGCGCACAACGCTCGCTCTTCGCCCACCTGGACAGCGTCAGCGTTAAAGCCGGCCAGCATGTGCAAGCCGGCGCGTTAATCGGCGCCACCGGAAAAACCGGCTTCGCCACCGGTCCGCATCTGCACATGGAGGTACGGCAGAACGGCCAGAACATCGATCCCGCATCGATGTACCCCGACCTGGACGCCTACGCCACTCCGCGCGCACTCAAGGTCCGCCGCCAGCAACTGCCCTCGAAGGGATAAACCATGCACGTACCACGCATCACCAGCAGCCTGCTGCTGGCGGTGTCCGCTTACGCCTGCGCGACGGACTTACCCGACCAACAGCAAGTCGTTGTCACCGGCTCCCGCGCCGACCAGCGCCAGCGCGACACCACCACCAGCATCGTCATCAACCACGCCGACATCGTGCGACAAGGCGACCTGGCGCTGTCCGATGTGCTGAAGCGCCTGCCCGGCATCAGCATCAGCGGCACACCGGGCCAAGGCGGCGCGATTCAGATGCGAGGGCTGGGCAACGGCTACACGCAAATCCTGCTCAACGGCGAGCCTGTGCCGACGGGCTTTTCGCTGGACGCCATCGCGCCCGAGACCATCGAACGCATCGAGATCCTGCGCAGCGCCACGGCGGAATTGAGCAACCAGGCGGTGGCCGGCATCATCAACATCATCCTGAAAAAAGCGGCGACGCGCGGCCAGCGTTCGGTCACGGCCAGCGTCGCGCGCCAGCATGGCCTCAACACGCCGTCGCTCAGTACCCAGCTATCGGATCAAAGCAATGCTTATTCCTACAGTCTCGCTGCCACGCTGACGCGCAAGCGCAGCGAGAAGCAGTTCACCGACTGGCAGGAGCAGCGCGATCCAGCGGGGGCGCTCACGCTGCTGCGCCGAACGCCGCAGACGGAATCCGGCCGCACCGACGCGTTGACGCTGACGCCGCGCCTGAACTGGAAGCTGGATGGCGGCGATACCCTGAGCTGGCAAAGCTTCTCCTACATCCGCCGCATGGACAATCTGAATCGCGCTGACGAAACGGCGCTGCTGGGTGGTCATAGCGAGTACCCGCGCAATACAGCCAACTTTGTCGCTAACTTCGTCATGCTGCGCAGCGACGTCCAGTGGACGCATGCGCTAGCCAACGGCGACAAGCTGGAAATGAAACTGGGCGCCAGCACCAACCGCCGCAGCGGCACCTTCGACTTTCATGGCATGGATGCAGATGGCCGGCCATTGGCGCGTCACCATGTCGACTCGGGGCCGGTGGAAAACAACGTTACCAGCACCGGCACGTATCGCCATCCCGTCGGCGACAGCCATGCGATCGCGCTGGGATGGGACGCCAGCCATGCGCGCCGCAGCGAGGACCGCGACGAGACGCTGTTCGATGCGGACGGCCTGGAAACAAGCCGCAACAACGCCGATTATGCAGCCGCCGTCGATCGTTTGGCGCTGTTTGTGCAGGATGAGTGGCAGGTCAGCAAGCGCTATTCGCTGTATCTCGGCTTGCGGCACGAGCGGCTCGACACTGCCAGCCGCGCACGGGCAGCCAATGCGCCGGATGCGCTGGATAACAGCGCTGCGGTGTGGAGCCCGTCGCTGCAATCGCGCTACGAACTGGCGAACAAGGACGTGCTGCGGCTGGCGGTCAGCCGCACCTACAAGGCGCCGGAGCTGGTCAAGATGGTGCCCCGCCGCTATACCAAGGACAACAACAATAATCCGACCAATCCGGACGAGCAAGGCAATCCGGAGCTGCGACCGGAGCTGACGTGGGGGCTGGATGCGGCGTATGAACATTATCTCGGCGATGGCGCGCTGCTCAGCGCCAGCATCTACGCGCGCCGCATCCGCGATGTGACGCAAGATCGCTTGTTTGAGCAGGATGGCGTGTGGGTGACGGCGCCGTTCAACGATGGCAACGCCCGCGTACACGGCGTGGAGCTGGAGGCCAAGCTGCGCGTGACCAAGGCGCTGGACGTGCGGGCGAATGTGGCACGCAACTGGTCGCGGGTGGAGAATGTACCGGGGCCGGATAACCGCCTGGAGTCGCAGACGCCGGCCACCGCCAACCTTGGCGCGGACTATCGCTGGTCTGTGCTGACGGTGGGTGGCAATCTGAATTACCAGGCGGCCGGGCCATCGCGCCTGTCCGCGCAGGTGCTGAACAACGCCAGCGCCAAGCGTGAGCTGGATCTGTACGCGTTATGGAAAGTGAATGGCAAAACGCAGCTGCGCCTCTCCGCCAGCAATCTGCTGCACCAGCAAGCCAGCGAGACCGCTAGCTACATCGACACCAGCGGCGCAACCCGCACCTTGCGCCTGACGCCAACGCAAGCCACGCTGCGCATCATGCTGGAACAGCAGCTGTAATTAATGCACGTTGCGCGCAATATAATAAACGGCGCCGGCCAAGCCTGAGCAGACAGCAGTCATCCAGATGAGCAAACGCCACGTCTGCGCCTCCAGCGCCTTAAAGAGCTCCGATCATACACACTCGACCTCCGCCTGCGTGGCGAACTGAGTAATCGTGATATCGTTGAGGGCTATGACGCAACAATCGTATAAACCTTTTAAACGCTGCATGGTGATGGGAGGCGGGGGATTCCGCTTCGGGATCTATATCGGCATGTACGCCGCGCTGCGGCAGGCCGGCCAGGCGCCGGATGTGCTGCTGGCCAGCTGCGGCGGCGCCATCGCCGCCACCATCATCCATAATCTGCCCGATCCCGACGCCCAGCGCGCCTGGCTGTCGTCCGAATCGATGTACCGGTTCTGGTGCAGCCTGCGCGCCACCGAACACGCCGCGCTGCTTGGCACCCTGGCGCGCGCCGCCAGGCGAAAGCTGTCCAGCGCACCCGCGCCGGTCATCCCGGACCTGTTCAACGACTACCTGTTTGAGATTCCGCCACAGCTGCCCTTCCCGCCCGCCAGCGGCGCGCCGCAAGTCGATGTCGCCATCATCGGCGGCAAGCTGCTGTTCGGACCTGAAGACGTCGGCCAGCCGCGCGGCCAGCGCAAGCTGTATGCGGAAACGGTGTTCTGCAACGAGCGCGCCGCCGCCGCGCTGAAGGACATGGAATCGCCGCTGGCCGACGCCCGCTGGGGCAATCACGCCATCGCGCGCGAGTTGCTCGTCGACGGCAGCGCGTCGGTCGCCGAAGCGGCCCGCATCTCCATCGCCGATATGATTTACTTCCGCTGCGCGCAGTATCGCGGCGACGAATACATCGGCGGTGTGCTGGACCTGTTCCCGGTCGAAATCGCCCGCCGCCTCGGCGAGGAAGTGATCATGGAATTCAAGGAAGCCTTTGACCAGGTGTTTTCGATTCCGGCCTGGCGCGCGGTGCTGGGTGTGGATGGCAACGCGCGTCTGCGCTACGCCAACAGCCACCTGGCCGATATGCGCATCGATTCATCCGACGTCTCGGTGGTGCTGGAAAAGCAGCAGATGCAGCAAAAGCTGGATTGGCTGCGCAACCGCATCGAGCTGCAGATGCCGCCATCCCACGACATCTTCGTGCAGCATATGAACGACCAATGGCAGTACGGCTACGACCGTGCGCGCGAAGCGCTGGCGCGGCCGCTACGCCAGCAGCCGCCGGTGCGGCGTGCCAACCGCCACAGCAAACCGCTGAGCAGCATCGAGCCTTAGAGCAGGTCCGAGGCCAGCGCCTGGTGCAGCGAGGCCACCGCCGCCGAGCCCTCGCCCACCGCCGCCGCCACCCGTTTGACCGAGCCGCTACGCACATCGCCCACCGCAAAGATGCGCGGCCGGCTGGTTTCCAGCTGATGGCGCGGACGCTCCAGCGGCCACTGCTCCGCCGACACGTCCGGCCCGGTCAGCACAAAGCCTTTGCTGTCCAGCGTGACGCAATCGCCCAGCCACGCGGTGCTAGGGTCGGCACCGAGGAACAGGAACAGATGGCGCGCCGGCGCCTCGCGCGGCACGCCGCCTTCGCTTTGCCAAAGGATGCTTTCCAGCCGGTCGGCGCCGCGCAGTTCGACGATCTGCTTGTGGATGTGCAGCGTGATCTTGGGCGACGCCTCGATGCGCTGAATCAGATAGCGCGACATGCTGGCCGCCAGCCCGCCCGACCGCACCACAATGTGCACATGTTTGGCGTGCGACGCCAGGAACACCGCCGCCTGTCCGGCCGAATTACCGCCGCCGACAATCACCACTTCCTCATCGGTGCAGAAGTTCGCCTCCATGAACGAGGCGCTGTAGTACACGCCGCGCCCTTCAAAGCGCTCCAGCTCCGGCAAGGCCGGCTTGCGATAGCGCGCGCCGCTGGCGATGACGATCGAGCGTGCGCGCAGCTTCTCGCCACTATCGATCTCAAGGCCGTATTGCGGGCTCTCGCAATCGACCTTGCTAACCTTGACCGGCACTGCTACCTCGGCGCCGAACTTGCGCGCTTGCGACAGTCCACGGCCGGCCAAGGCCTGCCCCGTGATCCCGGTCGGGAAGCCGAAGTAGTTTTCAATCTTGGAGCTGGAGCCAGCCTGGCCACCGGGCGCCTTGGCGTCCAGCACCGCCACGGTCAGGCCCTCTGACGCCGCGTACACCGCCGCCGCCAGTCCCGCCGGGCCGGCGCCGACCACCACCACATCGAACAGGCGGCCGTCGATGCAGTCCGGTGAAATGCCGATGCCGTCGGCCAGCTGGCGCAGCGTGGGGTGGCGCAGCACCTCGCCGCTAAGCGTGACCACCGCCGGGATATCTTCCGGCTTGACGCCGAAGCGCGCCATCAGCTTGTGCGCCTCCTGGTCGGCGTCGTACTCAGTGTCGAAGTACGCGGCCGGCTGGCCGTTCCGGTTGAGGAACTGACGCAGCATCAGGGTTTCCTGCGAGTCGCGCGCGCCAAACACCACCACGCCGCCGGTCTGGTCCTGCATATAGGCCACGCGCCGCAGGATGAAGGCGCGCATGATGGTCTCGCTCAGCTCCGCTTCGGAGATCACCAGTGTGCGCAGCGATTCTTCGTTGATGACGATCAGCTCACTGTCGGCCACCACGCGTGCGGTGGCGACGGCGGCGCGGCCGGCCAGGGCGCCCATCTCGCCGGTAAACATGCCGGGACCGTGGGTGCCGATCACCGTCGACCCCAGCGCCGAGCCGCGTTCGACCTCAATCGCGCCGGAGATAATCACAAACATCGGGATATGGCGCTCGCCCTGGCGGAACAGCACCGTGCCAGCGGCGAAGCGCTGCCGTTCGCCGTAGCGCAGCAGCACGTCGAACTGGTCTTCGCTCAGAGTGGGGAAAATCTGGTGGCGGCGGTTGCCGATGTCGGACGATGCCAAGTGAGGGGCGACGCCTTTGCCGGCCCCGGAGTGCTGTTCCATGCCATATCCTCGCGATGTGATATAGCCATCATAGCGCTAATCAGTGCACGCCACAGCCTCCCTTTATGGCAGGCAGCCATGCCTCAGCGGCATAGCTGGCGCCATTGCGCGTCGAACTCGGCCGGCGAGACATCCTGTGACAACAATGTCAGGTCGCGCGCCACCGAAATATAACGCTGGAAGCCGATATAGCCGCCAAACGCATCCTTGGCGTTGACTTCGCCGCACGGCGCGCCGCCCTTGCCGATGAACTGATTGCGGAACTGCGCCTGGCTGGGTTCGAGGATTTTCTCCTTGACGTATTTTTCACCCAGCATGGTCAATGTCGCAGTATCTTCCTGCTGCTTTTGCGCCGCCGTCTTGCCACAAGCGGCCAGCGCCAGCATCAACGCCATCGTGATAGCCAATCTCATATGTTTTCTCTTTTATATCTGTGCCGCCATTCCACCTTAACGCGGCAACAGCCCGCATTGTTGACACGCGGTGCTTTTGTTAATATCCCAAGCTTTACAAGTCCGCTCAGGAGACCACATGTTCTACTCTCAACCCGCCCGCTGGCGCAACGCCTTGCTGGCCTGTGCAATGTTGCTCTGTTCATATGCCGGGGCAGCTGAAAAGCTGGCCCACGTGACCATCCTGGCCACCGGCGGCACCATTGCTGGCAGCGGCGCCACCACTACCACCACGGTCGGCTACACAGCCGCCACCGTCGGCGTCAACCAGCTGATCGCGGCAGTGCCGGAACTGGCCAAGGTGGCCGACGTCAAGGGCGAGCAGGTATTCCAGATCGCCAGCGAAAACATGAGCAATGAACATTGGCTCAAACTGGCCCAGCGCGTCAACACTCTTTTGGCTCAGCCAGATGTTGACGGTATCGTCATCACTCACGGCACCGACACGCTGGAAGAAACCGCTTACTTCCTGGACCTGACCGTGAAGAGCAAAAAGCCGGTGGTACTGGTCGGCGCCATGCGTCCCGGCACCGCGCTGTCGGCCGACGGCCCAATCAACCTGTACAACGCCGTGCTGCTGGCGGCCAGCCAGGAAGCCATCGGCAAAGGCGTGCTGGTGGCGATGAACGACCAGATCCACGCCGCGCGCGACGTCACCAAGACCAATACCTCGACCCCGGACAGCTTCAAGACGCCGGAACTGGGCATGCTGGGCTACATCCAGGGCAACAAGCCTTACTTCTACCACGTGCCGGCGCGCAAGCACACGGCTGATACCGAGTTCGACGTCAGCAAGCTGAGCGCGCTGCCGCAAGTAGATATCGTCTACGGCTACGCCAATGTTAGCCCAGTAGCGCTGAACGCGCTGGTGGCGGCTGGTGCCAAGGGCATCATCCATGCCGGCGTTGGCGATGGCAGCTTAGCCACGCCGGTCAAGGCAGCGCTGGTGGCGGCGCGCAAGCAAGGCGTGCTGATCGTGCGCTCCAGCCGCGTCGGCCAGGGCATCGTGGCGCGCAACGGCGAAGCCAATGACGATGAGCTGGACTTCGTGGCGTCAGACACGCTGAACCCGCAGAAAGCCCGCATTCTGCTGATGCTGGCACTGACCAAGACCACCGACAGCAAGCAGATTCAGCGCATGTTCACCACCTATTGATGGCGCTTACGGATAGCTGGGCCGCGCCATGCGGAACAGCTGATCCGGCGTGATTTCAAAGTAATCGGCCGGGCCGCCGCCACGCAGGATGGTGCGCGAGCCGGCCGTATCATATACGCCGTCGCGCAGCAGCTCACGCGCGATATGCACCCCCACTACTTCTCCCAGTATCAGCCAGCTATTGGTGTCCGCGCCGCCGGAGGTGGACGAGTTCCAGCTGGCCGGCCTGACGCCAATTGCCTCCAACATCGTTGGCGTGCCGCGCGTGGCGCAAAGTCCGGTGGCGTTCGAGTGCAAGCGCACCCAGATCA
>Ga0187843_10001249_pt1 | contig 16399 bp, 17 predicted proteins | sample SpaLakP09_SKY_43_FD_134516 | JGI IMG/M metagenome (GOLD analysis project Ga0187843, IMG submission 134516) | Oligotrophic lake water microbial communities from Sparkling Lake, Wisconsin, USA - SP09_SKY_43 | ecosystem: Environmental > Aquatic > Freshwater > Lake | place: USA: Sparkling Lake...
CTCTACCTTAAGGATAAAGTGAAGCGGAGGCAAGTGACACTGGACTTCACTTGGAATTAATTCACAGGATCCTTATGAAAGTATTTGTTCTCGCTAGTCTTTTTATCGCACAGTCGGTGAGTGCGAGTAGTTATGTCATTCAATATGGTGAAGTGCAGGTTAAAGAAACGTCGACTACACCAGTGCGAACTTTTGAAGTGCTGGGTGCACACTATGAATATCACTATTTAAATCAACCAGAATGGAGCCGTGATGGCAAACGATTGTTTTACACCGAGCAAATGGGTGTGGAGTCGCTAGCCACGGATATTCGTTTTATGACGCCAGGACAATCTAGAGAATATCCTCGACAGTCTCTACGGAACACGCCATTCGGTGAGTTTTCGGCGTCACCCTATGCCGATGGCTATTCAGTCGTTCGGGTTGAAGCTGATGGCACGCAACGGTTATGGTTTATGAATGAACAGCAAGAACGGGTTTTATTTCCTGAGTTGACCGGTGTTGGTTACTACGCCTTTGGCAAGCAGGATGACTTAATCCTATTTTTACTGGAAAACGCCACTCAACCCAATCGCGCTGTGTATCGGGATAACGCAGGGAAAATAACGGAACTGCTGCCAAACCCAGGTCGTTCTTTTGTTTACAATAAAGCTGAAGATTGGTTTTACTTTACCGCACCAGCGAAAGGCGCTGCCGCGGAATCCCCGTTACATTTATGGCGCTATCGCGCAGGACAGGCGCAGGCTGAAATGTTGGCCTTATTGCCTGAAAGTGGCAAAGATTTAGCCTTTACCCCACAAGGCCAGTTAATAGTCAGCGCTAAACAGCAGTTATTGGCGTGGCAAGGCGGGCAATGGCAGCCTTGGCTTGATTTAACCAAACGCTGCGATGGTGTGGTCAGTCGTTTCAAATTTAACCCAACCAATATCCAATTAGCCTTTGTTTGCGAGAAGGAATAAATCTGATGTCAGCATTATTACTAGTGTTACTCATCACTGTGTTACTGCCGTATTTGGTGCGGATCCCCGTTGCCAAAGCAATGCATAACATTGGTGGTTATGACAACCACTTGCCGCGAGTGCAACAAGCCAAGCTAGCAGGTTTGGGCGCTCGCGCCAATGCTGCCCATTACAACAGTTTTGAAGCATTACAAGTCTATTTAGCGGCGTTTGCGGCATCAATTGCAGCGAATTTGGTAGATCCAACGCAACAAAGCTTGGCTTGGGTGTTTGTGGCAGCGCGGGTGCTCTTTATTGTGTTTTATCTGATGGACAAAGCGCTGCTGCGTTCAATTGTATGGACTGTCGCTATCGTTGCTGCTATTGCGATGATTGTGCGCAGTATGTTGGTGTTAGCTTAGTTTCGAGCTTAAAATCAACAATATTGCAGCTGCATGGAATCGCAGCTGCAATACCCTGATGATGGTTAGAACTTAAAGTCCATATATAGCGGATCATGGTCTGAAGAGCGGTAAGGCGTCGGTTGATACCACCCATCAACTTGAGTTTTACTCTTATGCTCCATGTTGTAATCCAACACTTCCGGTTCATCAGCGTTGATATGCCAATGGGCGAAATGTTGCAGTTGCTGATGCAGTGCAGGACTTGCCAAGGCATGATCTAAACTGCCTGAGCGGCCTTTAAATACATAAGAGGTATGAACTTCATCCGATTTTGCCAAGTGTTTCCAGCCGTCTTGTTCTAATTGCTGTAACGGCAACTCCATGCGATAAGCGTTTAAATCGCCCATGATCAATCGGTAATCACTGGCAGTGCCAGTTGGATTACTATTTAACCATGCCGTGAGTGCTTTGGCGGCAACAACCCGAGTGGGTGTCCAACAGCCTTGGCCATCTTTGACATCAGAATCGACCGTGGTTTGTTTTGGACAACTGCCTTTGGATTTAAAGTGGTTGATGCTGATGGTGACCGTTTTGCCTGATGCTTTGTGCACAAAACTTTGCGCCAATGGCGGGCGACTGCCGCGGTCAAATGGCGCTTTGGTGATCACAGCTGCTTTGCCTGCTTCAGCGACATCAGCGCTGCGGTAAATCATGGCGACCATAATGTCGTCACTGCCAGGGCGTTCGCTAGGTAATACCGCGCGGTAAACTTCGCTGCCGAGTTGTTGGTTTAAAGCGCTCACTAAGGTGCTTAGTGCGCTACCGTCCGTAAAACCATTGTTTTCTACTTCCAATAAACCGATGACATCGGCATCCATTGCACTTAACGCAGCAATCATTTTGGCTTGTTGACGCTTGAGTTCTGCAGGGCTACTTGCGCCGCGTTTAGTGGGGAATGCTTTGGCTGAACCGTCGCCAGTAAAGAAGTTCAGCACGTTAAAGCTCGCGACGCGCAATTCACCTTGCGCTTTTGCCGCAGGCGAACTTGGACGAGGGTTAGTCGCGACAAAGGTTGGATCTTGGTTGACGACTAAACGATAGCCTTGTTTGGTCTGCAATAAATAACCGCTGACGTTTTTGACGCTATCGCCAACCCTGACTGAGTTACTCGCCGTTAAACCGCCATTAGGGAAACGTACAGGTTCAACATTTTGCGCCTGTTTGCCATCATCGATGGTCAGTTCGCTGAGTTGCTGTTGTTGCTCAAAAGTGGCGGCTTCAGTACCAGGTTTTTTTACTTCAGTGGCAATCATTAAGCGTTTATCGGCTAATAATAATTCGCCAAAACGCGCTAAGGTGTAGCTGTCGTTAACCACCAAGGTTTGCGGAAAACTCAGCAGCATCCCTTCGTATTGTTCCCATTGTTCAAGCTTCTGCATTGGTAATGTGAGTGGCGTTTCTGATTGAATAGGTTTAATGCCACAAAGTTTGTTAGCTGCGGGATTTGGATTCGTTAGCGCGGTCATACCGTCAATCTCGCGCACAGTGCCCGTGAGCTGCCAATGCTGGCCTACTTTTGCTAACCTAGCAATTTCAACGTCAGGAACTAGAATTGCCTCGGACGTTTTTGCGTCAGCATCTGGATTTAGGCTGCCAAGCAATACTCTGGGCTTTTTGGAGTCTGCATAAAGGACTGCCTGAATTACCCCTTGAGTAGTCAAGGTTTTGCCCAGAAGTTCGCTTTGTGCTGCTTGGCCTTGAATGGCGTTGACAGAGGTAAACTCGGTATCACAGGTCGCAGCTTGTAATGTAGGCGCTGCGAGGCTGCTGAGAATGGCGAGACTAATCAAACTTTTCTGCATAATGGACCTGTTTTTGAAAGGAAAAGCAATGGCTGCCAGCATAAGGTGCAAAGGCGCAATGTATATGATTCTGCGACTAAATTAGCAAAGTCTGCGTTATACGCAAAGTGTTGGCCATCGATTTAAAAAAAAACGCCAGCTATGCTGGCGTTTAATCAATAAATCCGCTGACTTAACGCGACATTAGTCGCAAATCATGACAGATATTAGCTTTGGCGTTCCCGCGCTACCGCACGATAACCGATATCACGGCGGCAAAATACGCCATCCCATTGCACTTGATCAGCAAGTTGATAGGCTGCTTTTTGCGCTTCCGTTACATTGGTGCCAAGCGCCGTAGCACACAAGACTCGACCGCCGTGAGTCAACACTTGTTCACCTTGCAAACGAGTCCCCGCGTGGAACACTTTGGCTTCACGGCTATCGGTTGTTGCTAGCCCTGTGATGACATCACCTTTGCGATATTCATCCGGGTAACCCCCGGCCGCCAACACCACACCTACAGCAGCGCGTGGGTCAAACTCAATCGCAGTTTCAGCCAAACGACCGGCAACAGCGACTTCACATAACTCAACCAAATCTGATTGTAAACGCATCATAATTGGCTGAGTTTCTGGATCGCCAAAGCGGCAGTTAAATTCCAAAACCTTGGCTGTGCCGTCTGGTGCAACCATCAAGCCAGCGTATAAAAAGCCTGTATAAACAGTGCCTTCTGCTGCCATGCCATTCACGGTAGGATAAATAACGTTCGACATAACCCATTCATGCACTGCAGGTGTGACCACCGGCGCTGGTGAATAGGCACCCATGCCGCCAGTATTTGGACCTTTGTCGCCATCATCGCGGGCTTTGTGGTCTTGTGATGAAGCAAATGGTAACGCAGTAGTGCCGTCAACCATCACAATAAACGACGCTTCTTCACCAACCAAAAACTCTTCAATCACTACTCGACTGCCGGCGCTGCCGAATTTGTTGCTCGACAACATATCGTCAATAGTGGCAAAGGCTTCTTCTTGCGACTGGGCAATGATGACACCTTTGCCTGCGGCCAAGCCGTCAGCTTTAATCACGATTGGGATTGCTTGGTTAGCCACATACGCTTTGGCTGCTGCGATGTCAGTAAAAGTGCCATATCCCGCTGTAGGAATTTGGTGACGAGCTAAAAAGTCTTTGGCAAATGCCTTGGAGCTTTCCAGCTGAGCTGCGGCTTGAGTCGGGCCGAAAATAGCCAGATTATTGCTTCTGAAGATATCCACAACTGCTTTTGCTAATGGCGCTTCCGGCCCAACGATGGTCAGGTCGATGCCTTCAGCCAAGGCAAATGAAGTTAATGCGGCAATATCATCGGCAGCAATGTCGACATTCTTCAGATTGCTCTCAAGGGCGGTACCAGCGTTGCCAGGAGCCACAAAAACTTGAGTGACTTTTGGCGATTGAGCAGCTTTCCATGCCAGCGCATGCTCGCGGCCACCGCCGCCTATTACCAGAACTTTCATCGCAGTTTCCACTTAGTTCGCCATTATTGGGCTTTAGGTTTACGGAATTTTAAAGTCATGCGGTCGCTTTCACCAATCGCCAAATATTTGGCTTTATCGGTTTCTTTGTTTGCCAGCGTTGGTGGCAGTGCCCAAACCCCATTTTTATGATCGGCGGTATCCCGTGGGTTGGCGTTCACTTCGCTGGTGGCTTCCAACACAAAGCCTGCTTGTTCTGCGAGTTTCACTGCCAAGCTTTGTGGCATATAGCCAGATTTTTGCCAATCGGTACCGAGTTTGTTCTCTGGAAGACGATGTTCAACGACACCTAACACACCACCAGGCTTTAACGCGGTATAAAAACTCTTATAGGCATTTAATAAACTTTCGTCGCCTTTTTGCATGTACCAGTTGTGTAGATTGCGGAACGTGACTACGACATCAGCGCTGGCATCTGGCGCAATTTTATAGGAGCCGGCCGGGGAAAAACCGGTGACAACCACTTTGTTATACACTGGGTCTGCGGCTAATTTCGCTTTGTAAGCGGCTAAGCTCTTTTGCGCATACTCAGACTTGGCATCAGCCGGTTGATGTGCGGCATAATATTGACCTTGCTGCTGTAATAACGGCGCTAAGATTTCGCTATACCAACCACCACCAGGCGATACCTCGACTACAGTGCTTGTTGGCGTCACTTCAAAAAAACTTAAAGTTTCAAGCGGGTGACGATACTCATCACGAGCTTTATTGGCACTGCTGCGAATTGGATGGTCAATTGCGGCTTTTAATGCGGCGCTGTTATCAGCGGTTGCGGCGAAGGCAGACATAGATAAGCTGCTGAATACTAACGTAGAAATTCCAAGAAATAACGGTGTTGCTTTCATGCGGACAATCCTTAGCGGTTAGAAGACGGCGCTAGTTTAGCAAAGCTCAAGGATGATTGCAGTGGCATTTCTGGTAAATGCCCTACGAACAGGTTCAACTGCCGCATTTTTGCGAGGAAGTAAATAGATGGCCAGACTTCTCAATATACCAAGCCAAATCCTTATGCTAAAATATCGTCCCTTTCAGCAAAGTTAGAACTGCAATCGCATGTTAGATCAGATCCGTATCATTTTGGTTGGCACCACTCACACCGGTAATATCGGTTCGGTGGCTCGGGCTATGAAAACTATGGGGCTAAGCCAGCTGTGGTTAGTCGCGCCGAAAGACGAACCCGATGGTCAAGCTTATGCCTTGGCTGCGGGCGCTAGTGATATTTTGGCAAAAGCAAAAATCGTCGAACGGCTGGAAGATGCGATTGCTGATTGTGGTCTGGTTGTGGGCACAAGTGCCCGTTCACGTACTTTGCCGTGGCCAATGCTCGACCCACGCAGTTGCGCGCAAAAAGCGGTGGTTGAAGCCAAAGATAAGCCGGTTGCCATCATTTTTGGCAGAGAAAATAGCGGTTTAAGCAATGAAGAATTGCAACTGTGTAATCATCATTTATGCATTGCCGCCAATCCTGAATACAGCTCATTGAATTTAGCCATGGCCGTCCAAGTGTTGACCTATGAGGTACGCATGGCGGCGCTTGCCGAGCAAGAGCAACCTACGCCAGTCTCCGATGTGGTGTATCCAAGTGCCGAACAAATGGATAAGTTTTACGTGCATTTAGAGCAGACTCTTAATGAAACTGGTTTTATCATCCAGCAGCACCCCGGCATCGTCATGACTAAGCTGCGGCGGTTATTTACCCGCGCCCGCCCTGAAGATGCTGAACTAAATATTTTGCGGGGCGTACTGACATCTATTCAACGGAAATACAAACATAGCGGCAGCGACAAATAAGTTGTTCCGCCAAAAAGGGTGCTAACTGATGTTTGCAGGCATAAAAGAAGACATTAAGAGTGTGTTTGATCGCGATCCCGCGGCGCGTAGTTTTTTTGAAGTCTTAACTAACTACCCAGGTTTGCATGCGATTTGGTGGCATCGGATGAACCACAAACTGTGGTGTGCTGGCTGGAAGTGGTTGGCACGATTTTTAAGTACTATCGCGCGTTGGCTTACTGGCGTGGAAATTCATCCTGGCGCGAAAATTGGCCGGCGGTTTTTTATCGACCACGGCATGGGCGTGGTAATTGGCGAGACAGCTGAAATTGGTGATGATGTCACGCTTTATCACGGTGTGACGCTGGGTGGCACAAGCTGGAATCCAGGCAAACGTCATCCAACTTTGGGCAATAACGTGGTGATTGGCGCCGGTGCCAAAGTGCTTGGGCCTTTGTATGTGGGTGAAAACGCTCGAATTGGCTCAAATGCTGTGGTGGTGAAAGATGTGCCGCCAGGCGCAACAGTCGTTGGGATCCCAGGACGGATCGTGGCCAAAGCCGATGCCACCGTCAGCGAGCAACGCCAACATTTAGCCAAAAAATTTGGTTTCGACGCCTATGCGGTGGCGAGTGATAATCCTGATCCGGTGTCGAATGCCATTGGTCGAATGTTAGATCATATTCATTTGCTCGATAACAAAGTCGCTGAGCTTTGTAAAAGTGTCAACGATCTGGGTGGTAACGTTTGTGCGCAAGTACCAACCATGGACATCGAGGATGAAGCGTTCCGTGACGCCGAGCGCAAAGCCGCTCTGCAACGCAAAAAAATGTTGGATGAATTCGATCCGACTATTTGATGATGATATGGCGTATAATACCTGAGTGTTTTAGTAGGATTAATACTTGACTAAATCAGTCAGGAATGTACAATTTGCGCCATTCAACACCCCAAGCTTCGGAGCAACGATGAGACTTACTTCCAAAGGCCGCTATGCCGTTACGGCAATGCTCGATGTAGCATTACATTCGAGTAAAGGTCCAGTGCCATTGGCTGATATTTCAGTGCGCCAGGAAATTTCTTTGTCTTATCTTGAACAATTGTTTGCGCGCTTACGTAAACATGGTCTTGTTAGCAGCGTCCGTGGGCCAGGTGGTGGTTATCAGCTTGGTAAAGCTGCCAATGACATCTCGGTTTCAGAAGTAATTAGTGCCGTTGACGAGTCGGTCGATGCCACACGCTGCCAAGGTAAATCAGACTGCCAAGGCGGTGCTAAATGTTTGACCCACAGTTTGTGGAGTGATTTAAGTCACAGAATAGAAGACTTCCTGACCCATATCACGTTGGGGGAGCTTGTCAGCCAGAATGAGATTCAGAGCGTGGCAAAGCGGCAGGACAGTCGACATGTTAAGAACCCAGTAACTGAAATAGAAGTCAGTTGCCAGTTGTAAGCAACAGACGGAGCAGACCATGAAGCTACCAATTTATTTAGATTATGCCGCCACGACACCAGTAGACCCGCGGGTTGCTGAAAAGATGATGCAATATCTGACGATGGACGGTGAGTTTGGTAATCCCGCGTCGCGTTCACATCGCTTTGGCTGGCAAGCCGAGGAAGCAGTTGAAGTCGCTCGCAGTCAAATCGCTGACTTAGTGAACGCCGACCCACGGGAAATTGTGTTTACCTCTGGTGCCACTGAATCAAACAATCTAGCGATTAAAGGCGCAGCCCAGTTTTACCATAAAAAAGGCAAACACCTGATTACGGCAAAAACTGAGCATAAGGCTGTGCTTGATACCATGCGTTCATTAGAGCGTGAAGGCTATGAAGTGACTTATTTAGAAGTCGAAGCCAATGGGTTAGTTGATTTAGCCAAGCTGCAAGCTGCGATGCGTCCTGATACTGTTGTGGTGAGTTTGATGATGGTCAACAACGAAATCGGCGTGGTCCAAGACATTGCTGCTATCGGTGAAATGTGTCGTGCCAACGGTACCATTTTTCATGTCGATTCTGCGCAAGCTGCTGGTAAAGTTGATATTGACTTGCAAGCTTTAAAAGTCGATTTGATGTCATTTTCTGCGCACAAAATTTATGGGCCAAAAGGCATTGGTGCTTTGTACGTACGCCGCAAACCGCGCATTCGTTTGGAAGCGCAGACGCACGGCGGAGGCCATGAGCGTGGTATGCGTTCAGGCACTTTACCAACCCATCAAATCGTGGGTATGGGCGAAGCATTCCGGATTGCTAAGCTAGAAATGGCTGAAGAAAATCAACGTTTTGCTGTGTTACGTCAACGTCTGTGGGACGGTATCAAAGATATTGAGCAAGTGTACTTGAATGGCGATGCGTCGCACCGCGTAGCAGGCATTACTAACATCAGCTTCAACTATGTTGAAGGCGAGTCGCTGATCATGGCGTTAAAAGATATCGCGGTGTCATCAGGTTCAGCCTGTACCTCCGCGAGTCTGGAGCCGTCTTATGTATTGCGTGCGCTAGGCTTAACTGATGAACTTGCCCATAGTTCAATTCGCTTCTCTATCGGTCGTTTCACTACTGAAGAGCAAATTGACCACACTATCAAAATTGTGCACGAGGCGATTGCCAAACTGCGTGAGATGTCGCCACTTTGGGACATGTACAAAGACGGTATTGATTTAAATTCAGTGGCTTGGGTCGCGCATTAATCCGACTAAGATCCTTGTGACGTAGGCATGTAGTCGGCAAACCAGTTTAATGAGGTAAATTTCCATGGCATACAGCGAAAAAGTCATCGACCATTACGAAAACCCACGCAACGTTGGCGCTTTTGCCAAAGACGACCCAACAGTCGCTACCGGTATGGTTGGCGCACCTGCTTGTGGTGACGTGATGAAATTGCAGATCAAAGTAAATGACCAAGGCATTATCGAAGATGCGAAGTTCAAAACTTATGGCTGTGGCAGTGCGATTGCATCAAGTTCGTTAGTTACCGAATGGGTGAAAGGCAAAAGCTTAGATGAAGCGGCACTCATCAAGAACACCGACATCGCGCAAGAATTGGCGTTACCGCCAGTGAAAATTCACTGTTCAATTTTGGCTGAAGATGCCATCAAAGCGGCAATTGCTGATTATAAACAACGTCACGGAGGCTAAGTAGTATGGCAATTTCGATGACTCCAGCTGCCGCAGAACGTGTCCGGACTTTCCTGCATAATCGCGGGAAAGGGTTGGGTTTGCGGGTCGGCGTGAAAACGACAGGGTGTTCTGGTCTTGCTTATGTTCTTGAATTCGTTGACGAATTGAATGAAGATGACCAAGTTTTTGCCCAGGATGACTTGCAGCTAATTGTTGACGGTAAAAGCCTTGTTTACATTGACGGCACCCAATTGGATTTCGTGAAAGAAGGCTTGAATGAAGGCTTTCAATTTAACAATCCAAACATCGCCGGCGAATGTGGCTGCGGCGAAAGCTTTACCGTTTAAACTGGCAATCGAATGAACTACTTCCAGCTGTTTCAGCTACCGGCAGGGTTTGACGTGGACCTTACCGAGCTCGGCACGCGTTATCTGGAGTTGCAGCGCAACTTTCACCCAGATAATTTTGCGACCGCGTCGGAGCGTGATCGGATGATGGCGGTGCAACAGGCCGCCAACATCAATGATGCCTACCATTCGCTGAAACAACCGCTATTGCGCGCTGAGCATTTATTGGCGCTGCGTGGCGTTAAATTAAGTCATGAACAACGCAGTTTTACCGATACCGCTTTTCTGATGCAGCAGATGGAGTTGCGTGAGCAATTGGCTGACATCCAAGATGCCGCAGATCCCGATGATCTGATCGCGCAAACCGAACAGCAAATCACCGAGCAGCGCAAATTGCTGCTGAAATTGTTAGCCGGAACCTTAGCCGCCAATAACCCAGAGCAGGATTTATTGGCAGCTGATATAATCCGCAAATTGAAATTTTTCTTCAAACTTCAGCATGAGCTGGAGTTAATTGAACAGCAACTACAAGACTGATATCTCACTATGGCTTTATTACAAATCGCTGAACCTGGTCAAAGCGCGGCGCCGCATCAGCATAAGCTGGCGGCAGGTATTGATTTAGGCACCACCAACTCATTGGTCGCAACAGTTCGCAGCGGCGAGGCCAAAACCCTTGCAAATCAACAGGGTGAAGATATGGTGCCGTCGGTGGTTCGTTACACCTTAGACGGCGTGATTGTTGGCAAGCAGGCGCAAGCAGATGCCGCTCTTGACCCGCATAACACCATTATTTCGGTGAAACGCCTAATGGGCCGCGGCTTTCAGGAAACCCTGAAGCAAAGCCAACATTTGCCATACGATTTAGTTGATCAGCAGGGTTTGGTCGCCATCAATACCGTGCGTGGGGTGAAAAACCCAGTTGAAGTTTCCGCGGAAATTCTGGTGACATTGGCTGATACTGCCAGTCAAACATTGGGTGGTGAACTCAATGGTGTCGTGATCACAGTTCCGGCATATTTCGATGATGCGCAGCGCCAAGCGACCAAAGATGCGGCCAGCTTAGCTGGCTTAAACGTGTTGCGCTTATTAAATGAACCTACCGCTGCTGCTCTGGCTTATGGCTTAGACTCTGGGCAAGAAGGTGTGGTTGCCGTCTACGATTTGGGCGGCGGCACCTTTGATATTTCGGTATTGCGCCTGAAGCGTGGTGTATTTGAAGTTTTGGCCACTGGTGGTGATTCGGCGTTGGGTGGCGATGATTTCGATCATCTGATTGTTGATTGGTTACAGCAAAAAACCGGTATCGCAGAGTTATCGCATCAGACCTTGCGGCAGTTTTTACAGTTAGCGCGCCAACTCAAAGAACAGTTGACTACGCAGCTTTCAGTCAGTTTTGTGGTCGAGCATTCGTCAGGGCAAAGTGAATTAACTTTAAGCCGTGCCGAGTTTGATGATTTGATTACAGCCTTGGTGCGCAAAACGATTCGTGCCTGTAAACAAACACTCCGAGATGCGGATATTACAGCTGAAGACGTGGCGCAAGTGGTGTTGGTCGGTGGCTCGACTCGCGTTCCCTTGGTTCGGCACTTGGTTGGCGAATTCTTCGGCCAAACACCTTTGACCTCAATAGACCCTGATAAAGTGGTCGCCCTTGGCGCTGCGATTCAAGCAAACGTGTTGGTGGGAAATAAATCTGACACTGATACCTTGTTGCTAGATGTGATCCCTTTGTCTTTAGGTCTAGAAACAATGGGTGGGTTAGTCGAAAAGATTATCCCTCGCAATACCATTATTCCAGTGGCTCGTGCCCAAGAATTTACCACTTTTAAAGATGGTCAAACGGCGATGTCCATGCATGTACTGCAGGGCGAGCGTGAGCTGGTGAGTGATTGTCGTTCTTTGGCGCAGTTTAATTTAACAGGCATTCCTCCGATGGCTGCTGGTGGCGCGCATATTCGTGTGACCTTCCAAGTAGATGCCGATGGTTTGTTAAGTGTCACAGCCCAAGAGAAATCAACTTTAGTGAGCGCCAGTATTCAAGTGAAGCCGTCTTATGGGCTGAGCGACAATCAAATTGCTGAGATGATCCAAAGTTCCATGCAGTTTGCACGACAAGATATGCAACAGCGTTTATTGCGTGAGCAACAAGTCGAGGCTAGCCGCGTGTGGGAGGCAGTTAGTGTCGCCATCGGCGTCGATGCACACTTGTTAGATGCTGCTGAAGTTATCGATATTGAAGCCGCTTTACATCAACTTAAACAGTTGAGCGAAGGCGATGATACCGCAGCGATTAAAGCTGCTATTGAACATACTAATCATTTAACTGATGAGTTTGCTGCGCGTCGGATGGATAATTCTATCCGCCAAGCACTGCAAGGTCACAAAGTCGACGAGGTTTAACATGCCACAAATTATCATTTTGCCTCATCCAGAACTTTGCCCAGAAGGCGCAGCCTTAACTGCCGAAAAAGGTGAAACTATTCTGGATGTTGCGTTGCGTAATGGCATCGCTATTGAACATGCTTGTGAAAAGTCTTGTGCTTGTACCACTTGCCATGTCGTGGTGCGTGAAGGCTTTTATTCACTGAATGAAAGTGATGAGCTGGAAGAAGATATGTTAGATAAAGCCTGGGGTTTAGAGCCAGAGTCGCGGTTAGGTTGCCAAGCCCGAGTTTGCGATGAGAATTTAGTGGTGGAGATCCCGAAATACACGTTAAACATGGTTAGTGAAGGCCATTAATCTGCTTTTCGATAAAAAGCCTGCGTATGCAGGCTTTTTTTTGGGTGTGATCTGGGGGTCGCGCATTGCGGCTAAGCGCGAGCGACTCGCTCAGGCTTTTTTGTATGGCTATATCGCCAAATTCAGCTAAAGGCCGCTATTTCGTGTTTTGCTCGTAGAAAACATGGCAAATTTAGGCCACTACTTGCCTGTTGCATCGAGCAAATCCGCCTGTTTTTCAGTAAATCAGTTTTTTTTTCGCAAAATTGGTAACTTATTGAACTGTCATATAATATGTGCAGAATTTTATTTTTGGTCTTACGGAACTAAAATTTATAGTTCTGAATTTGTTGGTGTTTTTGCTTTGTTCAACTACGCTGATGTGAATTAAATTTGTTAATTTTGGGAGAGCTTTGGATGAAAATAACCTGTATTGCAGCCATGGTTGCGTTAAGTCTGGCGGCAGGTTCAGCGTCCGCTGAAGTTAAATTTAATGGCTTTGCGTCAATCAAAGCGGGGATGACTTCTGCTGAAGATGAAACTCTGTATGGGTACGATAATAGCGTTGATTATAAAAACGAAAGTTTATTCGCGCTGCAAGCACAAAGCGAATTGGGCAATGATCTGTCGGTCACTGCACAATTAGTCTCTCGCGGTAACAACGATTTTTCTTTAGAATTTGAATGGGCATTTTTGACCTATCAAATTAACGATGAGTGGCGTGTTAATGCTGGCCGTTTACGCACGCCATTTTACAAATATTCAGACTTCCGTGATGTAGGCTACGCCTACGATTGGTTGCGCACCCCACAAAGTGTTTATGATCTAGGTTTTGACCGGATTTCTGGCGCATCGCTTTATTACAACACGTCAATCAAAGATATGCAGTCAAGCATGCAATTCATTTATGGTGCTTATGACGGTGACGTGACTTTGCAAGGCGTGGAATCACCAACCAAAATCAACGACATTTATGGCGTAACTTGGGAATTAAGCCAAGATTGGTTAGGTATGCGTATGGCATATTTACGGGGCGATGTGAGTATTAAAGCCGATGCCTTTAATCCGTTATTTGCTGCATTAGCTGCAACTGGTCAGGCTTCGGTCATCAAAGCCATTGATTTTGATAAAGATGCCGGTAGCTTTTTTGGTTTTGGCATGAATTACGATCGCAATGATTGGTTAACAGTTCTTGAGTATACCCATGTCAGTGTGGATGACTCGTTTTATGCCAACCAAGACTCATATTATATTTCTGTGGGTCGCCGTTTAGGCCAATTTACCCCATATGTGTCGATGGAATGGGATGACGACGAATTTAAGCCTGAAATTTATCAAGCGATGCCAGATGCGCATCCATTGAAAGCGACAGTCGCAGGTTTAGTGGCTTCCCGTGCTGTGGATTCAAACACTTACAACTTAGGCTTCCGTTATGATTTCCATGCATCGGCGGCCTTTAAGTTTGAAGTAACCAAAGCGAAAGATCGCTTGACCATGCACAAAAATAATCTGGTATCTGTAGGTGTTGATGTCGTGTTTTGATGACTAATGTTGATCAATATCGCTAGCTTAGCGGGAGTTCTGTATGAAGAAGTCGATAGCGGGGATGGCAGTATTGCTGGCAATTTATTGTGGCCAGCTGCAAGCGGAAACGGAGATTTCTGGGTTCGCATCAGTAGTTGGTGGCAAAGTGTTAAGTGGGACTGGGGTCGAGGCGTTTGGTCTAGAGCCAACCTTTCTCGCGAATTACCCGACTGTCGGATTTTATACCGAAGAATGGACCTTTAAGCCAGATTCAAAATATGGTTTGCAGTTTAGTTCAGAATTAACCGAAGGATTAACTGCAACTGCCCAGATGGTGGGGCGCGGTGCTGATGACTATAAAGCCAAATTTGAATGGGCATATTTATCCTATGCACTGAACGAACACTGGACTTTGCAGGCGGGTAAAAAGCGCTTACCACTTTATTATTACTCGGACTTTTTTGATGTTAGTTATGCTTACTTGTGGATCAGACCCCCAGCAGATAACTACACCTGGCAGATCTTCAATTACAACGGCGTCAATGCGCAGTTTAATTACCAGCTTGAAGATTGGACAGTGTCCGGTAATATTTATACTGGCCGTGAAGACGACACCACCAATAAGTTACTGTCGGAGTTTTTTGGCAGTGAACCAGTGCGCGAGATTTGGAAGAATATCGTCGGTGGTGTACTAAGCTTCAACCGTGATTGGTTTGACTTACGTCTGACCTACATGACGTATCAGAACGAACGTTTCCGCAGCGGAGCTCCAGTGCTTTGGAATGGTGAAAATAGCCGACGCGGAAAATTTGCTGGCATCTCGACCAATATTGATTACAACAACTGGATTTTATTATCCGAATTAAACCGTCTGACTCTAGATGGCAGTGATTTTGACACTTATTTAGTGTCTGGCGGTTATCGTATAAACGAGTGGACGCCTTACATCTCTTATGCTGATTTTGACTCCGAAGGTGAAGTGCACAGTACAACTAGCGTCGGTGTACGCTGGGATTTTCATAGCTCTGCCGCTTTCAAAGTGCAGTACGATGATGTATCTGATGATGGCTTCAGTGGCGGGCAGGTGGCTGGTGATAGTAAGTCCCTTACTTTCGGCATTGATTTAGTATTTTAAGTTTGGAGAAAGCCATGAATTGGTTCAAAGTTTTGTTAGTCCCTATCGCGTTAACTAGCCAGTTAGTTGCAGCCGAAGTTGCAGTGATAGTGCATCCATCGAATGCAGCAGCTGTAGATCAAGCTGAAATCACCCGCTTGTTTACTGGGCGTGGAACTAGTTTTGCCGGTGGAGCCAAAGCGACACCACTAAACCTTGCTGAATCGGCGGCACTTCGCGCAGATTTCGATAGTAAAGTGCTCGGCAAGTCGTCCAGTCAAATGAAAGCTTACTGGTCAAAATTGGTATTTACTGGGAAAGGCACGCCACCGAAAGAACTAGGTGATGATGCGGCGATGAAAGCCGCTGTTGCCGCTGATCCAACGGCAATTGGCTATATTGATGCTGCGTCTGTTGATGCTTCAGTCAAGGTCATCGGTAAGTTCTAAACCGAAAACTGTCATACTTAGCCGAGGATAACCGCTGGTTTTCTTCGGCTAAATTTTTTCTGCAATAAATCTCAGTCATCATCCCACTACCAGTAACCAACAGATCTTTGGTTTGCTGAGTTACATGCCGAATGTTCGTGCAAAAAAATAGTCAACATGAATTCAATAGCGTATAATTCGCGACCGCAGAATTTTCAACATCTAATTAATCGGAGTCATTCATGGCCTTAGAACGTACTTTCTCAATCGTAAAACCAGACGCAGTTGCTAAAAACCTGATCGGTGCAATCTACCACCGTTTTGAAACTGCAGGCCTGAAAATTGTTGCTGCAAAAATGTTGCACCTGACTCGTGAACAAGCTGAAGGCTTCTATGGCGAGCACAAAGAGCGTCCATTTTTCAACGCTTTAGTATCATTCATGACTTCAGGTCCAGTCATGGTTCAAGTGTTAGAAGGCGAAGATGCTGTTCTGAAAAACCGTGAAATCATGGGCGCTACTAATCCAAAAGATGCAGCACCAGGTACTTTACGTGCTGATTTCGCTGCAAGCATCGATGAAAACGCAGTTCACGGTTCAGACGCTGCTGCTTCTGCTGCTCGTGAAATTGCTTTCTTCTTCACTGACGCAGAGCTGTGTGC
>Ga0187843_10001253_pt1 | contig 16321 bp, 16 predicted proteins | sample SpaLakP09_SKY_43_FD_134516 | JGI IMG/M metagenome (GOLD analysis project Ga0187843, IMG submission 134516) | Oligotrophic lake water microbial communities from Sparkling Lake, Wisconsin, USA - SP09_SKY_43 | ecosystem: Environmental > Aquatic > Freshwater > Lake | place: USA: Sparkling Lake...
CTGGATCTGCATGCACTGAAAGGAACACGCGACATGGCCCTGCGCAAGACACCTGCCGCCCCGTTGCATGCCATCCAGCCACGCCAGCACGGCCGCGACCTGCTCGGGCTGCAGCAACAGCTCACCGATGCCGATCCGCGCCAGCGCCGCCTGGCTGCGCGCGACCTGGCCGCCTGCCCCGATGCCGCACTCAGCCTGGGCCAGGCGCTGGCACACGAGACCGACGCCAGCGTGCGCGAGGCCCTCTTCAACAGCCTGGGTCACCTCGCCAGCGACGCCGCCGTGCAGGCCTTGCTGCCGCTGCTGCGCACCGAGGATGCGGGGCTGCGCAACGGCGCCATCGAGGCCCTGGCCGCCATGCCGCAGCAGGTGGCGCCCTGCATGGACCGGCTGCTGCTGGACCCCGACCCCGATGTGCGCATCTTCACCGTCAACCTGATGGGCGAGCTGCGCCACGCCGACGTGCCGCGCTGGCTGCAGCAGGTGCTGCGGCATGAGGCCCACATCAACGTGGTGGCCGCCGCGCTGGAGGTGCTGGCCGAGGTGGGCAGCGCCAGCGACCTGCCCGCCCTGCGCAGCGTGCGTGAGCGCTTCGGCGATGACGCGTTCATCCAGTTCGCGACAGACATCGCCGTCAGCCGGATCGAAGCGTCATGACCGCCGCCCTGCGCACCCCCACGGCGCGCGTCGAACGCGTGGTCACGGACGCGGACTTCCTGAAGTTCAGGGAGTTCTTCTACCGCAAGACCGGCATCCACTTCGACGAGAACAAGCGCTACTTCGTCGACAAGCGCCTGGTCGACCGCATGGAGGCCACCGGCGCCGCCAGCTTTCGCGAGTACTTCATCGCGCTGCGCTTCGAGTCTCAGGGGCTGGAGCTGCAGCACCTGGTCAACACGATGACGGTCAACGAGACCTACTTCCTGCGCGAGGCCTACCAGTTCGACTGCATGAGCAACAACCTGCTGGACGAGCTGGTCACGCGCAAGCGCGGCAACGAGCCGCTGCGCATCTGGTCCATCCCGTCCTCGACCGGCGAGGAGCCCTACTCCATTGCGATGCACCTGCTGGAGCGCTGGCCCGGCATCCACCGGCACGACGTCGAGATCCTCTCCTCCGACATCGACACCCAGGTGCTGGACGCCGCGCAACGCGGCATCTACAGCGCCCGCTCGGTGGCCAACCTGCCCAAGCCCTGGCTGGACCGCTACTTCACGCGCCGTGGCGACCACGAATGGGCCATCTCGCGCGAACTGGTGGCGGCGGTGGACTTCACGCGGGTCAACCTCAGCGACCCGGCCGACACCCAGCGCTTTCGCGACATCGACCTGATCTTCTGCCGCAACCTGCTCATCTACTTCGATGACGTGTCGCGGCGGGCCGCAGCCGAAGCGATGTACGACGCCCTAAGCCCCGGCGGCTTCATCTGCCTGGGGCACTCCGAATCCATGAGCCGGATCAGCGCGCTGTACCGGGTGCGCCGCTTCGCCGACGCCATGGTCTACCAGAAACCCCAGACAGGAGAGGCGCCATGACTGCCGCCCGCATCCTCGTGGTCGACGACGCGGCCACCATCCGCATGTACCACCGCAAGCTGCTGGGCGACGCCGGCTGGCAGACCGACGAGGCCATCAACGGCCTGGAGGCGGTAGAGAAGGTCATTGCCGCCGGCGCACAGCGGCCCTTCGACCTCTACGTGGTGGACGTCAACATGCCCAAGCTCGACGGCTACGGCTTCGTGCGCGAGCTGCGCCGGCTGCCGGCCTCGCAGCAGGCGCCCGTCATGATGGTCTCTACCGAGGCGCAGCTGCAGGACGCCTCCACCGCGCAGGACGCCGGTGCCAACTGCTACCTCGTCAAGCCGACCCGCCCCGCCGAGCTGGTGCTGACCGCAGCGCTGCTGCTGGGCGATGCCGAGGCCGCAGCACTGGCGGCCGCCGCCCACCCCATTGCCGGAGTCGCACGATGAACACCAGCAACGAGATCCTTGAACAGTTCGTGCTGGAGGCGCGCGAGTGCCTGGAGGCCATTGGCCAGCGGCTGCTGGACATCGAGCGCCGACCGGACGCGCCGGACCTGCTCAATGACCTGTTCCGCTCCGTCCACACGCTCAAGGGCAACTGTGGCCTGTTCGAGTTCGAGGCGCTGGAGCACGTGGTGCATGCCGGCGAGGATCTGCTCGATCAGGTGCGCGCCGGCCGGCTGACCTACAACACCGCGATGGCCGACGCGCTGTTCGCCGCGATGGACCACAGCGCCGAGCTCATCGACGCCATCGCCGCCCACGGCCAGTTGCCCGACGGCGCCATGGCCCGCTCGCGGGAGCTGGCGCGGGCCCTGCGCGGCTGCCTGGAAGGACGTGACGCGCCGGCCGCAGCCCGACCCGCCGGCGCCAACGCGCCCGCCCTGCCCGCCCCGCCTGCAGCGCCCGCAGCGGCGGCTCTGCCCGACTGGGCCACCGCGCTGCCGGCCGGCTGGCAGCCGCAGGCCAGGCCAGGCTATTGCGTGGTGCGCTACCGGCCGGAGCCGGAGTGCTTCTTCAAGGGCGAGGACCCGTGGCAGACGGCCCAGCTCACCCCGGGGCTGCTGGCGCTGCAGGTGCTGCAACCCGCGGCCTGGGGGCCGCTGGAGGCGTTCGACTGCTACCGCTGCCAGGTGGGCTTCCTGATCCTGAGCAGCAGCCCCGAGGCCTATCTGCAGGAGCACTTCCGCTACGTGCCCGAGCAGTGCGAGATCGCCACCCTGCCGGCAGAGGCTGCCGCGCCCCAGCTGGGCGACGCCCACCAGCAGCTGCTGGGCCAGCGCCTGGCGCAGCTGTGGAGCGACCAGATCGCCGTCCTGCAGCGCCCCGTGCCGACCGGCGGCACGGTGGCCGCAGCCCATCAGGTGCTGCTGAACCTGCTGGGCGTGCGCAGCGGCCTGCAGGGCGCGGACGGCGCGGCGCTGGTGGAGGCGCGCACCGGCATGCCGGGCGACGAAGCCGGTGCCAGCGCCCTGGCGAGCTGGGCCCGCCAACACCACCCGCTGGGGCCCGTGGCGGGCGACGCCCCCGCCGCGCCGCGTGGCATCAGCGCCGCAGCCATGCCCGGCGCGAGCGTGCCGGACGAGAACGGCGCCGAACGCGGCGGCCACAAGGTGCTGAAGGTCGCGCAGGACAAGATCGACCGGCTGATGGACCTCATCGGCGAGATGGTGGTGGCCAAGAACGCCCTGCCCTACCTCGCGCAGCGTGCCGAAACGCACTTCCGCCAGCGCGAGCTGGCCCGCGAGATCAAGAACCAGTACGCCGTCATCAACCGCATCGCCGAGGACATGCAGCACGCCATCATGCAGGTGCGCATGCTGCCGGTGGGCACGGTGTTCCAGCGCTTCGGCCGCCTCGTGCGCGACCTCTCCAAGCGCCTGGGCAAGGAGGTGCAGCTGGTCATCGAGGGCGAGGACACCGAGGCCGACAAGAACGTCATCGAGAGCCTGGCCGACCCGCTGATCCACATCCTGCGCAACAGCCTGGACCACGGCATCGAGACGCCCGAGGTGCGTGTGGCCGCCGGCAAGCCGGGCCACGGCACGCTGCGCGTCAGCGCCCGCCAGGACGGCGACCGCGTGGTGCTGGACATCCGTGACGACGGCGCTGGCGTGGACACCGCACGCGTGCGGGCCAAGGCGGTGGAGCGTGGGCTGATCCCGGCCGACCGGGCCGATGCGCTCACCGAGGCCGAGGCCGCGCAGCTGATCTTCCTGCCCGGCTTCTCGACCGCCGAGAGCATCTCGGACCTGTCCGGCCGCGGCGTGGGCATGGACGTGGTGCGCTCGGCGGTGGAGCGGGTCAACGGCCAGGTGCAGCTGCACAGCGTGCGCGGCCAGGGCACGACGCTGACGCTGACGCTGCCGCTGTCGATGGCGGTGACGCACGTGATGATGATCCGCTCGGCCGGCTGCCGCTTCGGCGTGCCCATGGACCTGATCGTCGAGACGGTGCGCGTGCCGGCCGAGGACATCCACCGCTTCAAGGCTGCGCAGACCGTCGTGCTGCGCGGTCGCATCGTGCCGCTGCGCAGCCTCAACGAACTGCTGGGCATGGACGAACCCCAGACGCTGAACACCGAACGCGAGCATGCCGTGCTGGTGCTGCGCTGGGGCGGCGAGCCGGTGGGCCTGGTCGTCGACGAATTTGATGGCACCTCCGACATCATCCTGCGCCCCCTGGAGGGCGTGCTGGGCGGCATGACCGGCTTTGCCGGATCGGCGCTGATGGGTGACGGCAGCGTGCTGATGATCCTCAACCCCAAGGAGCTGCTCTGATGGCCATCCGCTACCTCAAGACCTACGCGGCCCTGGAAGGCCACCTCGGCGCCGAGGACGCCGAAGCGCTGCTGGCCTGGCTGCGCAGCAAGCCCCGCCCCCTGGTGCACCTGGGCCGCTGCGAATCGCTGCACACCGCGCTGCTGCAGACGCTGCTGGCCTTCGCCCCCGCCGTGAAGGCCCCGCCCGCCAACCCTTGGCTGTGCCAGGCGCTCGGCCTGACGCCCGCCTCCAACACGCCCCCCGGGAGCCCCGCATGAACAAGACCATTCTTCTCGTCGACGACTCGGCGACCATGCTGATGAGCCTCAGCAAGACCCTGAGCATCAGCGGCCTGACGGTCGAGACCGCGAATGACGGCAGCGCGGCGCTGGAAAAGATCAAGGGAGGGCTGAAACCGGCGCTGATCATCACCGACATCAACATGCCCAAGCTCGACGGCCTGGGCCTGATCCAGGAGGCGCGCAAGCTGCTGCGCTTCACGCCCATCCTGGCCCTCACCACCGAAAGCCAGCAGGGCAAGCGCGACGAGGCCAAGCGCCACGGCGCCACCGGCTGGCTGGTCAAGCCGGTGGGTGGCAACGAACTGCTGCAAGTCATCCGCCAGGTGATCCCCGGCCTCTGAGGAGCGCATCATGGAACCCCACGATTCCCTGCCCACCGATGCCTCCCGCGGCGCGCTCAGCCGTGGCGTGGGTGCCGCAGCCCATTGGCTGAGTTCGCACCGCGTCGCGCTGCTCGGCGCGGGCGCCGGCGTGGCGCTGATGGCCTTCGCGGTGCAAGGCACTGCGGCCTGCAGCAGCGCCGGTGTGCCGCTGGCCTGGGCGGCCGCCGGCGCCTTTGCGGGCTGGCATGCACGCCGCTGGCAGCGCCCGCGCGGCAGCGCGCCGGCCGGCTCGCCGCCGCATCACCCGGACGCGAACGCGGTCGTGGCCCAGGACATCTCCACGCTGCAGCAGGCGTTCTCGGTGCTGGGCCAGCAGGTCAACGCCACCATCCAGACCTCCGAGACCGCCGTGCTCGCCATGTGCGGGCGCCTGGACCGCGTCCACAGCTGCACGGTGGACCTGCGCCAGCGCGTGGTGGACGCGGTGGCGCATTCCGAGCAGCTGTCGGCCAGCTCGCTTGAGCAAAGCACCGCACACGCCGCAGCCGTCGCCGACCTGGCCACGCACCAGCAGGTCTTCGAGAAGACGAGGCTGGAGTTCCTGCAGCGGGTGCGCAATTCGGCAGACCAGGTGCGCCACCTCGCGCCGCTGGCCGAGCTGATCAGCGACATCGCGCGGCAGACCAACATGCTGGCCATCAACGCCGCCATCGAGGCCGCGCGAGCCGGCAACGAGGGCTCGGGCTTCAAGGTGGTGGCCGGCGAGGTGCGCCGCCTGTCCACGCAGACAGCCGACGCCGCCCACCAGGTGACGCACGGCATCCAGCAAGCCGCGCTGGCCATCGAGCGCGAGGCCGCGCAGCTGGAGGCAGAGGTGGGCGACAGCTCGGCCGCCCAGCTGGGCGAGATCTCGCGGCACATCCAGACCATGAGCCAGACGCTGGCCGAGGTGGTGCCCTACCTGGGCCAGCTGTCCGAGCAGATGGACCGCGGCATCGCCGACGTCACCTCCGACATCGTCGACACGCTGGGCGACATGCAGTTCCAGGACATCAACCGCCAGCTGCTGGAACAGATCAACCACGCGCTGGGCAGCCTGTCCACGCACTTCGCGCAGCTCTACCAGCTCATCGACGGCCAGGCGCCGCCCCCGCCCATGATGCTGGAGGAGCTGCTGCAGCGCTGGACCAAGGACTACGTGATGCAGTCGCAGCGCGTGGCCCATGTGCTGGCGCTGGGCAGCGGGCAGCGGGGCACCGTGGTCCCGCTGCGCCCGGCGGCAGCGGCGCCGCAGGAGGGAGACGAGGAGGACGAGGCGCCGCTGGCCGTCGTCAACGGACCCCGCATCGAACTCTTCTAGCCGCAGCAGGAGGACACCATGCATGCACTGCCACTGACCGGGCTGGTGCTGAGCGGCGGCGGCGCCCGCGCGGCCTACCAGGTCGGCGTGCTGAAGGCCTTCGCCCGCATCCGCCAGGACGTCACCGACCCCGCGCATCGCGATGACAACCCCTTCGGCGTGATCTCCGGCACCTCGGCCGGCGCCATCAACGGCGCGGCCGTGGCCTGCCATGCAGACGCCTTCGACACGGGCGTCGACAAGCTGGTGCAGGTCTGGGCCAACTTCCACGCCCAGCAGGTGTACCGCTGCGACACGCTGGGGCTGGTGACGAACGGCCTGCGCTGGCTGAGCGTAATGTCCATGGGCTGGGCGATGCGGCGCTTCCGCCCGCGCTCGCTGCTGGACAACTCGCCGCTGGGCGCGCTGCTGCGCGAGGTGGTGCCCATGCATCGCCTGCCGACGTTGCTGGCACGGCGCCATCTGCATGCGCTGGCGATCAGCGCATCGAGCTACTCCACGGGCCTGCACGCCACCTTCTACCAGAGCGGCACCCCCATCCCGACCTGGGTGCGCAACCAGCGCATCGCGGCGCCGACCATGCTGATGCACGAGCACCTGCTGGCGTCGTCGGCCATCCCGTTCATCTTCCCTGCCACGCGCCTGCACCACGACGGCCGGGGCGCGTGGTACGGCGACGGCTCCATGCGGCAGTCCTCGCCGCTGTCGCCCGCCATCCACCTGGGCGCCAAGCGGCTGGTCATCATCGGCGCCGGACGCATGCACCAGCCGCAGGATGACGAGGTGCCCGACGACCCGCGCTACCCCAGCCTGGCCCAGGTGGCCGGCCACGCGATGTCCAGCATCTTCCTGGATGCGCTGCACTCCGACATCGAGCGCATGCAGCGCGTGAACCGCACGCTCGAAGGCCTGACGCCGGAACAGCGCGCCGGGCACCCGCTGCAGCCCATCGAGGCCATCGTCATCACGCCCAGCCAGCGGCTGGACGACATCGCCTCGCGGCACATCCACCACCTGCCACGTGCCGTGCAGCTGCTGCTGCGCTCCAGCGGCGTGCGCGACGGCCAGCGCCAGGGTGCCGCGCTGGCCAGCTATCTGCTGTTCGAAAGCGCCTACACCCGCGAGCTGATCGAGCTGGGGGAGCAGGACGGCATGGCGCAACGCGACGCACTGGCCGCGTTCCTGCAGCCCAGCGAGTTCGCCGTGGCGCGCGCGCAGCGCCTGCTGGCCGGTGAGCGCGACCTCAGGCGCTGAACGGCCGGCCCGGTGTCGACCGGGCGCCGCGCCCACGCCGCTCACTTGGCGCATCAGCACCCTGGGGTAGACGCCAGCCCCATGAAGGGGCTGCCAGCTGCATGATGGGCGGCGATGACTGCCGCCCCCCGCCTCACGCGCCGCTGCCTGTTGAGCCTGCCCTGGCTGCCAGGCGCAACGCTGGCGGCCGGGGCAGAGGAGGTGCGGCTGCCTCAGTCCGTGGACGTGCCGGACCCGCAGTCACGCTATGTGCAGCGGCTGGTGGCGCTGGCGCTGGCCCGCACCGGCAGCCAGGCACGGCTGCGCGCCGTCGACCTCAAGATGGCGCAGGGCCGCACGCTGCTGGAGCTGGCGGCCGGAAAAGCCCCGGTGGATGTGATGTGGACCGTCACAGACCGGCGGCGAGAGAGCTCCGGGGCACTGCCGGTGCGGGTGCCCATCGACCGTGGCCTGATGGGCTGGCGTCTGCTGCTGGTGCGCCGCATGGAGCTCACGCAATGGCAGCGCCTGCGCACGCTGCCTGAGCTGGCCAAGCGGCTCGCAGGCCAGGGGCATGACTGGCCGGACACCCTCATCCTGCGGGCCAACGGCCTGCGCGTGGGCACCAGCAGCGGCTACGAGGCCTTGTTCCGCATGCTGGTCGCTGGCCGCATCGACTACTTCCCGCGTTCCATCCTCGAGATCGACGCCGAGCTGGCCGGTGGCCGCTACCCCGAGCTGGCCATCGCGCCCGACCTGATGCTGCACTACCCGGCAGCGGCCTACCTCTTCGTCAGCCCGGGCCGACCTGAGCTGGCCGCCGAGTTGAAGGCCGGGCTGGAAGCAGCCGTGGCCGACGGCAGCTTCCAGCGCCTGCACCGCGAGCAGTACGGTGCAGTGGTCAGGGCCCATCCGGTGCTGGCCAAGCGCGTGCTGCGGCTAAGCAATCCCCTGCTGCCGCCCGAAACGCCGGTCCAGCGCCGCGAGCTGTGGCTGCAGCCGGGGGAGCCGGCTTAAGGCTGGCAGAACTTGTTGGGCCAGTCACTTCTGAGGCTGGCATGATGTCGCGCCATGACCCAAGTCGCAGCCGGCCTGCCCAGGCGCGCCCTGATGCTGGGCGCGCTGGGTGCAGCCGGGGCGCTCGCTGCGCCGCCAGCCCGTCCCGAGTCCGTGCGTGTATGGCTGCCGCAGCACATGAGCGTCGCCGACCCGCAGCTGCCCTATGTGCGCCGCCTCGTGCTGCTGGCGCTGGAGCGGGCCGGGGTCAACGCCGATGTCCAGTTGATGGCCCTGGAGATGTACCAGGGCCGCAGCATGATGGAACTGGCGCGCGGCAGCAGCCCCATCGACGTGATGTGGACGATGACCGACCGCGAACGCGAGTCATCCGGCATCCTGCCGGTTCGCATCCCCATCGACCGCGGCCTGCTGGGCTGGCGCGTGCTGCTGGTGCGCAGGGCCGACCTGCACCGCTGGGCCCGGCTGCGCAGCCTGGAAGAGCTGAAGCAGCGCGTCGCCGGCCAGGGCCACGACTGGCCCGACACCGCGATCCTGCGCGCCAACGGCCTGCGGGTCAGCACCAGCAGCGGCTATGAGGCGCTGTTCCGCATGCTGGCCTCGGGCCGCTTCGACTACTTTCCGCGCGCGGTATTCGAGGTGGACGCCGAGCTGGCCGACAACCGCCACCCCGCTCTGGCGGTGGTTCCCAACCTGATGCTGCACTACCCGGCGGCGGCCTATCTCTTCGTGTCGCCGCGCCGACCGGAACTGGCCGAGCTGCTCCGCATCGGGCTGGAGAAGGCAGTGGCCGAGGGCAGTCTGCAGCAGTTGCACCAGGCCCATTTCAGCGCTTTGATCAGAGCTCACCCCGTCAGCCGCGACCGCGTGCTGAAGCTTCAGAACCCGCTGTTGCCGGTCGAGACGCCACTGCAGCGGCGGGAGCTGTGGCTGCAGCCGGGCGAGCCGATCTAACTCATCCGCAGCACTCGGTCTGCCTCTTCCAGCCGCGCGTCCTCGATCTCGCGAAGCACGCTGGACAAGTCCACCTCTCCCGGCTTGCGCTCGTAGCGGCCGGTCAGCGGCATGCCGGGCAGCAACTGGCCGGCGGCGTAGATCGCCCAGATCTCCGGGCCGTACTGCGTGCCCAGCAGCGCCGGCGCGTACTGGCCGAAGAAGTTGCGCAGGTTGTTCACGTCGCGGATCAGCATGCGCGGCGCGTGGTTGTTGCCGGCGGCGTCCACGGCCTGCGGCAGGTCGATGATGACCGGACCGTCGGCGGCCAGCAGCACGTTGAACTCCGACAGGTCGCCGTGGATGACGCCGGCGCAGAGCATGCGCACCACCTCGTCGATCAACGTGGCGTGATGCTGCAGCGCCTCCGCGGCGGTGAAGCTCAGGTCGTTCAGGCGCGGTGCCGCGTCGCCGTGTTCATCGGCCACCAGTTCCATCAGCAGCACGCCGTCGTGGAAGTTGCCCGGCTGCGGCACGCGCACCCCGGCTGCGGCCAGGCGGTAGAGGGCGTCGACCTCGGCGCTCTGCCAGGCGGCCTCCTGCTGCTGGCGGCCATAGGTGGTGCGCTTGGTCATCGCGCGAGCCTGCCGGCTGTTGCGCACCTTGCGGTTCTCGGTGTAGTCCACCGCCTGGCGAAAGCCCCGCTTGTTGGCCTCCTTGTAGACCTTGGCCGCGCAGGTGTCGTCGCCGCAGCGCACGACGTAGACATCGGCTTCCTTGCCGCTTTTCAGCTGCCGCACGACGCTGTCGATCAGGCCTTCTTCAATCAATGCCTGCAGGCGCGGGGGTGCTTTCATGGCGCGATTGTCGGGCCACCAGGAGCCGGTCGGGCTCCTAGCTACCGGGCCAATCGCGCGGACAAGGGCGGCAAGGCGCTCGGCCCTCCGACCAGGCGTTGATCGTGGCGGTAGTCCTCGTTGGCCTCGACACGCCAATCCCGCTCGAACCTGCGGGCCAGCGCACGAGCCAACTCGTCGAAGCGCCAGGCCTCGTCGGCGTTGCTGTCCAGGTGGTGCACGCCGGGCAGAGGTCTTTCGATCAGGCCCAGCAGCGCCGCCGCCGTGTCGGTCATGAAGGAACAGGCCGGCATCCAGGCGCTGCCTGCTTTCACGCAGCCGTCGCGTTGCTGCCACTCATCCAGCGCCATCAGCATGTTGTTGCCGGGTCGGCTCTCGTCGATCTGCCAGCCGATGCGGGCGATGACGGGCCGCTCGTTGGAAAGCAGCACCGCGTCCTCGCACTCGGCCTTGTAGCGCCCGTAGTCGTCCTTGGCATTGCGCGCGTCGGCCACGTCGTGCGGGCCGTCAGGCTCGTGGTCAAAGACCATGGCCGTGCTGGTGAAGAGAAAGTTGGGGCAGCGCGACGCCAGCCAGCCGGCAAAGCGCGCCGAGCCCATGCCAAGGTGAGCGATGGCGTCCACCGACTGCGCAGACAACCAGGCGGCCGACAGCGCCTCATCCTCGATGTCCACCGCGTTGCGGTCCCAGGCGATGACTTCATGGCCGGCCGCGCGGGCGGCCTCGGCCAGGCGGGGAGCCAGCGTGCCATTGAGGCCGGTGATGAGGATCCTCATGACAGCGTCCAGCCCCAGGGCTTGAGTTTGTGGCCTTGCCAGGTCTGCTCGGTCTTGGACAGGTTGACGGCAACGCGCACGACATCCTTGCCCAGCCTGCGCTCGAACGCCACGACCTCCGGCGGGCTGTCCAGCAGCGTCACCGCCCCACCGTACTGGCCCGCCGCCAATGCCGCATGCTTGTGCTTGAGCGCGGTGAGCTGCTGGTAGAAGCCGGTCAGCTCATAACTCTTCCACGCGATGGCGTCCTTCTCGAAGAACTCCAGCTTCTTGGTGAGGCGCGACTCCTGGCCGTTGTAGATCAGCGGCATGCCGGGCAGCGTGAAGCTCAGCACCGCCAGCGCCTGGTAGGCATCGCCGTAGAGATCGGCGTCGGTGCCATGCCAGGAGTTGAAGTCGTGGTTGCTGGTGAAGCGCATGCGGTAGGCGTGGGCCGGGTAGCCTGCCGGCTGCTTGGCCAGCCACTCGCGCAAAAGCGGCGCACCCGCCTCGCCCTTGCCGATCTTCTTGAACACCTGGTCGGCCAGGTCCCAGGAGTAGGTCATGTCGAAGGCGCCGCTGGTGTGCAGGTCCACCGCGTCGGACTCGGCCAGCATGAACATGGGCTTGAGCGCGTCCAGTTCCTTGCGGGCGCGCACCCAGAAGTCGGTGGGCACCAGGCTGGCCACGTCGCAGCGGAAGCCGTCCAGGCTGACCTCGCGCACCCAGAACTTCATGGCGTCGACCATCGCGCTGCGCAGGCCATCGCTCTTGTAGTTCAGGCCGATGACGTCATCCCAATGCTCCTCGCTGGGCTGGCCTTCGTTGAAGGTGACGGCATAGACCTCACCCTTGGCGTTGAGCTTGAACCAGTCCTTGTGTGCCCTGGCCCAGGGGTGGTCCCAGGCGGTGTGGTTGGCCACCCAGTCGAGGATGACCTTGAAGCCCAGCTTGTGCGCCTCGGCGACAAAGGCCTTGGCATCGGCCAGCGTGCCGAACTCGGGGTTCACGGCCGTGTAGTCGCTGATGGAGTAATAGCTGCCCAGGGTGCCCTTGCGGTTGAGCTTGCCGATGGGTTGCACGGGCATCAGCCACAGGATGTCGACGCCCAGGGCCTTGAGACGAGGCAGGTCAGCCTGCACGGCCTTGAAGGTGCCGGCCTCAGAGTACTGGCGCACATTGACCTGGTAGATGACGGCCTGGCGGGACCAGGGCAGATGGGGCATGTCGGCAGCAGTGGCATTCATGGTGGGCAAGGCAAGAGTGGCAGAGGCAGCAAGCACGGTGCGGCGAGTGGGCATGGGAGTCCTCGTCAGGAGGCCGCGCAATGGCGGGCGATGTAGTCGGCGTGGTCGGGCATTAGCGCCACGCTGCCGGCCACCGCGCGATGCACCGCCTCCAGGTAGGCGTGCACGCTGTCGTCGGGCTGCAGTGCTGCGAAGGGGTGGAAGCTGCTAGGCAGCAGGTTCTGTCCGGCCATGACCTGCAGCCAGGCGGTCTCCGTGAACAGTTCGCTGTTGAAGCGGGTCACGCGGCCATGGGCCTTGTAGAGGGCTATCTTTTGCCGCAGCGTGTCGGGCACGGCCATGTGGGCGCAGTCGCGCCAGAAGGCAGAGTCGTCGCGCTGGTTGACGTGGTAGTGCAGCACGATGAAGTCGCGGATGCGCTCCAAGTGGAAGCGGCTCTGCGCGTTGAACTCGTCCACGTCGGCCGCGCTGAAGCCACGGTCGGGGAAGAAGTCGATCAGCAGCTGGATGGTCTGCTGCACGAGGTGGATGCTGGTGGACTCCAGCGGCTCCAGAAAGCCGCCCGCCAGGCCGATGGCGACGACGTTGCGGTGCCATGTCTTGCGGCGCATGCCGGCGGTGAAGCGCAACGGGCGCGGGTCGGCCAGCGGCCGGCCGTCCAGGTTGGCCAGCAGCGTGGCGGCGGCTTCGTCGTCGCTGATGTGGCGGCTGCAGTAGACGTGGCCATTGCCTGTGCGGTGCTGCAGCGGGATGCGCCATTGCCAGCCGGCGCGGTGGGCTGTGGAGCGGGTGTAAGGCGTGAGCGGCGCGACCGACTCGCAAGGAACGGCCAACGCGCGGTCGCAGGGCAGCCATTGGCTCCAGTCGTCGAAGCCGGTCTTCAGCGTCTCCTCGATGAGCAGCGCGCGAAAACCTGAGCAGTCGATGAACAACTGGCCTTCGATGCGCTCACCACTGGCCAGCACGACGGCCTCGACATCGCCCGACTCGGCTCGCGTCACGTGGGTGATGCGCCCCTCCGTGCGTCGCACGCCGCGCGACTCGGCCAGCTTGCGCAGATAGCGCGCGTAGCGGCCGGCATCGAAGTGATAGGCATAGGCGATGTCGGCCAGCGGCGAATTGGCCGGCTGGGGGCGCGCCGGCATGAAGCGGTTGTCGCGGGCCGCCACCTGCGTGATGGCGTAGTCGCCCAGCGGCCGCGCGCGACCGGCCAAGCGCATGCGGTGCCAGTACTGCTCGAAGCCGACGGTCCACAGGTCTTGCCCGACCCGGCCGAAGCCGTGCATGTAGCGGTCACCCACACGGCCCCAGTTGACGAACTCGATGGCCAGCTTGAAGGTGCCGCCGGTCTCGCGCAGGAATTCGTTTTCATCGATGCCGACGATGCGGTTGAAGCGCTGGATCAGCGGGATGGTGGCCTCACCCACGCCCACGGTGGCGATCTCGTTGGACTCGACGAGGCGGATGCGGTAGCGGTCGCCCACCACCGTCGCCAGGCCCAGCGCCGTCATCCAGCCGGCGGTACCGCCGCCGACGATGACGATGTCCCGGATCAGCGCGGCCGGCATGGTCACATTGGCCTGGCTGCGCAGTGCTGGGCGATGTAGGCCGCGTGGTCGGGCATGAAGTCAACGCACTTGGCGATGACCTGCCGCACGCCTTCGAGGTACTCATGCGTGGCCTGCTCGTCCTGCAGTTCGGCCAGCGGGTGGTGGCGCTGCGGCACGAGGTTCTGGCCCTCCATGACCTGGATCCAGCCGACCTCGGCAAACAGCTCGTTGTCGCGGCGCACGACGCGGCCATGGCTGCGGTAGAGGTCCAGCTTCTCCTGCAGCGAGTCCGGCACGGACATGTGCGCGCAGTCCTGCCAGAACACCGAGTCGTCGCGCTGGTTCAGGTGGTAGTGCAGGATGACGAAGTCGCGGATGCGTTCGTACTGGAAGCGGCTGTGGCGGTTGAACTCGGCGATGTCGTTGGCGCTGAAACCCCGGTCCGGGAAAAAGTCGATGAGTTGCTGGATGCCCGCCTGGATCAGGTGGATGGACGTGGACTCCAGCGGCTCCAGGAAGCCGCTGGCCAGGCCGATGGCGATCACGTTCTCGTTCCAGGCCAGCTTGCGCATGCCGGTCTTGAAGCGGATGGGTCGCGGATCGGCCAGCGGCTTGCCGTCCAGGTTGGCCAGCAGTGTGGCGGCGGCCTCGTCGTCGCTGATGTGGGCGCTGCTGTAGACATGGCCATTGCCGATGCGGTGCTGCAGCGGGATGCGCCACTGCCAGCCGGCACGGTGAGCGGTGGAGCGGGTGTAGGGCGTCAGCGGCGCCACCGATTCACAGGGCACCGCCAGCGCGCGGTCGCAAGGCAGCCAGTGCGTCCAGTCCTCGAAACCGGTCTGCAGCGCCTGCTCGATCAACAGGCCGCGAAAGCCCGAGCAGTCGATGAAGAGGTCGCCGGTGATGCGCTCGCCGCTTTCCAGCACGACGGCGTCCACATGCCCCGGGTGCGCGCCCTCGCCTCGTCGCGTGGCATGAGTGATCTTGCCCTCGGTGCGCAGCACGCCGCGCTGTTCGCTCAGTTTGCGCAGATAGCGCGCGTAGAGGCTGGCGTCGAAGTGGTAGGCGTAGGCGATGTCGGCCAGCGGCGAGTTGCCAAGGTCGGGGCGCGGTGGCATGAACTTGTTGGCCTTGGCCGCCATGCGGGTGATGCAGTAGTTCTCCAGCGGCAGCGCCCGGTCCAGCTTGCGCATGCGGTGCCAGTACTGCTCGAACTGCACGGTCCACAAGTCCTGCCCCAGCTTGCCGAAGCCGTGCATGTAGCGGTCGCCGACGCGGCCCCAGTTGACGAACTCGATGCCCAGCTTGAAGCTGCCGTTGGTTTCGCGCATGAACTCGTTCTCGTCGATGCCGACGACACGGTTGAAGCGCTGGATCATCGGGATGGTGGCCTCGCCCACGCCGACGGTGGCGATCTCGTCGGACTCGACGACACGGATACGGTAGCGCCCGCGCAGCACGGTGGACAAGGCGGCGGCTGCCATCCAGCCGGCGGTGCCGCCGCCTACGATGACGATGTCCTGGATCAAGGGATTGCTCATGAATGTCTCGCGGCGGCGCTTTGGCGCCGGCAGGGGAAGAAGCCGTTCAAGGTCAGGCGCCCGGTAGCGGCATCGTCGCTGAGGAGGTCGGGTCGGTCGATGGCGGCCGAGTGATAGCCGCCGCCGTCGTAGATGATCATGCGGTTCCACGCCGCCGGCACGGTGGCCACGCAGTCGAAGTATTCCGAATCTTCGGCCGGATAGCCCGGCGCGATGCCATGCCTGGCTGAGAAGTCTGCGGGCGGCAGGGCCTGGGCGTCGCGGAAGAGTTCGGCCAGCTCGCTTGCCGGCCGACGCGGCGCGAAGAACCGCGTGCCGCCCAGAGCCGGGTCGCGAAACAGATACAGCACCGAGGCGGCAAACATCCCGCCCGGGTCGTTCTCGTCGATGCGGTCGCGGTGGCACAGCCACTGCAAGGGCTGCAGCTGGTCGACGGGCGTGGTCGCCAACGCGAGCCGCACGTAGGCCGCCTGGCAGCGCCGCAGCCCCAGCGGCCCGCGTGCGTGCTGCCAGAACAGGTCTCGCAGGCGCTGGTCGAACTCGGCCGACAAGCTCATCACGCCGCCCGGGTAGAGGTTGCCCTCGGGCGCCTCGAAGCGCCGGCCGGCCGCAAAGCTCACCAGCGTCTCGGGCTCCAGCAGCACGTCGTCCAGCACCACGCAGCGCAGGCCGGGCGCTGGCTCGAGCACATGCACGCGCGGCTGAGGGTTGAACAGACGAATCATCCAGGTTTCAAGAAAAAGCCCTTGCCGGATCGCTCCGGCAAGGGCTGTCACGCTAGCACCTGATCGGGGGATCAGAACTTGTAGTTCACGCCCATCAGGTAGGTCTTGCCGTACTTGGTGTACTGCTTGGTCTGCGTGATGTCGTTGTTGTAGTACTCAACATAGGGCTCGTTGCCCAGGTTGTTGATCTGGAA
>Ga0187843_10001255_pt1 | contig 16312 bp, 13 predicted proteins | sample SpaLakP09_SKY_43_FD_134516 | JGI IMG/M metagenome (GOLD analysis project Ga0187843, IMG submission 134516) | Oligotrophic lake water microbial communities from Sparkling Lake, Wisconsin, USA - SP09_SKY_43 | ecosystem: Environmental > Aquatic > Freshwater > Lake | place: USA: Sparkling Lake...
CCATCAGCCTGGGCCTGTGGACATTTTTCATCAGCTACCTGGTGGCCGTGCCGCTGGGCGTTGCCAAGGCGGTGCGCGCCGGGTCACGCTTCGATCTGGTGACCACGCTGCTCATTCTGGTGGGCTATGCCATCCCGGGCTTTGTGCTCGGCGTGGCGCTCCTGGTGATCTTCGGCGGGCAGCTGCAATGGTTTCCGCTGCGCGGGCTCACCTCGGCCAACTGGGAGCAGCTGTCCTGGGGGGCGCGCATCGTGGACTACCTGTGGCACATCACGTTGCCCGTCACGGCCATGGTGCTGGGCAGTTTTGCCGTCACGGCCATGCTGACCAAAAACGCGTTCCTCGAAGAGATCCGCAAGCAATATGTGCTGACGGCGCGCGCCAAGGGCCTCTCCGAGCGGCAGGTGCTGTGGAAGCATGTGTTCCGCAACGCGCTCATTCCCATCGTCACCGGTTTTCCGGCGGCGTTCATCGGCGCGTTCTTTGCAGGCTCGCTGCTGATCGAAACCCTGTTCTCGCTCGACGGCCTGGGCCTGCTCAGCTACGAGAGCGTGATTCGCCGCGACTACCCTGTGGTGCTGGGCACGCTGTATTTGTTCACGCTGATCGGGCTGGTGACCAAGCTGGTGAGCGACCTCTGCTATGTGTGGGTGGACCCGCGCGTGAAATTTGACTAGCCCGAACGCACCGATGGCCCCGATGAGTCCTGCTGCTGCCCCGATTTCACTCTCCCCATCCCTCCGCGCCTGGCTGCGTTTCAAGCGCAACCGGCTGGGGTATTGGAGCCTGCTCATTTTTTGCGCCCTGGTGCTGGTCAGCCTGTGCGCCGAGCTGGTCAGCAACGACAAGCCGCTGGTGGTGCGCTACGAGGGGCAGACGTATTTCCCTATGCTCAAGGACTACCCCGAGAAGACCTTTGGGGGCGACTTTGAAACCCCCACCGACTACCTCGACCCCTTCATCAAGGAGCGGCTGAGCACCGGCAGCAACTGGGCGCTGTACACCCTCAACCCCTATGGCCCCAACACGCTCAACTATTTTGCCAAGGCGCCCAACCCCTCGGCGCCCACGGCCGACAACTGGCTGGGCACGGACGACCGGGGGCGCGACCTGCTGGCGCAACTGCTCTATGGCTTTCGGGTGAGTGTGCTGTTTGGCCTGGCGCTCACCGTCACGGGCGTGCTGCTGGGCGTGGCCACGGGGGCCATCCAGGGCTTTTTTGGTGGCAAGACCGACCTTGCGTTCCAGCGCTTCATCGAGATCTGGGGCTCCATGCCCGAGCTGTACCTGCTCATCATCTTCAGTGCGGTGTTTGCGCCCAGCATTTCTCTACTGCTCATCTTGCTCAGCCTGTTTGGCTGGATGGGGCTGTCCGACTATGTGCGCGCCGAGTTCCTGCGCAACCGCCAGCTGGACTATGTGAAGGCCGCACGCGCGCTGGGCGTTGGCAACCTGCAGATCATCTGGCGCCACATCCTGCCCAACAGCCTGACGCCCGTGGTCACCTTCCTGCCGTTCCGCATGAGTGCGGCCATCCTTGCTCTCACCTCGCTCGACTTTCTGGGCCTGGGCGTGCCGCCTGGCACACCGTCGCTGGGCGAGCTGTTGAGCCAGGGCAAGAACAGCATCGACGCGTGGTGGATTTCGCTCTCCACTTTTGCGGTGCTGGTCACCACGCTGCTTTTGCTGACCTTCATGGGCGATGCATTGCGCGATGCGCTGGACCCCAGAAAGGCCGACCTGTGACCGTAACCCCATCGGCCAACAATCCACCGCTGCTGCAGGTACAGGACCTGCATGTGCGCTTCGGCCCCAAAGAGGTGGTGCGGGGTGTCAACCTCCACATTGCCGCAGGCGAGAAACTCGCGCTGGTGGGCGAGTCTGGCTCGGGCAAGACCATCACTGCCTTGAGCCTGCTGCGCCTGGCGGGCGATGCCGCCATCACCGGGCAGGCCCATCTGCAGGGCCGGGGCGACCTGCTGGCGCTGACCGAGCGCGAGATGCGCGGCGTGCGCGGCGACGACATCGCCATGGTGTTCCAGGAGCCCATGACGGCGCTCAACCCGCTGATGACGATTGGCGCGCAGATCGCCGAAATTTTGCAGCTCAAGCGCGGCCTCACGGGCGCCCAGTGCGCGCAGGCCACCATCGACCTGCTGGCGCAGACCGGCATCCCCGAGCCCGCGCGCCGCGCCAACAGCTTCCCGCACCAGCTCAGCGGCGGCCAACGCCAGCGCGCCATGATCGCCATGGCGCTGGCCAGCGCGCCCAAGCTGCTGCTGGCCGACGAGCCCACCACCGCGCTGGACGTGAGCCTGCGCGGGCAGATTCTGGATTTGCTGAGCGACCTGCAACGCCAGACCGGCATGGCCGTGCTGCTCATCACGCACGACCTGAACCTGGTGCGCCGCTTTGCCGACCGCGTGGCCGTGATGGAGCAGGGCGTGTTGGTAGAGCAAGGCCCGGTAGCCGAAGTGTTTGGCGCGCCGCAGCACGCCTACACCCGCCGCCTGATCGCCAGCCAGCCGCGCCGCGATGTGTTTGAGGCCGACCCGCCTGCTGGCACGGCGCCCGTGGTGCAGACGCAAGGCCTGCGCGTGGTCTACCCCACGCCGCTGCCGGGCATCCAAGGCTGGTTCAAAAAAGGCGAGTTTGTGGCGGTGCAGGGCGGCACGCTGCAACTGTTGCCGGGCCAGACACTGGGCGTGGTGGGCGAATCCGGCTCGGGCAAGTCCACCCTGGCCCAGGCCATCCTGGGGCTGCTCCCCTCGACTGGGCAACTGCAGGTGGGCGGCCAGGCGTGGCAGCAACCCGCCATGCGCAACACGCCCACCAACCAGCAGCTGCGCCGCCGGGTGCAGGTGGTGTTCCAGGACCCGTTCTCGTCCTTGTCGCCGCGCCTCACGGTCGAAGAGATTGTGGGCGAGGGCCTGAAGGTGCACGAGCCTGCGCTCACCGTGGCCGAGCGCCGCGCGCGTGTCGAGGCGGTGCTGGCCGAAGTGGGCCTGGCCGAGGCGCAGTACCCGCGCCTGCTGGAGCGCTACCCGCATGAGTTTTCGGGCGGCCAGCGCCAGCGCCTGGCCATTGCGCGGGCACTCATCGTGCAGCCCCAGGTGCTGGTGCTCGACGAGCCCACCAGCGCGCTGGATGTGACCATCCAGCAGCAGGTGCTGGGCCTGCTGCAGCGCCTGCAAAAAGAAAAGGGCCTGAGCTATCTGCTTATCACCCACGACGTGGATGTGATCCGTGCCATGGCGCACGATGTGCTGGTGATGAAGGACGGCGCGGTGCTGGAAAGTGGCAGCGTGGTGGATGTGCTGGATGCCCCCCAGCACCCGTACACCCAGCGGCTGGTGGCTGCCGCCACAGTGCCTGGCGGATAATTTGAGAGTCAAATTGGCTGCTTGCGCCTGTCTACTATGCGCGAGCTGCTATCAAATTTGATTATCCCCTGTTGCGCCAGAGGCTTGGCCTTTGGCCTCGATCCTGCAGGGGGCCTGGTCCGTCGCGCGCCGATCAGGTCCTGACCGCCAGGCGCCGCGCATGTTGCTCCACGCCGGGCTGTGCCCACACGATCTTGCGCACATCCACCCCCAGGGCCTGTGCGCGCTCCATCAGGTGTTCGCGCACATGCCAGGGCAGGATGGGGGTGCGTGACAGCATCCACACAGAGTCGGTGCTGGAGCCCACCACCATGGCCCACTGGTAGTTCTCGTCCAGCGCCACCACGTTGTAGCCGCCATAAAACGGTCCGAAGAACGACACCTTGAGGGCGGCGCGGTTGGGGCTGTCCACAAACTCGGCGCGGCCCTCTGCCTCCTTCCATTGCTTGCGCACAGGGTCATAGCCCCGGTTCACCACCTTGATGGTGTTGTCTGCGCTGCGGCTGTACGTGGCTGTGGCCTGCGTCAGGCCGCGCTCAAACGAGTTTTCGATGCGCGCCACCTCGTGCCAGTGCCCTGTGTAGCGGTCCACATCAAAACCTGTGACGGACTGCACGCCCTCGGGTGCGCGCGGTGTAGAGCAGGCCGACAGCACCAGCGCCCCCATCAACGCGGCTGCGCCCACGATCCAAGGCCAGGGGGCGCGGCGGGGCGTGGTGCAGATAGCGTGCATGGCGGTTTCTCCTGGGGGCTGTTGTTGTGGGGGGCGCTGGCTGCAGCGCTTGCCTGGCAACCGACTGTAGGTACGGCACATGCGGCACGGTGTAGGAAGGCGCTGGCGCGCGCTGTCGGCGGCGCGGTGCGCCGGGTGTCGCCATGCGCGCTGCCTGCGCCGCCTTGGCCTGCGCCCTTTGCGCGTTTCTGTGTGCAGGGGATGGTGACGGGGGTAGAGTGCAGCTGGGCCTCGGGCGGCGGCGTTTCAGCGCCTGTTCTGTGTGGCTGTTCTGCGATCAAGGAGCTTTGTGAACCATCCCTCTTCGTCCCCTGTGCCTGCCTTGCCCCTTTCCGCTACAGCCGAGGTGGAGCCGATCGTGCCAACGCGGGCGGCGGATCTGCCCGCCGACGACCCTGCTGTGCGCAGCTACCAACAGGCGCTGCGCCAGGCCTCGCCGGGCACACGGTGCAGTGGCCTGCACCTGGGGGCCGAGCAGGTGAGCTGGGCGGCGGGCACCGGTGCGCCTGACCCCACTGTGAGGCTGCGCCTGCCGCTGGGCGGCGCACGCACGGCACGGCAGTTCTTTCGAGGCGCCATACCGGCCCCGCTGGAGCTGGAGAATGCGATTGCTGCGGTGGAGGATGAAGTGCACATCGCCCACCGCCAACTACAGGGCTTGCTGCGGCCAGGGCAAGTGTGGGCTCCGTGGTCTACCGACGCGGCGCTGCACGGGCTGGCAACCTTGGCAGGCGTGCCGCCCGGGCCGCAGCGGGTGCTGACGCTCGATGCCATGGAGCGCTTGTTCAACCGCCTGGCGGCTGTGTCTGAAGGCCGCCCCGCCGCGCACGAGGGCCTGCCGGAAGACCCTGCCTTTGCTGGCACGCTGCTCGTGTTGCGGGAGCTGATGCACCACCTGCCATTCGCATCCCTGGTGCTGGTGGACAGCACGCCCGGGGCATGACACCAGCCGAGCCTGCAGAGGCAGCGGCCTGCGCTGGTGCCGCCCCATGCCGCAGTGCGCGCCTGGTGCAAGCGGCTGTTGAACCGGCCGAGCCAGTCCCGGCCGCCTTCCAGTCCGCAGGCTACTTGGCCGCCGCCTTGGCTGCTTGCGCCTTCTGCGTCTTGTTGTAGACCTCCATCACGGTTCCAAAGTCGCGTTCAAAGTTGATGGGCAGGAAGGTGTCGTTGCCGGGCAGCAGTTGCCGCAGCTTGGGCGAAAAGCTGTAGCTGAAGGAGCACTTCTTCACACGCGCCTGCACGTCGGGCGAGACATCCTTGCCCATCGTCCAGGTCTCGGTCATGAAGGGCGGGCTTTCCCACAGCGTGCGGATGCTGGAGCCCTTCACGTCGCCCTTCACCACCATGCGCTGGTACAGGTCGCTAGCCACCGCAGCAGCGGGGTAGAAGCCATGCATCACGCCCGTGACCGAGCGCTCGTGGCCGTTGGAGAACACCACTTCGTAGTTCTGGTCTGGCACCAGCCCGATGGCGGGGAACAAGGCGCGCGGCGCCAGGTTACCGGAGTTCGATGTGGGTGTGGAATGGGCAATTTTCTTGCCGATAAGGTCTTTGGGCTCCTTGAAAGGGCTGTCCACGCGCGAGATCAGGATCAGCGTGTAGGAATTGCGCTTGCCGCTGGCCTTGTTGCCGGGCACACCAAACGGGGCGGGTTGGCCAGCACCCACCAACTGGGGCACCAAGCCGGGGTTGACCTGCGCCAGCTGCGCCTTGCCGGTGAGTAGGCTGTCGATCAGTTCCTTTTCGCCCAGCACGTCGATGTTGGTGCTGCGTTCCAGCGATTCGCCCTGCTGGTTCTGCAGATCGATGTTGCCGCAGCGTGCCAGGTGGTTGAAGTAGTCGCCCCACAGCAGCATGGTCTCGGCCTTGGCGTAGGTCTTGGGCATGGCCACCACCAGCTTTTCACGCGGGCTGTTGGCGAACTGGCTGGCGGCTTGCGCAGCGGCAGCAGGCTTGGCGGGGGCGGCGCGCTCTGTTTGTGCCGCCACTGGGCTCAGGGTCAGCGCAGCGCCAGACATCAGTGCATAAAAGCGGGTATCGAATCGCATGGTGAGGTCCCTCCGGAGTGTTGGCTTTGAGGGCAACGCTGAACAAGTCCATCGCGCACCGCGCATCCCTGCTTGGGGCGGTCTGCCGCGTTGCAAATCCTCGCGATAGCTACGGCTATCGCTGTGGTTTGCGCCTTGCATCCCATCCCCAACCAGAGCGCGCGCCACCGCGAGGACTTGTTCAGTGTTGCCTTGGATCGGGCCGAGCCCGAGGGCCGAGAGTATGCAGGGGCTTTGGGTGATGATCGGGCACCCAGGCGACTGTGTGTGGGCTTTCGGCACAGGCGCCCGGGCACTGGACAGTGTGTCAACCGGCTGCACGGCGCCCTGGACAAGGCCGCGAGGGACAGGCGCGGCACGGCCCGACACAATGCCAGCACGCCATCACGCAACACCCTCAACCCGTTTCACACCCGTTCCCGTTCCATGTCGCAAAACACCCTCACGCTGCAGCTGTTCTTTGAAGACCCGATCAAGTTCAAGACCGCTCAGCTGGTCTACCAGTACCTGTGCGCAGACAACACCGAGCAGGCCCAGCGCTGGGCCGACAAGCTGGGCGCCCCCGGCCTGGAGGCGTTGTGGGACACAGAATGGTTCAACCAGTCGGTGGCTGCGGCGCCGTCGCACCTGGTGCTGCAGTTTGATACCGGCACCAGCGGCGACCTGCCCTTGCTGCAGATCGAAACCCTGTTCAGCCACGGCCTGCGGGCGGCGGTGCTGGAGGTCTTCTACGACCAGGTCGGCGAAACCGAGCGCATGCATTTCGACCGGGGCCAGTGGGTGTCGCGCCAGGCGTTCATGGACGCCAACCCGCAGTGGCGCGCCGTGGTCGAGCCCGCTCAGCCATCTGGCGAAGACAGCGAGGGCGATGCCGACGACCGCTACGCTTGCTCCAAAGACCCCGCCAAGCCGCTGCCTGTGGCCAAGCTGCGCCAGCAGGAAGAAAAGCGCAAGCGCGAGGCCCAGGAGGCGGCCGAGGCGTTTGTCGAGATGGCGCGGGCCATGGGCAAAAGCGGCAAGTCGCCCGTGCAGGGGCTGATCGCCGTGCTGCTGTTGCGCGCCGGGCTCAAGGGGCTGGTGCACGCAGTGGTCTTCACGGTGGTCACCGTGCTGCTGTTCAAGGGCTTCTGGTTGTGGATGGGCCTGGGGCTGGCGCTGGCCGTGGCGCTGCCGCTGTACTACATGGCCACCGAACACAAGGAGCTGCGCGGGGAAGACAGCGGCGATGACGGCGACGATGACGCCGACAAGCCTGGCGACGACGGCCCCGCCACGGTGATGGCAGCCCAGTAAAAGAATCTCAGGAGAACAACAACATGCTGACGCAAATCGAATGGTGGGGCGGGGTGATCTTTGTGCTGGGGGCGCTGACCTACCGCATGGTCATGGGGGCGCTGGAGAGGCCGGTGGACGGTTTTCCCTGGTACCGGCTCATGATGCACGTGTTCTTCCTGGCCCCGGCCGCGCTGCTGGCGGGCTATTTCTACCCGCTCACGCAGCCCGCGCTGCAATACGGCTACCTGGCGCTGCTGGCCGTCTCGCTGCTGGTGGTGGCCGTGATGCTGGTGCAGGAGATGACCGGCGATTCGGGCGAGGGCAAAGAAGGGGAGCGCAGCAAAGAGCCCTTAAAGGAGGGCGCGACAGCCGAGGCCGAAGACTACGAAGAGCCTGGCTGGCTGATGTCGGTGGTGGGCGCCGTCGTGCTGTACAGCCCGGTGCTCACGGCCTGTGGCCTGGCCAGCTACAAAGCCTGGCCCATGGTGCAGCGTTTGGCGTAGCGCATACGCAGCGTTCAGTGGTATGGCGGTGGTCTGGCAGGGCCGACAATGCCTGCGCGCCATCCCCCGGTTTTCGCTGCCCTTTGTTTTGGCTCGGTGTACCCGCCGTCGTTCGTTCACAACTCCATGTCCGCCGATTCCTTTGCCGATCTTTTGTCGATCTACATGCGCCGCATCCGCGCCAGCGCCTCGGGCGTGGCCACCGAAATCGGCCTGAGCCGTGAGGCCGTCAACAACTGGCGCAACGGCATCTCGGTGCCCAACCCGCGATCGCGCGACAAGCTGGTGGCCTGCACCCGCTACCTGCGCCTGACCGAGAGCGAAACCAACCGCCTGCTCAGCGCCGCCGGTTTTGCGCCCGAGTTTCCGCTGCAGGCCGAAGCCCCGCTGCGGGCCGAGGCCAGGGCCACGGGCGTGGCCCCAGGCGCGACGCAGCCCTTTGCGGCGTTTCAGGACCGGCTGTTTGCTCAGCTCGCGCAGGCCGTGCCATACCCCATCTCGCTGCTGCTGTCGCCCGCACACTGGGGGCAGCCGCCGTTTCGGCACGAACTGCTGCAGCGCGCCCGCGCGCAGTATGGCGAGGGCTCGGTGCTGCACATCCAGCCGCCCTACAGCGTGAGCACCGTGCCCGCCGAATACTTCGCCGCCATCGGCCGCCAGTGTGGGCTGGGCGATGTGGCGTCGGACTACGAGTTTGAATCTGCGCTGGAGCGCCGCCTGCTGGCGGGCGAGCGCATCTTCTGCCTGGTCAGCCGCTTTGAGCAGGGCACACCCGCACTGCGCGAAACCCTGGCGGGCATCTTGCGCAGCCTGAGCGAAATGCACAGCGGCCGCCTGCACCTGCTGCTGTGCGGCGGCGAGGCGCTGGCCGACCTCAAGTACCGCAGTGGTGACCTCTCGCTGCTCAACATCGCGCAGGTCAACCACTGGCCCGACCCGTCGCTGCACGACCTTCTGCAGCTGGCCCGGCACCGCTGGCCCGAGCACACCTGGACGGAGCCCGTGGTGGCCGATCTGCAAGCGCTCAGCGGCGGCCACCCCGCGTTGTTTGAAGAGGGCTTGCAGTGGCTGGTGGACCAGGGGACGCACCAGAGCATGGACCAGGGGGTGGGCAAGGGCGATGCACCCCCCAGCGCCCTGCGCACCCACTTGGCCAGCAGCCCGCGCCTGTGGCAAACCTTTTTGCCCCTGGCCCAGGCGCCCGCCACCCGCGCGCGCTTGTCGCAGCTGCTGCAGGCCGACGACCTGGGCCGCGCCCGGCCCTATCTGCAAGACGATGAACTGCGCACCCTGTTCTGGGGCAACCTCATTCATGTGCGAGGCGCGGGCGATGCGGCGCGGCTGCACTGGCGCTGCGCCACCATCCGCGATGCGGGCTTCATGGTGCTGGATTCATGCTCGGCGGACTGAAGCCCCTGCTGTCCAAACCCGTGGTGCGCGCTGTGGTCATCGCGCTGGTCACGCTGTTTGTGGCCAGTGCGGTGTTCACGCCCCAGCACAACCCGGCCACGCGCGGCAGGTTCATGGCGGCCATGAACGTGGGCCCGGTGTGGGGCGAGCTGGTGCAATGGCGCGTGGCGATGGTGCAGGCGCACAACGAGCTCGGCCACTGGCCCAAGGACATTCGTACCTACGCGCCCCCGGTGGCCCAGCCGCAGTTGCGTGTCACCTCCCCGCGCCCCTATGTGCTGCAGGCCGACATCGCCCAGCACCCCGAGCTGGGCAAGCTCGCTGGCACCCAGGTGGTGGTGGAGCTGAAACCCGGCACCACCACCTGGTCCTGCCGCCCCGGCAAACCGCCCATCCCCCTGCGCTACCTGCCCATCAACTGCCTGGAGGGCAGCACCGACGATTTCGAGCGCCCCACCCAAGTGCCCGATGCCGACCCGTTTGGCTGGATGCGCTCGCTGATCGCCTGGTGCGCCGTGATCTTTGGGGTGGGCGCCGTGCTGTGGGTGGTGCGCCACCCGCTCATCGGTGCGGGCCAGCTGCGCCCCGCACGCCTGCGCCGCACGCCGCTGGCGCGCCTGCCGCAGATCGACCGCCTGCTGCGCTGGCTGCGGCGGCTGGACGCCACCCTGCTGGCCGCCGACATCCGCACGGTGGACTGGCGCCGCGCCGTGGCCTGCGCCCAGGCCACGGGCAGCGAGCGCGCCCCGGCCCTGGCGCGCGCGCTGGTCGAACGCGTGTCGGCACGCTGCCAGCCCAGCACCGACTGGGCGCTGCCCGGTGCAGTGTTTGAGTGGCAGTTCCCGCCCGACCTGCCCGTGTCGCTGGACCGCTGCCTGGTGTTTGTGCCCACGCCCGGCATCGACGAAGCCACCGTGCTGCGCCAGCTGCGCGCGGTGCAGACCGGCAGCGACGTGCTGCTGATCCTGTGCGAGCACAGCGTGGACACGCCCTGGCCCCTGCTGCGCGCGCATGCCGACGACCGCGCCAACCTGCATGTGATGCTGGACAGCGCCCACCAGACCGAATGGCTGATTGGCGGCGAGGCCCTGCAGGTGCTGCTGCGCCAGCTGGCCGCACAGCTGCGCATCACGCGCATCTCGCCCTACCAGACACGCGGCGGCGTGACGCGCGAGGGCGGCTTCTTTGGCCGCGCCCAGCTGCTCGCCCGCGTCATCAACCGCGAGCCCGCCAACTACCTGGTGGTGGGCGGGCGCCAGCTGGGCAAAAGCAGCCTGCTCAAGGCCGTGCAGCGCCGCATGGCGGGCCACCCGCACACCGTGTGCCACTACGTCTCGCTGCGCGACCACCGCCTGGCGCCGCGCATGGCGCTGCAGTTTGGCCTGGCGGCCGACACCCCGCTCGAAGCCATCGTGGACCACCTGCAGGCGCAGTACCAGGGCAAGCGCCTGGTGCTGCTCATCGACGAGGCCGACCTGTTCTTCAGGGACGAATCTGCCAACGGCTACGTGCAGCTGTCCACCCTGCGCGCGCTCAGCGAAGAGGGGCGCTGCTGGTTCATGCTCGCGGGCTTCTGGGATTTGTATGCCACCGCCGTGCTCGACTACCAAAGCCCCCTGCGCAACTTTGGCGAAGTGCTGGCCATTGGCGGCCTGGAGCGCAGCGCCTGCCGCGAGCTGGCCACCGAGCCGCTGCGCAAACTGCGCCTGGGTTTTGACAACGAGCGCCTGGTGGACCGCCTGGTGGACGCCAGCGGCCAGCGCGCCAACCTGGTCGCCATCCTGTGCCAGGAGTGCCTGGAGGCGCTGGCGCCCGGCGAGCGTGTGATCGAAACCCGCCACCTCACGCAAGCCCTGGCCTCGCAGGCCGTGCAGGATGCGCTGGCGGGCTGGGGCCGCCTGAGCCACGACGAAGCCGCCTGCCGCCTCGACCGCATCGTGGTCTACCACACCGCCCAGGCCGGGCAGGCCAGCCTGGTCGCGCTGGCCCAGCTGCTGCAGGGCCACGGCATCGCGGGTGACGCGCAGGCGCTGCGCCAGTCGCTGGCGCGCCTGCAGCTGGCCTATGTGCTGCGCAAGCACGAAGGGGGTGAATACCGCTTTGCCATCCCGCTGTTGCAGGACCAGTTTGAACCGGCGGAAGTAGAACTGCTGCTGCACCAGGAGCTGGCCGTGCTGGCGCGCAGCGACGCCAAGGTGTGAGCCAAAGAGGCTTATTTCCGATGGCCCTCACTCCCTCTCCCCTTGTGGGAGAGGGCCGGGGAGAGGGGGGGCGGGCGCATAGCAGGCGCAGCCCCCCTCTCCCCAACCCTCTCCCGCAAGGGGAGAGGGGGCCACCCGTCAGTGCTGGTGCACAGGCTGTTGCTCCCGTCCGGGATCTGTGTCTATTGCGGGAGAAAAAGGCTGTTTCCGCGCTATGGGAAAGCGCTTTTAGCTATTGATTTGATAGTAATAGACGCTGTGGACATGGACGTTCACGGCAGCGCCACCACCACCGCCCCGCGCTTGCGCCCCGTCTCCACATACGCATGCGCCGCAGGCAGGTCGGCAAACGGGTAGGCGCAGTCCAGCACCGGCCGCAGCACACCGGCCTGGGCCAGGCCCATCAGGGTCTGCAGGTCTTCGGGCCGCTCGGCCGCCGGGCCGCCAATGCTGCGGCGTGTGCCGCGCGGGCGGGCCAGCACCTGCGCCAGGCTGCCCGCCACCGCCAGGTAGCGGCCATGCTCCGTCAGGCGCGGCAGGCAGGCGGCAAAGCTGCTGGCGCCCACCGTGTCGGCCACCACGTCCCACTGCTGCGGGTCCTGGGTGAAGTCCTCTTCGGTGTAGTCGATCACGGCCTGTGCGCCCAGCGCCCGGGCCAGCGCCACATTGCCGCCACTGCACACCGCCGTGACATGCGCGCCCCGGTGCCGCGCCAGCTGCACCATGGCGCTGCCCACCGCGCCCGCTGCGCCAATCACCAGCAGCGATTCGCCCGCGCGCAGGTTGGCCTTGTTCAAAAAGTGCAGCGCCGCCAAGCCACCAAACGGCAGGCAGGCCGCGTCCACAAACGACAGGCGCTCGGGCTTGTGCACCAGGGGCCGGGTGCTGGGCAGCAGGCAGTACTCGGCATGGCCGCCCATGGCCACGCCCGCCACGCCCACCACCGCATCGCCGGGGGCAAAGCCAGTCACTGCGCGGCCTACGGCCTCCACCACGCCTGCCACGTCGGTGCCCAGCACCGGCTGGCGCGGCCGCGTGATGCCAAACGCCAACCGCCCCAGCAGGCCAAAACCGCGCGGCAGCTTCTGCGTGCGCACGCGCATGTCGGCCGACGACACACTGGCCGCCAGCACCCGCACCAGCACATCGCGCGGGCCAGGCACCGGGCGGGGCAGTGTGCGCAGCCGCAGCACATCGGTGCCGCCATAGCGGGTGCAGACCCAGGCGAGCATGGTGGTGGACGTGGGCAGGGCGAGTGTGTGCATGGGCAACAGGGCAGGGCGCCCGGTGGCGCAGTCGAAGGGGTGGGCGGGGCGGAGGTGCCTGCGGGCAGCTTAGGCGGCCGGGTGGGGCGCACACAACCCGACCGTGGGAGGGGCGGCCGGTGGTGGCTGCGCTCCATCTGCGCGTTAGCCTTGTGGGGTTGCTGGATCGACTGACAGACCGCTTGATTGCTGCAAAGGCTCGCCGTGCACCCGTCCCATGCTCTGCGGCCTTGTATGCCCTTGGACGGGCGGTTCGATCGCCGGGAACAGCTCGATGTGGCGGGCTGTTTTTTTGATAAAAATGGCCGCTACCGCGCACCCATCAAGCACTTTAAGCTATTAAATGTGTAGCATTCTCGCTGCGCCCCTCAAGGCCGCTGTGCCATCACCAGCGCATACAGCGCCTGCGCCGCCACTGACAGGCTTTCGTCCCGCCGCCGCACCAGATAGATCTGCCGCGTGAGCCCCGGCAGCGCCAGCGGCCGCGTGACCAGCCCCGGCTGGTCGAAGTGGAACAGCGTGAGCGCGGGCACCACGCTGATGCCCAGACCCGCGCGCACCATGCCCATCACGGTGGCGAGCTGCTCCACTTCCATCAGCGTGTGCATCGCCTGCGGGTGCAAGGCGGCCTCCAGGTACTGCCGCACGCTGCTGGTGCGCGCCAGGTGGATGAAGGGCCACGCGGCCAGGTCCTGTGCGGTGATGGCCTTGCGGCGGCGCGCCAGCGGGTGATCTGCAGGGCACACCAGGTAGAAGTTGTCGCTGCAAAACGGCTCGGCCTGCAGCGCGGGCGTGTCGGCGCGGATGGCGGCCAGCGCAAAGTCGGCATGGCCGCTGGCCACGCGGTCGATGCAGGGCTCGGACAGCACATCGGCAATGTCGATCTCGATGCCCGGGTGCGCCGCGCGGTACTGCGCCAGCACACCCGGCAGCCAGCCCGCCGCCAGTGACGGCAGCAGCGCCATGGCTACACGCCCACGCTGCAGCGTGGCGGCGTCACGCACGGCTGCGAGCGCGTTGGTGATTTCGGCGCGGATGCGGCGGGCCGATTCCAGAAAGTTCAGCCCCTCGGGCGTGAGGTCCACATGCCGGGTGCTGCGGTCGAACAGGCGCAAGCCCAGGTCGTCCTCCAGCGCGCGGATGAGGGCGCTGAACGCGGGCTGCGACAAATGGCACAAGGTGGCGGCGCGCGTGAAGCTGCGCTGCTCGGCCAGCGCGAGGAAGGCGTCGAGCTGGCGGCTGGAGAGGTGGGGGGCGCTCATGCGGGGTGGGTGTGATTCATCTGACTTTCAGATGGATTCATCGTAACAATCGATTTCACAGAATACCGCAGGCTGCCTACAGTGGGCGCAGGAGACAACGATTCCATGGCGAACAACGCAAACAAACTGCTGGTGGGCTGCGCCGCCGGCTTCTCGGGCGACCGCACGGACGCGGCCCTGCCCGTGGTGCAGGCGCTTATCGCCAGCGGCCAGCCAGCGGTGCTCATCTTCGAGACCCTGGCCGAACGCACGCTGGCGCTGGCCCAGCTGGCCCGCCGCACTAACCCCGATGCTGGATATGAACCCCTGCTGGTATACCTGCTGCGCCCCGTGCTGGCGCAGTGCCTGGCGCACGGCGTGCGCATCGTCAGCAACTTTGGTGCGGCCAACCCGCACGGCGCCGCGCGCCGCATCCACGCGCTGGCGGCCGAGCTGGGCCTGGCCCGCCCGCGCATCGCGGTGCTGCAGGGCGACGACCTGAGCGGCCCCGAACACCGCGCGCTGCTGCAGGGGGCGCTGGGGGATGACATGCCCACCGAGCCCATCGTCAGCGCCAACGCCTACATCGGCGCGCAGGCCATCGCCGATGCGCTGCGCGCCGGGGCTGACATCGTGGTGTGTGGCCGTGTGGCCGACCCTTCGCTGGTGCTCGGCCCCGTGCTCGCGCACTACGGCTGGGCGCTGGACGATTGGGACCGGCTGGCGCGCGCCACCATGGCTGGGCATCTGCTGGAATGCGGCGCGCAGGTCACAGGCGGCTACTTTGCCGACCCCGGCTACAAGGATGTGGCGGGCCTGGCGCACCTGGGCTACCCCATCGCCGAGATCGACGCCGACGGCCACTGCACCATCACCAAGCCCCCGGGAACGGGCGGCTGCATCACCGAACGCACGGTGAAGGAGCAACTGCTGTACGAGCTGCACGACCCGGCGGCCTACCTCACGCCCGATGTGGTGGCCGACATCACCACCGCCCGCGTGACAACGGTGGAGGCCGATGCCGTGCGGCTGGAGGGCGTGTTGGGCCACGCGCGGCCCGCAACGCTCAAGGTCAACGTGTGTTTTGAATCAGGCTGGTTTGCCGAGGGCGAAATCTCCTACGCCGGCCCCCGGGCCGAAGCCCGCGCCCGGCTGGCGGGCGAGGTGCTGCGCGAGCGCCTGCACGGCCTGGGCCCGCTGCGCATCGACCTCATCGGCGTGACCAGCATCTTTGGCGACGACACCAGCCGCTGGCTGGATGCACCCGCCCACGGCAATGACGATGCCCGCAATGACGCACGCGATGTGCGCCTGCGCGTGGCCCTGCAGCACCGCGACCACGCCAGCGCCCAGCGCCTGGTGCGTGAGGTGACCGCGCTCTACACCTGCGGCCCCGCAGGCGGCGGCGGCGTGCGCACCGCCATGCGGCCGCGCCTGGGCACCGTGTCGTGCCTGGTGCCTCGGGATGCGGTGGCCGTGCGCTTCGAGATGGTCGATTGATTCGATGAAGGACCCACGCACCATGACCACCGCATCCGCTTCAACGATCACCGTTCCTTTGTATCGACTTGCCCACAGCCGCACCGGCGACAAAGGTAACCGCTCCAACATCAGCGTCATCGCCTGGCACCCCGCGCTGTGGGATGTGCTGGTTGACCAGGTCACCGAGGCCGCCGTGGCGCAGCAGTTTGCGCAGCGCCGCCCGCGCCAGGTCACGCGCTACCTGCTGCCCCAGTTGCAGGCCATGAACATCGTGCTGGACGACGTGCTCGACGGCGGCGTGAACGATTCGCTCAACCTCGATAGCCACGGCAAGGCACTGAGCTACCTGCTGCTCGATATGCCCGTCACCGTGCCCGCGCACCTGGCACCGCACTTTGGCGGCCCTGCGGCCTAGACCTTTCATTTCGCTTTTCCATCCATACCAACACCAGGAGACAACATGACCCCTTCATCCCCCCGCCGCGCTCTGCTCGCCACTGCTGCCGTACTGGCGCTGGGCACATTGCACGCCCCCGCTGCGTTAGCCCAGGCGGCTGGTGCCTACCCCGCCAAGGCCATCACCTTCGTCGTGCCCTTTGCCGCAGGCAGCGCTACCGACCAGCTGGCGCGCGCGCTGGGCCAGTCCATCACCAACGACACCAGGCAGCCCGTGGTCATCGACAACAAAGCGGGCGCCAGCGGCATGATCGCCGCGTCGGCCGTGGCCAAGGCTGCGGCCGATGGGTACAGCGTGCTCATCACCACCAACAC
>Ga0187843_10001256_pt1 | contig 16290 bp, 7 predicted proteins | sample SpaLakP09_SKY_43_FD_134516 | JGI IMG/M metagenome (GOLD analysis project Ga0187843, IMG submission 134516) | Oligotrophic lake water microbial communities from Sparkling Lake, Wisconsin, USA - SP09_SKY_43 | ecosystem: Environmental > Aquatic > Freshwater > Lake | place: USA: Sparkling Lake...
AATAGTATGGCTATAATGTCCATCTGAATTATATGTGTCACCTATTCTTCCCATGCCACGTCCATTGACAAATACTGTTGAACTAAACGTATTTAATGTGGGGGTATGATTTACTGGGGCCGGCACACAAGGCACACCATCTGGATGTGTGGTCATGGTGTCGCCATCTCTCACAGCGCCTATACCATTGATCAATACATCACCGCTTCCTGATACACTGGCCTGCGTAGTAGGTGTGTTCCAATGATAAACTCGTTTACCGCAAGCAGCTCCTTGGGCGCCATCTGTGGCTGCTACACTGCTTGCTCCGTTAGATAAAGCTGCTCCTGGCATTAGTATAATCTCCAATCATTACTTCTATCTGGGATAGTTCTAAAAGTATTTACTTTTGCCTTATATAACACATCACAAAATGAAACAACATCATTTATAGAATAACGAATATCAGAACTCCAAATTCCTCTATAGATGCCTACAATACCCTGTACGCCCTGTACGCCCTGTACACCTTGTACACCTTGTACACCTTGTACACCCTGTACACCTTGTACACCTTGTACACCTTGTACACCTTGTACACCTTGAACGCCCTGTACACCTTGAACGCCCTGTACACCCTGTACGCCTTGCAAGCCCTGTACGCCTTGTACACCTTGTACACCTTGCACGCCTTGCACACCCTGTATGCTTTGAATTTGATTTATAGTTGGTAAATCTTTATAAGTTGCTATTGCTTTTTGAACACTGCTACCAATAGACTGAATTGATTCAATTGCCGAATGTGCGTATAAGTATTCATAGGAATTCTTAATTCCATTTGTTCGAAAATGTGCTAAAGATTCAGCAATACTTTCTAAAGCTGTTACTATTCTTCCTAAGTTAGTAGTATAATCAGCCATCAGTCAGCCTTACCACACTTGTCACGTTTTGATTTAGTCAATTGACCAAAGTTTACTGGCCATTCCCTGCCTGGTTGTAATTCTACTGCACCATTAGGGAAGGCAAATTGTATACCTGCTGCTTGTTCAATCTGTACAATAGGCTGTCTAAATTTAGTAAGGTCATTACCTAACCCACCAGTATGTGGAAATTGCCAACCTGCTAGTTCATTAGTTTGATTATTAATCACAATCTTATAAAAACTAGACGGAACAACGATACCTGATCCAATTTTTTTATCTTGAGCAGTATATACTGCTCCCACATATATAGTATAATTTTGATTAGTTTGAACTGCCCACCCTCTTATACTGGTTTCTAATAATTTCCAAATACCTCTGTTTAATCCACCAAGTTGTGGATACATATTAGTCATTAGAAAACTTTCGTATTCTACTTGTGTATCCCAACTCATATCGCCATCTGGAGCAGCATGTCCTTTGTCATAGCCTGTGCCTACATACTCATCTGGTTTGGCGCCATTAAGTACACTGGCATCAGCTACAAACGCATTAGTACGATCCACACAGCCCAATGCATTGGCAGGTGTTAGTGTATAAGCTACGTAAGCTGGTATTTTAGCTGTTGCATCATATGCACTTAGATATGCTCTACGACAAATAGGTTGTAGAACCTTAGTTGTTTGAGCAAATCCGTATGGGCTATGTACTTGACAACGCTCTAAAGGCAAAGGCTTTGTTTGATTCCAAGCAAAACTGGGTAAGCTTATGCCCATTAATAAAGCCCATAATAAAGTTTTCATAGTCGTCCAATCATTGCTTCTACCATGCCATATTGGCCATCAAATGATTCTAGACTTTTGCCAATGATGGAACCAATTCTAGGATTGTCAGTGGCTTTGGCATATCCATCACCTGCTGATATTAAGAAGTCGCCTTTATTTACCTTACCTCTAACTCTCACTGGTGTTCTTCCTTGCAGAGCAATTGCTACTACATATTCACTTTCACAATCACTGTTCATTAAATATGCTGGATTCTTTGAAACTACACCAGCAACACGTTGTGTATCCTCAGCAGCTATGGTAAGTTCTTTTTCCCCACCAATCATTAATACTATACCATAATCGTACTGTTGATCAGATGTGTAATTTTCAGCCAAGTCAGCGTATGTTGCTTGAAATTTACTACCAGTAGTTAGACTCCAAGTACCAGTCATTGTACCTGCTGTGGCTGCTGCGCCTGTTGTTATGGCAGTAGTAGTCACAGTTCCAGTGAATGTTGGACTGGAGAACATTGTTGCTTTTGATTCATTAGTAACATTACCAAGACCTACATGTGTCGCTGTTATACCGGTAGGTGTTCCAGTGAATGTTGGACTGGAGAACATTGTTGCTTTTGATTCATTAGTAACATTACCAAGACCTACATGTGTCGCTGTTATACCGGTAGGTGTTCCAGTGAATGCCGGTGATGTGAACATTGTTGCTTTTGATTCATTAGTAACATTACCAAGACCTACATCACTGGAACTAACGATATCCCATGCTGGTGCAGCTCCATTTGTGCCATCCCCAGTCATACGTAGGAATTTTTTAGTTGCTGTGATATTTGGACTTAATAAACTTGTAGTATTGGCTGAACTTTGATATGGTAATGCACCTAACAATGTTGTGGCATTACCACCTGCTAATCCAGCAGCATATCCATCAATACTGGTTATACCAGTCAATGATTGAGCTCCACTAGCTCTACTAACAGCAATACTAGTGGTGCCTAAATTAAATGAACTAGTTGTATAGAAACCATTTGTCACTGTGGCAGCATTACCAGTTGTTGAACCAGAGCTACCTGTTACGTTACCTGTTACGTTACCTGTTACATTACCTGTTACGTTGCCAGTCAATGCGGCTGTAATTGTACCAGCAGTAAAATTATTAGTAGCATCACGAGCAACAATGGCGTTTGCTGTATTGGCGCTAGTGGCTGTGGTGGCAGAGTTACTTACTTTACTGGATGTGCTAATTGTTCCTAGGTATGTGTCGGCAATGGCTGACCCCTGCCATACGCCACCAGTTATAACACCAGCACTGAAATTACTGAGTACAAACTGACTTACTGAGCTACTAGTATTATTTGCTGCATAAACAAACTTACCAATAGGATCTACGGCTATTCCCCAAGTATTAGCAGCAGCACTAATTGAACTAATTGATGTTAATGCTCCAGTCTTTTGATTGATTGAAAATTGGCCAACTGAGCCTGAAGTATAATTTGCAACATAAACATATCTGCCAGTGGGATCAGCAGTAATATGATATGGGGTGCTGCCGCCTGAACTAATTGACGACCCAAGTGTCAATGCCCCAGTATTTTGATTAATTGAATATTGACTGATTGTATTGGCACTTGAATTTGCAACATACACATATCTACCAGTGGAATCTGCCGTTATGCCATGTGGGATCGTACCAGTAGCAACAGTTGCAGTTGCCATTGCTGTTAGTGCTCCAGTGCTTTGACTGATTAAATATTGACTAACTGTGTCTGACCCACCATTTGTTACATAAGCATATCTGCCAGTGGGATCTACAGTTACACATCTTGGCTGAGTACCACTAGCAACGGTCGCTGGCGACAATGCTGTTAATGCACCGGTACTTTGATTAATTGAGAGTTGAGATACTGAAGCACCATTGTAATTTGCCACATACACAAATCTACCAGTGGGATCTACACATATGCCATCGGGTTGACTGCCAACACTAAATGAAGTTACCAGTGTCAGTTCGCCAGTAGTTTGATTAATAGAATATTGAATAACTGTGTTACTACCAGTATTTGTTACATATACAAATCTACCAGTGGGATCTATGGCCAACCCACAAGGTCCAGTACCAGTAGTAATTGAGCCTGATATCTGAGTTAGTGCTCCAGTGTTTTGATTAATCGAATATTGACTGACTGAGGCATTACTAAAATTTACTGTATAAACAAATCTGCCAGTGGGATCTATGGCTAAACTTCTAGGGCTAGTACCAGAGGCTATAGCTGTAGCTATCTGTGACAATGCCCCATTTCCTTGATAAATTAATCCACGTGGTGCTATTAGTGAATATGGCGATAAAAGAAATCTATCTGTAGTAAGTGTACCACTAATTATTGGGGTAGTGAGAGTTTTGTTGCTTAATGTTTCTGTTTCAGCCAATGTGGCCAATGTACCTGTTGTTGGCAAAGTCACACTAGTTGCGGCCGTAGCTGTTAATGTTGTGGCAAAAGCGCCACTTGTTGTTAAGTTGCCACCGAGAGTAATAGTCTTACCGGTGTTATTAATGCCGGTACCACCATATTGACCAGCAATTATAGTTCCCTGCCATGTACCAGTACCAATTGTACCTACTGAAGTTAGGCTTGAACTAGTTATGTTTGCGCCTAATGATGTGGCACCAAATACATCAACGTTGTTAATTTTAAATGACTTGCCAGCAGCCAAGTTCCAATTTTCACTGCTAGTCCAATTATTATTGGTGCTGTCCCAAGTAATAGTTTTATCTGTGGCACCTTTAACAGTGATACCTGCACCGTCTGCCGTAGTATCTGTTGGGGAGGCAACTTTGGCTAACTCTATATTCTTATCATAAACTACTAAAGTGATAGAATTCAATGTGGTTGTATTACCACTAACTGTTAAATTGCCATCAAGAACGGTATTACCAAGTACTTTTAGATCTCTATTAACTGTGGTCAACCCACCATTGCCACCGCCTATGTTTACATTAGTTGTAGAACCAATATCCCCACCGGTGCCAATGTTAACTGTTTTGGTTACCCCATTAGGATTAATACCTGTTGAAATATTTGTTGAACTGGCTGCTACTCCAGTATATCCAACAGTTAAATTTGTTGAACTGGCAAATGCACCAAATGTAGCACCGCCGTCTATACTAGTTGTAAATGTAGGACTAGTTCCAAATACCACTACACCAGTGCCAGTTTCATCACTGAGTACACCGGCTAATTCGCTGCTGCTTGTTGAAGCAAACGCACTTAATTTATTACCAGTATAGGCCACTGTACCACCACTGCTAAATGCTACATTGCTTGCATCAGTGCCTGTAAAAGTTAATGTATTACTGGCTGTGAGAGTTTTGCCATCAGCAATGGTCAACGTTGAACCATTTGCTGGAGCTGTGATTGTAACTTTATTGATTGTTTTATTAGTTAATGCTTCGCTTTCAGCTAATGTGGCCAATGTGCCTGTAATTGGTAAGGTCACATTAGTTGCTGCTGTAGCTGTTAGAGTTGTGGCAAAAGCACCACTTAATGCCAATGATGCGCCTTTTACTCCTAAATTTGAAATACTATTAGCATCATTGTCTAATCCATTTTTTGCTACAAATCTTTTGTTAGTGGCCATTTTTTATTCCATTTTAATTTATTATACTGAAATCGCATTGATTGACACTTTGTACGTGGTATTAGTCAATACTGGAGTGGTCAACAATCTAATATTATTGGCTAAAATATCAGCAGTAAATGTGGCCAACGATTGACTAGGGTTAGTTAATATTTCTCCATATTGCGTTAAAAATACTACGGAACCATCATGTACAGCTAAAATCTTAATGGCTTGATAATATGCCCCATTAGTCACTGAAATTGTAAATTCAACAGTTCTATACTTGGTTGCACTGACTGAAGCCAATACCTGATCTACTGTTGTGGTAGCTGTGGTCAATGTACTTGAATCTATTAGTACTGTTTCACTATCTAAGGTAATTACACCAGCAGCAATTGAACCTGTACCTGTGATAGTTGGACTGGTCAACGACTTATTTGTAAATGTTTCTGTTTCAGCCAATGTGGCCAATGTACCTGTTGTTGGCAATGTTACTGAAGTATTGGCAGTAGCAGTAAACGTTTGAGTAAATGCACCAGCATGTGAGACATTGCCTGCTATAGTTAATGTATTAGCACCGTTGTTGACACCTGTGCCGCCATATGTGGGATTTACAATTGTGCCCTGCCATGTACCAGTACCAATTGTGCCCACTGAAGTTAAACTAGAACCAGTTACTGCTGTGCCTAAGCTTGAGGCTGATAGTACTTCTGTTCCTGCAATTTTATAAACCTTGCTAGAATCTAAATCTAAATTATCATTACTGGTCCATGCAGTGGTAGTTCTTTTCCAAGTAAAGGTTTTATCTGTAGTACCTTTGACTGTGATACCTGCACCATCAGCAGTATATTCAGTTATGCCACCAAGATTAAAAGTAATTGACCCTACGGTATTGCCACTATCTGCTTGTACAGTTATGGAAGTGTTGCTTAATATATCAACTACTCTAGCATTTGGGCCAAAAGCGCCAGTTCCACTGACCTTAGTCAATAGCATACCGCCAGTAATTCCAGCAGTACTGGCCAATCCAGTTATGGTTGTTAAACTAGCAGCATCAGCAATAACTCCAGTCAAATTGCTTAATGCACTGACCACACCCACTTCGATATTTTTGTCGGATATTTTAATTTTACCAGAATTAATTGAAACTATACCGCCTTCAAAATTAACATCGCCATTGACTGTTAATCCTTTAATGCTAATAGTATCACTCCAACTTGGTGCAGAACCTGTACTGACTAAGACTTTGTTGATTGAACCAATGTTTAACTTACCAAAGGAACTACTTGCATTAGCATAGATCATATCACCAGTGGCATAAGTGGTTAAATTAGTACCACCTTTGTTGACTGGTTGAATGGTATGATTTTGCGAGTCTAATAGATAACTGCTGTTATTCCCATTAACTGATGCAGCATCGATCACATTGTCTTTGATAAAGACTTTGCCAGCTCCAACTCCATCACTTACGCTAAATTGACTTTTAATAAATGAAACTACACCACTATTAGTATAGAATGTATCACCTTTAGTTCCATCTACTGGATCAATTTTTAAGGCAACATCAGCATAAAATTTATTATCACTGCCGTCTGTGAAGAAACTACCTGTTAAAATTAGAGGACTACTTGCTTTTAAAGTTTGAACTGCTCTAGACCAACTGCTATCACCTCTCAGGAAAGTTGAAGTATTTGCTGTTCCAGTGGCCAATCTACTGGAATTAATTATGCCACTAATTATGTTACTGGTATCAATATTATTGGCGCTTAGACTACTCCAATTTATATTACGTTGAGAACCAGTATTAATAGTGCCTATTACCTGTACATTTTGTAATCTAAATGCAGCAGAACCAGTTCCAGTACTGGAAAAATTCAAAGCATTAATTGTTTGTCCATTGACACTGGAAAAAGCATCTGCTTTTGTTTGATGTAGAGTAAAACTATTTGTAGTTACAGATCCAATGAAGTAAAAAGTATTAGATGGTAAGCCATTTGGCAATGCTGAGCCTGTTAAACAAATTGAATCACCTGTGCTAAATCCATGTGAAGGCAAATATATACTATCTCTAATTAGATCAACTGCACTTAATGTTAAACTTTGAGTTCCTGTTCCACTGCTAACAAATGTAATTTTATTTTGAATACTATAGTCAGTGCATAGTTCAACTGTATTGCTATCATATACTTTGACATAGTAAACACTGCCGCCAACCAACCCACCTATATTAGGATACGGTGATGAAGTATATTTTACAGGATCGCCATTAGTTAGGCCGTGACCGTTGATAGTTATTCTACTGTTGATATAATCAACATTGCCGCCTACAGTGGCTGCATTGAATGACTTTGCTGTTGTTGATGTTAAAGTAAGAGATTTAACTAAGGCGTTGTTATCATAGATATATTCTGGAACTGAACTACTTGCTACAAATTTTTGAGCCCCTACAATATCCACATATAATCGTTTTTGTATGCCAGTAATTCTTATATTAAATTGATTAGCAGGATCATAAATACCGCCAATATCAATAGGAGAAGCCGATAATAAATCGTTTACAGCGTATCCAGTACCTCCTCTTAACAAGTTGACATTGGTCACTGATCCGCTTGTTACAGTGATATCTGCTAACGCACCAGTACCAGTAGGAGATCCATTGGCAGATATTAAAGGCACATTGGTATAGACTCCTGATCTATATCCTGTTCCACCTACTATATTTGCATTATCAAATGAATAAAGTACACCAAATGCTGTTCCAGTAATTGTGCCTATTGATTGTTGATTAGCACCAACTACCGATGTTATACTTGTAAAATCATAACTCTTTGAAGGATCCAATACTAAAAATTGACTTGGCTCTTGTTCAGATAGAATATAGTTAACAGTTTGCCCAGTAGTAATTGTTCCAACATTTGTAGGGGTAACTGATTGATTTGAGTCGCTTGGGGTACTATCACCACCTATGATCAATGTATCTGTGGTGTTAAAAGCAGCATTGAATGTGGCATTTAGATAACTACCTACAGTTATCAATGTTGTAGAAGCTGCATTGCCTACAATAACACCCTTTGCCCCTGTGGTATTTTGTACTACTATTGTGCCATCTGTTGCTGTTATAGCACGATCCAATGTTAATTGCAGAGTGCTATATGTTTCTATAGCAAGGTCGCCGTTTAGTAAATTTACTGGTGGAATATTTTGAACTTGAACTAATCTGCTGTCATAACCTTGACTACGATAACTCAGAAAATTTCTAACTGGAGGGATAATATCAGCATTAAGTTGGCCTAAACTGTTTAATTGTGGAATGGCTCCAGATACATTATTAGTACTGATCTTTTTATCAATGAACTCACCTAGTCTATTTGCTAGGAAGCTTCTTGTAGCTAATTGAGTGCTTAATCGTGTATCCTTTGGTCCACCTACTTCATTGTCGCCCAAGCCAATATCTGTGCTAAACTCATCAATAGTCACATTACCTACAGCTAATTTCAATGCAGCCAACGCTCCAATGGTAACTGTGTTGGTGAATGTTACATTACCAGTTTTGTTTTCAGCTTTGATAAAGGTACCAACTTTGAAGTCACCAAGTTCGTTAGTACCTGAAGTATATACTCTACCCGGTCTATCACCAAATTGTTCATACTGTGGATCACCCTTACCACCGTTTTGTGGTAAGGCATTGTAGTCTGTGCCTGATCCTGCATATTCCCAAGAGTGGCTGCTACTATTAACAATACTAGGTCTGTGTAACCAAATCTGTTTCTTTGGTAAATTACCTAAATTAATCAGTTGAGTGCCGTTAGTCACTGGCAATATTTTTATATTTACAGTGTAAAGAGTATTAATAGATTCAACAGCAACTATGTTAATAGTAGCTTTAGTATCAGGAGAGGGAGCATGGTCATTGTTTATGGTGCCACTGTCGCTAAATGGTCTTCTTGATGTGATATTATCTACAGTGACATAATCTAAACTTACTATTAATTCATATTTAAATGGGTCATAGGTATAAACATATGCTCTATTTGGACTACCACCAGTAAGCCCTTCTATTTCTCTACCTGTTTCAAAAATGTAAGTATTTGGAGCTAAGGTTAATTTTTGATAATCAGTGTGATTGTCAACAATTGTATCTACATAAAACTCTTTGATATTTTTAACAAATCGTTGTGATCCAGTACTGGCTCCTAATATCTTAACTTTAGTTGTTAAACTATTGTCATAGAATAATCCAAAATGATTTGCATCTTTTAATTCTACATAATAAGTTTGCTCATTGTTTAGGCCAGGAATAGTTGTCTCTGAAAGATTATTATAAATTATCTTTTGACCGTTTAGTAGTCCATGGGCAGTTATTTCAAACTGAAATTCATTGTTAATAAATTTAATACCAGTTGCAGCATTAAAGTTTACATAATCACTGCCTGTTATAGGTTGATAATTAGCTGATATGTCACCTATATTACTAAAGGATGTGCTAACTGGAGCTGTTGTGGGATCATTAATAATACCTATAATGATATTGAACTTTTGTTCTACTATGAAATCAATACCCAAATCTTGAATAACAGCCATTGCTTCTGTTTTTAGCTTTTCAAATGCTGCTATGTTTTGAGTTTTTTGAGCTGTTAGCGCAGCCACACCAGCTGTAGCATAACTTAATCCAGCTTCTACTGATCTGCTATTACCACCTGTTAACACATCATTAGCTACTGCTTCTACCAATAAGCCAATATCTCTACGACATTTGGCTTGATTATATACGAATGTCGATGTAAATGGACTGATATTCCCACTGATCTGCGTTTCTATCCAATTTATAACTTGTGTCTCTAAAAAAGATTTATTTTCTAATAAATTAAAATAGGTATTTTTATATGAAGTATCTCTAAACCTGATCACATAATCCTGTACAGGCAACTGACCAAAACCAATTGCTTGAATAGTCTGTTGAGCTCCGGCAGTACCAGTTCCAACTACCACACCTCTATTAAATGAGAATGCATTGGGACTATATCCACTGGCTCTGAGGGCATACTTACCAAAGTTAGTAGCACTGTTAGTAATACTTAGATATCCACCGCTTTGGCAATAGCTACCATTTAGACAGAAGATTTGGAAACAGCTAACAATCTGTGCATAAGCATCGTTGATCACACGCCAGCCTGTTCCACCAAAGCTCAACATGGTAAAGGCGTTAGACACCATAGACTTACCTTGTTCTGGTTCTGGCCCCTCTGCTGGATTTTCTACTTCAATTGGGTTCTTTGGTTTGTTAGGTGTATTAACTTTACTACCATCAACCAATACACCATTACCACCTAAGAAACTGATAATACTACAGTTTTGAATATAGGGGGAAATTGTAATAGTAGGACGAGTAGCAGGCATATTTGTATAGCCAGTTCTATCACAGTTTACATCGGTTGGATCATCAAAACTCACAGCATAATCAAATGTAAACTGTGGTGCCCCACTGACATTTAAGTTATCTCTAAAAGTAAATGCAGTAAAGTAACAGCCATTGCGTACACGCAACATATCTAAGTTAGCATTTAGTGGACGGATGTTACAGGCTCTTAGACCAGCACCTTGTACACTAACGTTGTCTGGAATAATAATTGGATTATCTTCGTAGTATTCACCGTTGGCCACGCTGATTACTAATTTTTTATCATTGGTCTTGCCATTGGCATTATAAACAATTCCACTAGCTATTTGCAGGGCACGTTTAACTGTTTTAACTGGTTTATTAATACCGTCGTTAGCATCGTCACCATAGACATTACTGACGTTTACCTTACCTCCGCCAAATGCATCAGGGCTAACAAATTCCAATTGGCCAGTAGCATCCTGCCCTAACACATAACCATCAAGACCCAATGATGGGGGCAAAGTCAAATTATATGAGGACAACAAAGAATCAGGTGATTTAAAATTAACTGATGTTACACTAGGCGCCTTTGATTTAAATTTAAATAGGCCAGCATTATTAACAATATATTCATCAGCTTTGATTGTTGTGCCATCGACTGTTGAAGGTGTAATCGCCCCAATTGGAGTAGAATTAATACTACCACCAGTTATGGCAACATTACTAAAACTACTAGATCCAGTACTGGTTACATTGCCAGTTAGATCACCACTAAATCCAGTGGTAGCAGTGATTGTAGTGCCTTTTACGGTAGTTGGGGTGGTAGCACCAATTGGGGTATTATTAATTTTACCACCAGTTACATCAATATCGCTGAAACTACTAGTGCCTGTACTGGTTACATTACCAGTTAAGTTGCCTGTAACATTACCTGTGACATTGCCAGTTAAATTACCTGTGACATTGCCAGTTAAGTTGCCTGTGACATTACCTGTGACATTACCACTAAACCCAGTTGTGGCTGTGATAGTAGTACCTGTTATTGTAGTTGGGTTACTTGCTCCTATTGTAGTAGTATTAATACTGCCACCAGTTATGGCAACATTACTAAAACTACTAGATCCAGTACTGGTTACATTGCCAGTTAGATCACCACTAAATCCAGTAGTAGCTGTGATAGTAGTACCTTTTACAGTAGTTGGGGTAGTAGCACCAATTGGAGTATTATCAATATTGCCACCAGTTACAGTGATACTACTAAAACTACTTGATCCAGTGCTGGTCACATTGCCAGTTAAGTTACCTGTGACATTGCCTGTAACATTACCAGTTAAGTTGCCTGTGACATTGCCAGTTAAGTTACCTGTGACGTTGCCTGTGACATTGCCAGTTAAATTACCACTAAACCCAGTTGTGGCTGTGATAGTAGTACCTGTTATTGTACTTGGTGTGGTTGCGCCTATTGTAGCAGTGTTGATACTGCCACCAGTTACGGCAATATTATTAAAACTACTTAATCCAGTACTGGTTACATTGCCGCTAACTAATCCAGTAAAAACAGCATCGGTGCCATCAATGCCATTATCAAAAACTCTAATGCCATTAGTGGCAAGAATGTCACCTTTCAAGTTTCCTGTGACGTCTCCTGTAACATTGCCTGAACTATTGCCTTGAAAGGTTCCTACAAATTTTTCTGTAGCAGTGATTGTAGTGCCAGTGATTGTAGTGCCAGTAATACGAAATGGTATAGTTTTGCCAATCTCTGTATTGTCTATAAGCCCAGGAGTACCTGTGGTTGAAAAAATAGTTACTTCATTGAATGTGCTTTTTTTAGTACTATTAACAGAACCAGTGAATATGGCGTTGGTGCCATCTAAACCGTTTTCTAATATTTTATTGACACCGTCAGCAGCATATACGTCACCAATAAGTTTACCCGTAACTCCTGCTGCTGTGTTTACAGTTCCAGTGAATACAGCATTAGTACCATCTGAACCGTTTTCAAATATCTTTGTTACGCCATCACTAGCATAGATATCACCAATTATATTACCAGTAAATGTGGCTGGAATATTAGTACCATTGCCATTTTCTAATACTTTGAATGTGCCATTACTGGCATACACATCACCTTTCAAATCACCTGTGACATTACCTGTGACATTACCTGTGACATTACCTGTGACATTGCCAGTTAAGTTACCTGTAACATTGCCTGTAACATTGCCAGTTAAATTACCACTGAATCCCGTAGTAGCTGTAACTGTAGTACCTTTAATTGTAGCTGGGGTTGTTGCCCCAATTGTAGTATCGTTAATTTTACCACCAGTAACATCAATGTCACTAAAGCTACTTACCCCAGTGCTGGTTACATCCCCTGTGACATTGCCTGTGAAAAGAGCATTAAAGCCATTGGTGCCATTGTTTAATATTCTTACGCCATTATTAGAGTATACGTCGCCTCTGATGTCGCCTGTGACATTACCTGTGACATTACCTGTTAGGTCAGTTTCTAGTGAGCCACCGTTGCCAGTTAGATCCAATACAGCTACATTAAGTTTACCAGCTACGTTTAAATCACCTTGGATCCCTACGCCACCAGCTACAGTTAAGGCTCCAGTGAACTCATCAACACTGGCTGTTTTAGATAAAACGCTTACGTTTACAGGATCCTGTATTGCAAATAGAGCTTTGGTAAGATGAGCTGTTAGCTTCTCATCATTATAAAAGTCAATCTCATTTAATTCAGTGGCTGACACATAGGTCTTGCCAGCTTTGTTAGCGAATTTTCCTAATGCTACAGCGTAAGTTAATTGTGTCCAAGTCTTTTCACCATCACCAATTTTGAAGTTTTTATTGGTTAGATCAACGCCAATTTCACCTTGAGCAAGTTTAGGATTAATTCGTTCCCAATTTACTAAGGTGTCTCTTCGTAGCTGTATTTTTTTTGCCATTCTTGTCTCCAGCGATTTGCTTGGAGACTGACTCCAAACCGCCCATAAAACTATTTATTAAGAACGGCTTGGTTATTAAGTGAGCTTTAAGCTAGTTGAATCCCACTGGTCTTGCTTAGGTATTGCTTGCCAATATCATCATCTGTACGAGCATATGTGATTACTGATGTTCTAGCAATGGCATACTCTTCTTCAGGGCGCACTGTCATCATGTATGGAACCATGCCCATACCCTGCTGACTCATCATCAATACACGGGCTTGGTCACATAGAAATTGACATCATCCTCTCGTATATAACGCCCAAGGATTTCCTCTCCGCTACTTACTTTGAAACTGATGATGTCGTTGTTTTTAAACTTATTTTCAACTAACATGTTTATCCTTTATATTGTTCGAAAAACTCTGCTGGCTTACTATCTAAGCCTTGAAACCCACCTGGTAATAAGGTAGTACCATCAAAGATCTGTGGCACACTACGCAATCCTTGATCCATTAAGAAGTCCTTAGAGTCAGGATCATCTTGTACATTGATTGCTTTATATGGTACGCCTTTACTTTCCAATAAGGCTTTGGCTCTGTCACAAAATGGACAGTTATTTTTTGTATATACTGTAAGCATTACTTCTCCTTTGAAGGATTATAACATGGGCAACTCATCATAGTCAATACTATCGCCCATAATTCCTATAACATAATTAGTCGATTCATTTTCCTGCAAAGCAGTTTGCTTCTTACTAGTATCACTATGCTTGTTAAACCATGGGATAGGAGTGGTCTTGGGAGATGGACTCATGTACTTTAGGCCAATATCTTTCAATGCTGCGGCTGCTGTATAATCCACAAAGTCTTTTAGAATGTTGGCATTTAATCCAATTACTGGGCCTTTCTTAAACAAATAATCTGCCCATGCTTTTTCTTCACGAATCACATCCATGTACATGGCGTAAACTTCTTGTTCACAATCCTGTTTGGCCTTGGCAAATCTTGCATCTTCCTTGACTACTTGATTAATTAACCAAGCTGTCCACCCTTTATGTAATAGCTCATCCTGTAGTATTAAGCTAATAATGTTGCCATTGCCAATAAAGATCTTGTTCTCTACCATGGCAAGGCTGGTGGCAAATGACACCATAAACCTAAATGCTTCTAAGGCATAACTGGCATTGAGTGCAAGCCAAATAGATCTAATGTGTACAGTTTCATTAATTGATTCGCCAAGCTCTTTATGACAATTAATCATGTGCAATTCGTCATAATAATTACCCACATTGGATGCCATATCCACAATCTCTTTGGTATCATGGATAGTGTTAAACACATCTTTAGGCACGTTATAGATATTACGTATGATATGGCTGTAACTACGACTATGTATGTTAGTTTCAAAGAAGCTCCAATTATACATTAGTGCTTCCATTTCAGGTAAACTCACACATGGAGTGAATACTTGTGCTGGACCACGACCTTGTATACTATCCAATGCTGTTTGACGTAATAGATTACTGGTAAAGATATGACGTACACTGTCACTGGCATCTTTGAAATCGCTAGCATCTTTGGTTAAACTGATTTCTTCTGGAACCCAAAAGAAACCACGTGCTGTCTGTTCAAAGTCTACGATCTTTTTATATTTTACTTCTTCGAACCTTTGAATAGTCACTGGCCCAGCTGGATCCAAAAACATTTTACGATTTAGATAGTCTGTCTTGGTGGCTAGGTTATATTGTTCTTTACTCATAATTTACAGCCCTCACATGATTCTTCGTCTTCAATTAACTCTCTTTGATTATGAAATCCATTATAATGTACTTCAGGTGTGGGTTCAGGCATTTTACTGCCTTGCTTGTCAATCAAACTATAATACAATGTCTTCAATCCCCAAATGTGTGCCTGCATTAGATTCTTAGCAATTAATGTACTAGGCACTTTACGATCAGAAAAATGCTTGGGACTATAGAATGTATTGGTACTGATGCTTTGATCCACATAAGCTGCCAATACTGCCGCTGTTTTCAAATAGCCGATGCAATCTCGTTGCTCCCACATAAGTTGATAACGATTCCTAAGTCTATGATACTCTGGAACAACCTGTATAAAACTACCTGCTTTACTTTCTTTCACACTGATTAAGCTCATGGGCAACTCAATACCATTAGTACTATTAATAACCACACTGCTGGACTCTACTGGGGCAATAGCCATCAATGTGGCATTGCGTACACCATACTGCTTCATGTTGTTACGTAAGGTTTCCCTATCAAGTTCTGGTGTAAATTCTGCTAGATCATTTACAGCACTAGCTCTGAGTTCCCAAGGGAAGATGCCCTGACCATATCTTGTCTTATGACTGTCCTTACATGGACCACGCTCCTTGGCCAACTCCACTGTGGCTTCTGTTAAGTAGAACGCTTGATGCTCCATCCAACTTTTAACGTCTTGAAGTGCATCTTTGTCACCATACTTATAACTACGTTTAGCATGCCAGTAGGCCAAGTTAGTTACTCCGATTCCTAATGGTTGGATTTCGTCGTTACTTAGTTTAGACTGAATACTGAGGAAGTCCTGATAATCAAGGATGTTGCATAGGCTGCGCTGGAGAATGCGACAAGCACGACGCATATCCTCAGGATTTCTGAATGCACCCCAGTTAATCGAT
>Ga0187843_10001257_pt1 | contig 16285 bp, 15 predicted proteins | sample SpaLakP09_SKY_43_FD_134516 | JGI IMG/M metagenome (GOLD analysis project Ga0187843, IMG submission 134516) | Oligotrophic lake water microbial communities from Sparkling Lake, Wisconsin, USA - SP09_SKY_43 | ecosystem: Environmental > Aquatic > Freshwater > Lake | place: USA: Sparkling Lake...
AGCCAGAATTGCCACCAGCCAGTACAGTGCCTACTGCTGAACAACTTGATACAGAACCGACAATTACTGAGCAGATGCGTGCAGAGCAAGCTCTTACAGAGCAACAAACACCAGCGCTTGCAGCAACCACAACAACCACAGCTCCAAACGCAATTGAGACGAATGAGACCTCAGTGGATGAACTGCCTAGCACACCAGTACAAAGTACCCAGTTAGAACCAGAAACTACTTTTGCGGATGAAATCGCCGCAGAGCAGCAATCTGGCCAAAACAATTCCGCGGCTGTTGAGCTTGCAACAAATTCTGGAGTGAATGAGCTTACAACCGCGAATTCAGACGATAAACCCTCTGCGCCAGGCCCTGCGGATTTAGCGGCCGATGAGTTGACGAATGAGTTCGCGACTGAGCAAACCGTCGCGGCTAAGCCGAGCGGTGGCGACAGTTATCGTTATGCTGAAACCGCTTTATTAGCGCTTTCCGGCGAAGACAAAGCACTGCAGCTTGTGGTATTTTCAAATGAAAATGCGTTAAATAGCTTTAAGCAATCCTACCCACAGTTGTCGACATACACCTATGCACGGACTAAAAATGGCCAGAAACAGCTGGTTGTGGTGATGGCGCCATTTAGCGATCCAGCGGCAGCCAAAGCGCAAATCGGCAAACTACCTGCCGCGTTTCAAAATGCATTTGTGAAAGCTATTGCCGAAATTCACAGTGAAATTAGTACCAATTAGCAGGGATTTTCGGGTGAGTAAAACGGGTAAAACCAAAAAGCAGCGCGCTTTTCTGAAATGGGCAGGCGGTAAGTATAATTTGGTTGAAGCAATCAACCAGCACTTGCCTTCGACTTCCTGTTTAGTCGAACCCTTTGTTGGTGCTGGTTCAGTATTTTTAAATACCGACTTTGAACGTTACATTTTGAACGACATCAATGCTGATCTGATTGATATGTATCGGATAATTCAAAATGGTCCCGGCGACTTCATTAAATACTCCCGCGAGTGGTTTAGTGCTGAATGGAATGACAAAGCGCGTTTTATTGAATTACGTCAGCGTTTTAATCTGTGTACCGACCCGTTTGAGCGCGCACAGTTATTTTTGTATATCAATCGCCATTGTTTTAACGGGCTTTGCCGTTATAACCAATCTGGCCAATTTAATGTTCCTTTTGGTAAATATAAAAAACCGTACTTCCCAGAAGCTGAACTTTGGGCGTTTGCTGAGAAGTCACAACGTGCAATCTTTACCTGCCAAAGTTACCAGCAAGTATTCGCTGAGTTACCGGCGCAAAGTGCGGTTTATTGCGATCCTCCTTATGTTCCGTTATCCAAAACCGCTAGTTTTACTTCTTATGCGAAAAATAGCTTTGGTTTGGATGATCAAGCTGACTTAGCTTCTTTGGCGGAAGCGGCACAGCAACAAGGGCACGCCGTGTTGATTAGTAATCATGACACCAGCTGGACACGTAAGATTTACCAAGGCGCTGAGCTACATACGATTCAAGTTGGCCGTTCAATCAGTCAAAAAGGTAGTACACGCGGTAAGGTCGCTGAGTTATTTGCGTTGTATCGGTAAAACAACTTTGCCAACGACTCATAGAGCGCAGTATTTGGTTTTTTGCAAAGCGTTATCTGTCAAAAATCGGGGGTCTATCCAATCTACTTGAAAATGCTTTTTTTGCGGGAGATAAAAGTGCTTGAGGCAAGGCGCGTTTGGAAGTTTTGGTTATTCCAAAGCGACAAGCGCTAACGCGGCTTCAAGGGCTATTAGCCCCGCATCTTCAAGGAATAAGGGTATATTCGTGATAGAACTAGCGGTTTTGCCATCGTACTGTCGCAGGAACGTTTATCCGATTAAGTCACTTAATTAGTCACTTAGCTGATTAGTTAATTAGTAAATTGTGCTACAAGTGCTGGCTCAATCTTCGCCGACCCGAATATGCAATTATTATGGGTAACCATCAGCAAAAATAAGAAAATATTAGAAGAATACCAGAGGGGAATTCGGCAAACGCTATTTATTCAGCGCTCGCCGGCGTGCTCATGCGGTTTAACAGTTCTAACAAATCAATAAAATGAAATTGAGTCGAGCGACTGTCACCTTGAAACCAAGATAACCAGCTCTGTTGTGGTACTGCAACGCAATTTAACACCAGTTGCGAATTGCCTTCTGCATTAACCACAATAATATTTGTGCAATCAGCGTGAGTCGAGATTTCGTTATTCGCACGAACAGCCCAAACCATGCTACTTAAACCAGCAATCAGCAATCCTGCTTTAACTAAGGCTAAAGTTTTCATCGGTAATCAATGTCCATTTGGTTATAAAACAGCCGGATTATAACAGCTCCCCTATTAAACAAGCAAGTCTAACCCTTATTCCTTGAAGATTCGTGGTGGCTGCCTTCACTTCTGGTGCCCGAGTCTGACAAAAGCGCATAGTTTTACGCTAACTTCATCTTCAGTTTGATTGGGTATAACCCAAAGGAACAGCCAACCGCAGAGGGTTGGCTGTTAGTGTAGGGACAAGAGGTCGATGGGTGTTTATTAGAATGATTTAGTAATACTTAACACAGCCCGATTGTCACAGATTGCACATTCCGCAGAGTCATCGATATCGGTGCCGACATATTTCAGTTGTACTGCGCTATCCAGTAAGGTTGTGCCAACGCCAAAACTCCAGTCCACGTAGCCGCTGCCTGTCACTGGTCCTGCCGCTAAGAACGTTGTGTATTGGGTGTTGTCTTCAAATTTATTGTATGACAGGTGAGCTAAAAGGCTCAACTTATCCATCACTGGGTAGGTGTAATCGGCAGACAGGTAATAATAGCCATCGACATCAGTGCCAAAATAATCGTTGGAATAGGCTAAACCAAACACAAAATCTTTATAAATCAGTTTGCCGTATAATTCGACAAAGTTAAATTGGTCGGTGGCATTATCGCCGTTTGGATAACGGTATTGCATAACACCGACATCGGTAGATAGTTCTTCGGTTATTTTACCGGTCCAGCCAGCTAAAATGTCCAACTCCATCGAACCTTGTCCGAAAGTGATATTCGAGCCCCAGCTAGAGAGATAGAAGCCGCTTTCATCATTTAAAGTCAAGCCGCCTTGAATTGCCATGCCTTCGTTGGTTTGTGAAATACCACGGAAAGTATAATCCGACACATAACCGACATTGCCGGTCAGAGTCACTGCTGAGCTGGCGGTAGATACCAAACCAAGACCTAACACCAGCGCGGTCAACAAACGTGCTGCAACTTTTTTCCCTTGAACATCACCTTCGATTTTTTTCATTTTATTTGCCCTTTTTAATAAAGTATCGACAAACTTAATTCCAGATCTGTGCCAGAGCTGAAAATCATTTAAAAACAATAGCATAAAATTTAAAGTTTGCATGGACACCTGAACATTGTGCGAAAATGGTGCAGAAGTGCTTGATTTTCGTGCAGTATTTCGAGTGAGTAATCGCTGAAGGCTGCTGCGAAACTGTGGCCAATCGGTTACATTAACTGCATATTTTCGATTTTCTTTGGAGTGTGTCGATGCAACCTTTTTGGATTGCCCCATCGATTTTGTCTGCTGATTTTGCTCGGTTAGGCGAAGATGTCAGCAAAGTATTGCAAGCTGGTGCCGATGTTGTGCACTTTGATGTGATGGATAACCATTATGTGCCAAATTTGACCGTTGGCCCGATGGTTTGCCAAGCGTTGCGTAAATACGGAATTACAGCACCTATCGATGTGCATTTGATGGTTGAACCTGTTGATTCGATCATTCCGCAATTTGCTAAAGCGGGCGCCTCGATTATCACCTTTCACCCTGAAGCCAGTCGACACGTTGATCGCTCTTTACAGCTGATCCGGGAGCAAGGTTGCCAATCAGGTTTAGTGTTTAATCCAGCCACGCCACTAAGTTACCTAGATTATGTCTTGGATAAAGTTGATGTAGTGTTGTTGATGTCAGTAAACCCAGGATTCGGCGGCCAAAGTTTTATTCCGGCGACACTCGAGAAGTTGGCACAAGCGCGGCAGATTATTGACCGCAGTGGTTTCCCCATTCGTCTGGAAGTGGATGGTGGCGTTAAAACTGAAAATATTGCAGATATTGCTGCTGCGGGGGCGGACATGTTTGTCGCGGGCTCTGCAATTTTTAGTCAGCCTGATTATGCCACTGTGATTCAAGCGATGCGAGACGAGCTAGCACGGGTCAAACGGTAGCACCAAGTCGCTTGGCAGCGGTTACTGACAAAGTTGCCAGACGAAATGGCTAGCTTCAGTATTTTTTGAGTATTGTTGGCCTCAATATTGTTGTTTGCGGATTTTCACCTGAACGACAACCAAGACATGCCGCGAATGCTGTTATTCGTTTGCACGCACGGTATAATCGCCACAGATTTTATTAAACGGCAGTCACATTGCCGGATGAAGACAGGATTTTTATGACTTTAAAAGCAAAACCTATTGTACTTAGTGGGGCACAGCCATCGGGACAACTGACCATTGGCAACTATCTTGGTGCACTGCGGCAATGGGACCAAATGCAAGACGATTACGATTGTTTGTATTGCATCGTTGATTTGCACGCCATCACAGTTCGCCAAGAGCCTGCCCTGCTGCGCAGCGCGTCTTTAGATTCACTAGCATTGTATTTAGCTTGTGGCATTGACCCTGCTCGTTCTGCGGTGTTTATGCAGTCGCATGTGCCGGAACATAGCCAATTAGGTTGGGTGTTAAATTGTTATACCCAATTTGGTGAATTGAGTCGGATGACGCAATTTAAAGATAAATCAGAACGGCATACCCATAACGTCAACGCGGGTCTATTTACTTATCCGGTGTTGATGGCCGCCGATATTTTGTTATATCAAGCGAATCAGGTGCCGGTTGGGCATGATCAAAAGCAACATTTGGAGCTGGCTCGTGATGTGGCGATGCGATTTAATGCGCTGCATGGTAAGGTGTTCACTGTGCCAGAACCTTATATTCCGCCGGTTGCGGCGCGTGTGATGAGCTTACAAGAGCCGACAAAGAAAATGTCGAAGTCCGATGAGAATCCTTGGAATTTCGTTGGCTTACTTGAAGATCCGAAAATGATCAGTAAGAAGTTTAAAAAAGCCATGACCGATTCTGAAGATCCGCCTCGGGTATATTTTGATATCGACACCAAACCCGGTGTGGCCAATTTGCTCAGTATTTTATCTGGCGTGACTAATCGTAGTATTGAAGCATTAGTGGCTGAGTACGAAGGCAAAATGTACGGTCATCTGAAAACGGATGTGGCGGATGCAGTGATTGCGCTGTTAGAACCAGTGCAAAAGCGCTTCCTTGAACTGCGCCAAGATCAAACTGTCTTGCAACAAGTGATGCGTCAAGGCGCAGCACAAGCGCGCGAACGCGCAGCGAAGACCTTAGCCAAAGTGAATGAAGCAGTGGGTTTTGTATTGCCTTAACCAATGCCTGTATTGGGTAACTCAGTGGGTGTAGTTGTTTAATCGCCCGCACAAACAACAACCCCGGCTATTGCCGGGGTTGTTGTTTTACATATAAGCCTTGGTAAAGGCTTCTTTCGATTGTTTGATGTAACTGCGGGCTTTTTGAGCGTGTTGTTCCCAACTTGCTTTGTCCGCCGGATCGGTAAAGGGGTTTTGCTCCGGGGCAATTGAACGTTCAAAGCGGTCGTAATAAGTGATGACTGACGCGGTGATTTGATTAAAGCGCTCTTTATATTCTTGCATCGCCTCCAGTTGTTCTGAAGTTTTTAATACGTATTGCACCAACTCGGTATTGTTCTCGAGATTAAGTAGACCTTGCGCCCGCAACGTTACGTTGTTGCCGACTTCTTCCATCACTTGTTGCCGAGTGGCTTCCTCTTTGCTCATCACTCGACCGAAGTTTTCTTGGCTACGGGCTAATCCGCCATGTTTGATATAACTACGCACATGCTTGTCGAGATCTTTACGGAAGCTATCGACATTTTTTAACATTGCTTGCAGGTCGCTTTCCAAGGCGTTAACCAGAACCAATTCTTTTTCCAGCTCGGTTAAGAATTTTTCAGCTTTTTCATACACTTTTAAGCCATTTTCTTCAGCAAAAGCTTTGTCTTTGCGGCTTAAATCGGCATTTTCATAATTCGATTTATCAAAAGTAGCGGCTAAGAATGATTTAAAAGGCTCGGCAAATGCGGTATACACACCGCCACTGACCACTGTCAGTGTGGCAGTGGCCAAATCGCCAAAAGGCTTCACCATCGAATTTAAGCGGGCTTGTTGTAATGGTGACGAGACGCGTTTGGTATCGGCAATAATGTTCCGAAATGACGAATAAGCCATTGGGTTTGACATTTTATTGCGCTCAGAACTTGCCAGTACAAAAGTAATACTGGAATAAATCCCATTGGCGTATTCTAAATACTGACGCTGAGTTTCCAGCTGCTGTGCGTAGTTTTTGCCAAGAGTGCGGAATGAATCACTTTGTACTTGGTAGTTTTTGTTCAGTTTGAGCTGATCTAAAATACCGGTGATAATTTTATGCTCATTCTTTGACAAGGCTGTATCAAGCAAAATACGTTCGACAGTCATATCGTCAATTGCAACGCGGCCATTGGTCGCTTCGACATCCAACCGTAAAAATTTACGGCTTGGATCATCAATCGAAACACGATAAGCCAAATAGGATGTATTGCCAGCTTGGGTTTCAATCATGCCGATTTGCTGCCATGGGCTATCGAGTTTCAGGCTGGCGGAGGTCAGGATATTAATGCGATAACTGGTTTGGGCATTTTCTGGCTTCACCCAAAATTCGACCAAGCCTTGTTCGGCGATTGCTTGTTTGCTGACCATAGTACTCGTGTCAGGTCCACAAATTGCCGCACCGGCGCCGGTGCGCACTAGACTGGCATCTTCGATAGTGCTTGGTGCGCAGCCAGATAAAAAATTGATGACATTGTTGTTGGCTTCAAAGTCAGCCGAAAACACGACATCTGCGGCTTTAGCCTGCACCAACTGACTGCTCAACCCTAACCAAACGGCGGCAATAATACGCATAATTTCCTCTATGAACTTACCGATACGAGCAACAGCCCGCATCCGCAGCTTGCTGCGAATTGGCTGTACCTTTGCTGAATCCAAATTTTTGTGGTTTTCCGGCAACCCCGCAAAGCTTTTGGGGCGGAAAAAACGCTAGTATGCCTGCAACAGGGGGCTATGGTAAAATCCTTGTGTGTTTCTTTTGAAAAAAAGCCTCAGTGCTGCGGATATCTATGCTGTTAATGATCGACAATTATGATTCTTTTACTTGGAATCTAGTGCAGTACTTTGCTGAGCTTGGCCACGAGACTTTGGTTCGTCGCAATGACGAGCTTACGATCGCAGATCTCATTGCGCTTAAACCTACACGATTAGTGATATCACCTGGACCTTGTAGTCCAAATGAAGCCGGAATTTCGCTGGCTGCTATTCGGCATTTTGCCGGAAAAATTCCGATCCTTGGCGTCTGTTTGGGTCATCAAGCGATAGCTCAAGCATTTGGCGGTCAGATTGTGCGCGCGCATCAAGTCGTGCACGGCAAAAACTCTTCGATCCGTCATCAGCATCAGTCCGTTTTTGCCGGTCTCAAAGATCCGTTAAGTGTCACTCGATATCATTCATTAGTGGTAGCTAAGGCCAGTTTACCTGCTGATTTCATACTGACCGCGTGGACTGAAACCGTGGAAGGTGACGTGGATGAAATTATGGGCATTGCGCATCGCACCCTGCCTATTCATGGGGTGCAATTTCACCCAGAGGCGATTTTGACCGAGCAAGGCCACCAATTGTTAGCAAATTTTCTGCAAATCCCTGCCACGAGCGTGACTGCAGATTGACAGCGATACTCTTCTGACCGCAAACTGCGGATCTATGCATATTTAAGGGTTTGAGGTTTCATGTCTGGGATTGTTGGGGTATTGCAAGAGCGGTTTTTGGATGTATTGCTTGAGGTAAATCCACAGCAAAAGCGCTATGGTATGAAGCAACGGCACAAAAACGGCCAGCATGCTCATGCGACTATTGAACGCCGTCCTGCAGACCGAACTTTACTAGAAATAGAGCAGCAAGCTCGGCAAAACCGCGAAGCTGACCATATCGCGCGGTTACAATTTGTCGAATTTACGAAAGCCCATTTACTCGACCAAGTCGCTGAAGAGTTATTTACTCGCCTCGGTAACTTTGATGCCGTGAACAACACCGTCTTTAATTTAGCGCAGGGCTTCCCAGAGGTGCTAGACGCTTTGTGTGCAAGAGCAGTGACCTTGTCGCAACTAGAAAATCTAATTAATAAGCTCGATTGGCTTAAAGAAGATTTAATAAAGCTGGTGAATCAGCCGAATTATCGCAATAAAACACCGTCTGGTAATTTTATCAAAGAAGTCAAAACGGCCTTGGGCCTTATTGGTATCGAAAGTTTAAAGCAAATGTTACCGCTGCTGGCACTTCGCCGTTGTGTGCCACATGCGACTGATCCATTCACCTCATTTAAAACCAACATGTGGCAATACAGTGTATCTGTTGCTGTTGCCGCACAACGTCTTGCCGAAGAGACGGGCGATAATCAATTTGTCGCTTACTGCGCAGGCTTGTTTAATTCATTGGGTTATTACGTGGTCACGCGTAATTACTTGCGAACCTATGCGCAAATTAAACAAGCGGAACTACTAAAAGCCCGAGATTCCCGCGATACCCAATTAACCGATGCCTTGGATGGTCTAGAAGCCGATGGCAGTTTTTTGATTAGTTGTTTTCAAGAGTTTGCCAGCATCATCAGTGCAGACTTGGTGGCGCAGTGGCCGCTCAAGCGCATTCCGCTTCGGTTAGTAATGGATCAGCGGGCTGAAGGGGTTGGTTACAGTGGTGCAACTGACTTAACTCGGTTAATTGCCCAAGCCGAATATTTTGTGCAAGCCAAAATTTTACGCAGTCAAAAATTGCTGAATGACGCTGAAGATATGGCGTGGCGGCAAGCAATGCAATTACGACCTGATTATCTGCAAATTTTACAAAACACGCCGCTAGATCGCCTTGATTTAGAGTGATTTTTGGAATTTCACTGTTTCCTTTAAAAGTTTATGCAATTTATTTTGCCATATTCATGCAGTTCCTATTCCACCCGCAAAATGCCCTACAAGCCCATAAGCCTGCGGCTTTGGGCTAATTGGCGCACTATGAAGCTAACTTGCTTAGTTATTCAATGTAATTGCAAATCTATCTGCAGCCCTTGATTTTCGTGGGTTTTACCGATTTTCGCTCAAGACTTTCATTTTTTTATCTGTAATAATGCGGGACAACTTGCACAAAAAAGCAACCATGGTTAGGCCGTTGCGCGGTTTCTTTGGCCGTGGTAAATCCAGCGAATTGAGGAGAATAAATATGTCAGAAGCGAATAAGATCACCCGTGCATTATTTGATGAAGTGATGGTACCCAATTATGCGCCCTCTGCTGTTATCCCAGTTCGCGGACTAGGTTCACGCTTATGGGATCAGCAAGATCGTGAATATATCGATTTTGCTGGCGGTATTGCCGTGAATTGTTTAGGCCATTGTCATCCAGCCCTTGTTAATGCCTTAACCGAACAAGCGCACAAACTCTGGCATTTAAGTAATGTGATGACCAATGAACCGGCATTACGTTTAGCGAAAAAATTAGTTGATGCAACCTTCGCTGAGAAAGTGTATTTCGCGAACTCAGGCGCAGAAGCCAACGAAGGCGCTTTGAAATTAGCTCGTCGCTGGGCTTTAGATAACTACGGCGCAGAGAAACAAGACATTATTTCCTTTGGCAAAAGCTTCCATGGTCGCACTTTTTTCACGGTAACTGTTGGTGGGCAAGCCGCCTATTCTGATGGTTTCGGCCCCAAACCTGGCGCGATTCAGCATGCTGAATTTAATAATTTAGACAGTCTTAAGGCATTGATTTCAAATAATACTTGTGCAGTGATCATGGAGCCAATCCAAGGTGAAGGCGGCATTATTCCGGCAACGCCTGAGTTTATTAAAGGCGTTCGCGAATTATGTGATGCTCACAATGCGCTGCTAATTTTTGATGAAGTACAAACGGGTGTTGGCCGTAGTGGCAAGTTATACGCGTACATGCATTACAACGTAGTGCCAGATATCCTCACCAGCGCTAAATCCTTAGGCGGTGGTTTCCCAATTGGTGCTATGTTAACGACCACAGCGATTGCAGCCCATCTGAAAGTGGGGACTCATGGTTCTACTTATGGTGGTAATCCGTTGGCGTGTGCGGTCGCAGAGGCGGCTTTGGATACTATCAATCAGCCAGCTGTGTTAGCTGCAGTGGTTGACAAGGAAGCCTTATTCCGTAAAGAGTTAGAGCGGATTAACGAACAGTATCAAGTGTTTAGTGCTATTCGTGGCCAAGGCATGTTATTGGGTGCGGCATTAAATGACACTTATAAAGGTCGCGCTCGTGACTTTATGCTAGCCGCAGCCGATGCAGGCTTATTGGTGCTGATGGCCGGCTATGATGTGGTTCGTTTTGCGCCAAGCTTAGTGATCCCTGATGCAGATATCGTTGCAGGGATGAAATTGTTTGAGCAAGCCATTGCTAAATTGGTTGCTGCGAAATAAACCGAGTGGTTGAGTTCCTAGCCAATCCATTGGATTGGCTCAATAAAACCGAAGCATGACCGAGACCGCAAAAAATAATAAGAAGTCCGGTTCATTAAAGCAAAAAAACGCGGGACTGAAGCCCCCGCCACAACTAGGAGTAAGCGATTATGATGGTGATTCGCCCAATCCGCGCAGCTGATTTCCCTGCCTTGTATGAAATGGCAGTGGAGTCCGGGCATGGGTTTACCTCGTTACCGGTCAATGATGAATTGCTGCAGCGAAAAATTAACCGTTCTGAACACTCATTTGAAAAATCAGTACAAAAACCTGGTGATGAAGGTTACCTGTTTGTACTCGAAGACACCGAAACTGGTGCCATTTGTGGCACCAGCGCCATTGAAGCCGCGGTCGGCTTGGAAGATGCGTTTTACAACTATCATCTCGGAAAGGTTGTGCATACGTCCCGTGCGCTTGGCGTCTATAACACCGTTGACATTCTAACCTTGTGCAACGATTACACCGGAGCCACTGAACTTTGTACTTTGTTTTTACGCGAGCATCGCCGCGAGAAAAACAATGGCCGGATGTTATCGCGTTTCCGTTTTCTGTTTATGGCTGAATTCCGCGAACGTTTTTCCGACTTAGTGATTGCTGAAATGCGCGGTGTTTCTGACGCCAAAGGGGATTCACCATTTTGGCGCTGGTTGGAAGAGCATTTCTTTTCTGTCGATTTCCCGACAGCAGATTATTTAACGGGGATCGGTCAAAAAGTCTTTATTGCTGAACTGATGCCTAAATATCCAATTTATGTCAGCTTGCTGAGTAAAGAAGCGCAAGCGGTGATCGGCAAAGTGCATGAAAAAACTCGTCCAGCGCTGGCTTTATTGCAATCTGAAGGTTTTTCACCGACCGGTTATGTCGATATTTTTGACGCGGGTCCGACTGTTGAAGCCAAGTTAGAGCACATTCGCACCGCTCGCAATAGCCGACGACTGCAAGTGCGGATCGCCGATGTTTCTGGTGGCCAAGCCTATTTGGTTTGCAATACCAACCGCGAAAATTTCCGTGCAAGCTGGACGCATTTGCATGTGTCCGAAACTGCCGAAGAAGTCAATTTATCCCCTGATTTTGCCAATGCACTGCAAGTGACTGATGGCGATTGGGTGCGATTAGCCAGAATGTAATAGGAGCATGACCATGACTGCACAGATCCATTTTATTGACGGCCAGTGGCATGCGGGCGAGGGCACTCCGATGCAATCGCTTGATCCAGCCAAAAACCAAGTGATATGGCAAGGACTTAGCGCAACAGAAGCTCAAGTTGATGCGGCTTTTCAGGCGGCGCGTCATGCTTTTCCCGCTTGGGCTGATTTAGCATTCGAAGCGCGCGCGGCTGTAGTACAAGCATTTGGCCAACAGTTAACTCAGCACAAAGAAGCCATGGCACTGACCATTGCTCGTGAAACTGGCAAACCGCTGTGGGAAACTCGCACTGAAGTTGCCGCCATGATAGGCAAAGTCGATATTTCTATCCGCGCTTACCATGAGCGGACAGGCGTAAAAGAAAGTCCAATGCCGCAAGGTGTCGGGGTGCTCAGACATAAACCACATGGTGTGGTTGCAGTGTTTGGCCCTTATAACTTTCCAGGTCACTTACCGAATGGTCATATCATCCCTGCGCTTCTTGCGGGCAACGCGGTGGTGTTTAAGCCGAGTGAAATGACACCGATGGTTGCACAAGAGACTGTGAAACTTTGGCAAGCTGCAGGGCTGCCTGTTGGCGTGTTGAATTTGGTGCAAGGCGAAGTTGCCACTGGCAAAGCGGTGGCCGCTCATTCTGAGCTCGATGGCCTATTCTTTACCGGTAGTTCGCGCACTGGTCATTTCTTGCATCAGCAATTTGCTGGTCGTCCAGATAAAATTTTAGCACTGGAAATGGGCGGTAATAACCCGTTGTTAGTGACCGAAGTGAGTGATATTGATGCCGCAGTGCATGACATCATTCAATCTGCTTTTATTTCTTCAGGCCAGCGTTGTACTTGTGCCCGTCGTTTGTACTTGCCTGCCAATAGTGAAGGTGATGCAATTCTTGCGCGGTTAATCGAGGTCACTTCGCAATTACAAGTGGGTCTGTACGATGCAGAGCAACAACCATTTATGGGATCGATGATTTCCAACCAAGTGGCAAAAGGCATGCTAGCGGTTCAACAGCAGCTGATTGATTTAGGTGCAAAACCGCTATTGGCCATGAAGTTGCTGGTGGAAAATACTGGGATGGTGACTCCAGGTATTATTGATTGCTCAGATGCAAGCGCGTTACCCGACGAAGAGCATTTTGGACCATTACTGAAAGTTTTCCGTTTTACCGATTTCGATCAAGCCATAGTTGCGGCCAACAATACTAATTTTGGTTTGTCGGCAGGTTTATTATCTGATAATGCTGAACTTTATCAGAAGTTTTTGCGCCGCATTCGGGCGGGTATTGTCAACTGGAACCGACCTATCACTGGGGCGAGTTCAGCGGCGCCATTTGGTGGTATCGGCGGTAGTGGTAATCATCGGGCAAGCGCTTATTATGCTGCTGATTATTGCGCATATCCGGTTGCTTCAGTTGAATTGGCGAAAGTCGAAATGCCGGCACAATTGTCGCCAGGTTTACATTTTACTCGTTGATAAGCCGATATTTTGCACAAATGGGACTGCGGTAGTTTGCAGCAGTCCCTTGCGCAAAACGCGAAGCCGATATATTTTTGATCACAGTGCTTTACGCTTTCCCTTATTCTGTGGCAGATTTGTGGCCCCAGACTTAACTTCGGTGGGATATGGTTACTGATAAACCCGGCTATGAGCATCTGATCCAGTTCTTAACTGAACATCTGATGCTGTTTGAACAAGCAGGTACCGCGACCAGTCATCAAAAGACTTTGGGCGTGATAATTGAAGAGCAGGTCGCAGAGCAGATCATTTCGCTATGCACCCAACATACCGAGCTTGAAACTATCCATCGCAGCCAGATCATTCGCGAAGTCGATGGCATTATGTATGACTTTCAAGAGGTCTTGGCATCGGTGCTCAATCGGCCTGCCACTTTAGAGCAAGTGGAACTGATTAACGAAGTGGCATTACTGATTAAAAATTTATTTGATACCGCTATCGCGAACCTAATGGATTGACCCATCGAACTTCAGCAACACAGCAGAAAACCGCAAGGAAACTGGCGGTTCTGCTCGTTTTTTTTATAAAATAACACTTTTAGCAAACAGGATTTATTCATGGCTGGTGATAATCAATTGCAAGCAACCGTTGCTTGGGCAGGGGACAGTAGCTTTATCGGACGCTCAGGGAGCGGCCACGCGGTGATGTTTGATTCTAATAAAGACGAAGGTGTCGCACCAACACCGATGGAAATGTTGTTGATGTCGGCTGGCGCTTGTTCTTCGGTGGATGTGGTCAGTATTTTACAAAAAGCCAAGCAGCAAGTAACCGCCTGCCGAGTGGTGCTTTCTGGTGAACGTGTGGATACAGTGCCGCGAGTGTTTAAGAAAATCCATTTGCACTTTGAAGTCACTGGCTTTGGCGTTAGTGAAAAACATGTGGAACGGGCAGTGAATTTGTCTGCAGAGAAATACTGTTCGGTTTCTCTTATGTTGCAACAAGCGATGGAAGTTAGTCATTCTTTTGCAGTGTTGCAATCTGAGTTACAGCCAAACGGCTGATTGCATTAGTGTGCACTATACTTCGGCAAAAGTTACGCCGAAGAATAAGGGGTAAACGTGGTCAAACCTTTTGAAAAATTGAAGCTGCATGGCTTTAACAATTTAACCAAAAGCTTAAGTTTTAGTATTTATGATATTTGTTATGCACCAACAGAGCAGCAGCGACAAGAATACATCTCGTATATTGATGAGCAGTACAATGCTGACCGGCTGACCGATATCTTAAGCGAAGTGGTTGATATTATTGGCGCTAATATTTTAAATATTGCGCGCCAAGATTATGATCCGCAAGGCGCTAGTGTCACCATTTTGGTGTGTGAGGAGCCGATTGAGGGCCAGCATCCTGTGTCTGAAGCGGTTGTGGCACATCTCGATAAAAGTCATATCTGTGTCCACACTTATCCAGAACATCATCCTCATGATGGGATCTGTACCTTCCGTGCTGATATTGAAGTCTCAACTTGTGGCGTAATATCACCGCTTAAAGCCTTAAACTTTTTAATCCATAGTTTTGAGTCTGATATTGTCACTATCGATTATCGAGTGCGCGGTTTTACAAGGGATGTCAGTGGGGTTAAGCACTATATTGACCATCCAATTCATTCAATCCAAAACTTTATGGATGATGCGACGAAACAAGCGTTTCAGATGATTGATGTCAATGTCTATCAAGAGAACTTGTTCCACACCAAAATGATGCTCAAAGAATTTGATTTGAATAACTATTTGTTTGGTGGCGATGTCATTCCGTTGGACGAGCAGCAAAAAATCAGTAAGAAAGTGAAGCGTGAAATGCGTGAAATTTTCTACGGTCGAAATTTGCCCGATTTAGCTTAATCGCAGCGCTTGTGATGGTCGATTGGGCGCGTGCCCAAATGCTTACAAGCGCAGCTGATTTGCCCTCAACTCACTCGTGGTTATTCTAACCAGCTAGTTTGACCGCGAGCTTGTCGGCGTTTTCTCATCAAATCTTCGATTAATGGTGTCAGGATCAACTCCATCGCTAAACCCATCTTGCCACCAGGCACGACCAAGGTATTCACCCTCGACATAAAAGAGCCGTTGATCATCTGTAAATAATACGGGAAATCAACGTGTTTGATGCCGCGAAAGCGGATCACCACAAAGCTTTCATCCAGTGATGGAATATCCTTCGCGCTAAATGGGTTGGAGGTATCGACCGTGGGCACTCGTTGGAAGTTGATGTGGGTTCGCGAAAACTGCGGGGTAATATGGTTGATGTAATCGTCCATGCTGCGCACGATGCTCGACATCACGGCTTCCCGCGAATGTCCACGCTCTGAAGTATCGCGGAAGATTTTTTGGATCCACTCCAAGTTGACGATAGGCACCATGCCAATCAATAAATCGACATGACGCGCGACATTATGCTGCTCGGTGACGACGCCGCCATGCAGACCCTCATAAAACAATAAATCGGTATCGGCACGTAAATCTTGCCAAGGGGTAAAAGTGCCCGGCAGTTGGTTGAAGGGCACAGCTTCATCAAAGCTGTGCAAATAACGGCGAACTTTGGCAATGCCTGTCTCGGCATAACTAGCGAAACTAGATTCTAGCGCGCCAAAATCATTGGCTTCAGCGCCAAAATAACTGATGTGCTTGCCTTGCTCTTTGGCTTTCCGCACGGCGACGTCCATTTCCGGCCGACTGAATTTATGAAAACAATCGCCCTCAACAAAAGCTGCATCAATATCTAAACTTCTGAATATATGAGAAAAAGCATTGGTCGTTGTGGTGGTGCCAGCGCCTGAGGAACCGGTAACCGCAATAATTGGATTTTTATGGGACATACAACTTCAGCCTTAGCAATTGCTCTGGCTCTACCTTAAGGATAAAGTGAAGCGGAGGCAAGTGACACTGGACTTCACTTGGAATTAATTCACAGGATCCTTATGAAAGTATTTGTTCTCGCTAGTCTTTTTATCGCACAGTCGGTGAGTG
>Ga0187843_10001258_pt1 | contig 16275 bp, 18 predicted proteins | sample SpaLakP09_SKY_43_FD_134516 | JGI IMG/M metagenome (GOLD analysis project Ga0187843, IMG submission 134516) | Oligotrophic lake water microbial communities from Sparkling Lake, Wisconsin, USA - SP09_SKY_43 | ecosystem: Environmental > Aquatic > Freshwater > Lake | place: USA: Sparkling Lake...
AGTGATCGCCAAGCCAAGCCACCGCCAACGATGAGCAACACCAGCAGGACCGGCAGAAGTATTGGCACCCAGCGTCGAAGCATGCCACTAGTATGCTTTCTGTGCGCTTGACGGCACAGCCGCACAAGGTATCAGGCTGGTTGACTGGCCCGGGTCACAAAGGGCTGTACCAAAGCAGTGTCCGCCGAGCGACTGATGTCGGCGGTTTCCTGTACCAGGGCTGCAATGTCGAGCTCACCCAAGGCCAGAGCTGAGCCGATAGTGCCGTCGCGTTCGATGCGCACAGCGCTCGGCGTTACCTGAGCCAAGTAGGCGTGGGCTACTTCGCGATCGGCCTGCAGAACCACAGTGTTGATCCGCAACGAGCCAATCTTGGCGCGGTTGTCGTCGATTGCGCCTCGGCTCACCAACACTAACGTCAGATCTTGCAGGTACTGCCGCTGCCATGCGGCCAGTTGTGGCAGCAAAGCCGTGCAAGGACCACATTGCGGATCTGAAAACACCAGCACCAGTGGCTTGCCGGTCGCTCTCAGGGCATCGAGAGACAGCTGGCCGCCATCCAGCTGCGGCAACGCAAAGCCAGGTGCGGGCTGGCCCAGCGGCAGGCCCATGGAGGTGGGCGCAGCCGAAACAGCCGGACCGATACCAGCGGCCTCGATGCGCAGTTCCAGGTTGTCGATGCGCAGCATCAAGCGGCCCTGTTGCCGTAGCAGGCCGAACACTACCCAACCAGAAAGCACGGCAAGAACCAGCAATACGCCAATGAGGATTGTTGCCACGTCAAACTCCGATGCAAAGGCCAGCCACCAAGTCGCTGGGCCAGAGTATTCATGACCCGGGCCGAACGACACGATCAACACACTGCAGGCGATCAAGGCGCCGTTGCGCAGCAAGCTGTTTCCGCTGATGGGCTGTGCGCTTGACTGCCCGAAGCAGTTGCAGGCCGGACGCCGGCCTTGCGCCAGATGCAGACCTATCAACGCGGTGAAGACTGACAGGCACAGTAGTGCTGCAAGACTGGCCCACCATACCGTGGAAGGCAGCAGAAGCAGTGCTGCCACGGCCAACTCGATCCATGGCAGCGCGGCTGCCAATGGCCTGTGCAGGCCAAAGGGCACACCGAAGCCAGCCAAACCGTTCTTAAAACTTGCAGAGTCGACCAGCTTCGCTAGCCCTGCGATAGCAAACACGGCGACCAGCACAATCTGAGCTATGACGATAAGTGGTTCCATCAGGCATGCTCCTGTTGCGCATCATCCTCAGTTTCGACTCGCCGAGCCGCCGCCGCCCATGGTTGGGCCAAGGGCGCTAGTGCTGCGGGCCTGCGTCAAATTCGGCGTCACATCCGAGCACAACGGCCCACATACACCGCTGCCCGTACCACAGCAACTGGTGACTGCGCAGCCGTAACCCGGTGGGCACTGTGCGCTTGAGGTGCAAGCTCGCAAACCTGCGCAGGGCGTACTACCGGGAATGCAAGCGCCAGCGCCTTCCGGCGTGGTGAAACATAGGCAATCCGGTGTCGTAGCTGAGCAGCGCGGCAGGTTGCCACATCCGCCTCCCGCGCAGGTCTGGCAGGTTTGTGTGCCGCAGCAATCACACGACTGACGTTGGGCTTCGTCGTAGAAAGGCTGTCCGTCTTCATTCACGAAATCGAAGTAGGTGTCAGCCGTCGAGAGGCAGAAGCTACGCTGGCGCCTTTGGTACCAACTCGTACCCGGGTAGGCGTCGTTGCATGCTGTGCGAAGCGTCGTGCGGAACGCGGTATCGCAGGAGCCACGATCGGAATTGCAGCGGTCGTAACAACAATCATGCGTGTTACATGCTGGATTGAAGTTCGCACTGAAGTAGCTGTCTGGGACCGGAACCCAACTGCCTGCCCCTCCGCAACCATTGGGTACACACGTGTGAGTCGCGTTTGCAACCTTCCCAGGACAGCGCGCCAAGTCAGCAATAGGATTCTTCTGCACTACGCCGGTAGCAGTGCAGCAAGCCGTTGCGGAGTCATAGACTGTGCCGTTGCAAAGACAATTGGCTGCGGCCCACGCGGTGTTGATACCAATCTTCGACAGCGCCAAGCCGGCCAGCCCGGTGAGCGCAACCCGCAGCGCGCCGCGCCGCGAGGTTGTGCTCGCGACAGAGCGCGCAAGGTTGTCGAACAGGCTTTCCCGAGGGGTACTCGTGCGCGAGTCATTCCCCGCACCGAGGTCGAGCGATTCGTTCTTGGTCAGCATGCTGGCGTCCTCGGGCGCATGTCTGCTGCCCAACCTATCGAACATATTCATGTAACCCCCCGAAATGCAAGTGTTGGTGCAGGCAGGGCCAGCCCGGTACGCATGTGCACCAGACGCTAGATCGCGCGCCGTGGCGTAGCGACCAGGTCGGTCATGATCAGACCGGCGGCATCGGTGTCATGGCGCCAAGCATTGATGACGCAGGATGTCGACTCCGAAAGCGCGGTGGGACTTTGTATCTCGAAGCCGCCGAGCGAGGCACCAGGCGCAACATGACTGGGATATGGAAGCTGCTCGTCTATGGCTAGCCAACCAACGTAAGTGAAGTTGTCCGTTTCTGCAACCCAGCCCTGAGGCGTGCCTGTCACGGAAACAGGAGCAGCCACCGTGATCGACAGTGCAGCCAAGTGGTGAGGTGACCCAGTCGGCTCGTCGTTGAACAAGGTGTAACGCCAGACTGCGGATTGCAACGTTGCTTGGATACGGGCACGCAGCAATATGACAGGCAAAGCAGTTATCGGAGGCACGGTCACATAGCGGTTCACCACGAAGCCGAACTGAGCGCTGCCCGATCCGTAGGTCCCGCGCACGGTCAGTAGCAAACGCTGCCCTGGGGCCAAGCCTGCAGTGCGAAAGCGTGCCCTGGCGACGCCGCTATTGCCCGCCGCTAGTTGACCGACATAGACGGGGAACAATTGAGGGCTGATTCGCTGAGCTGCACCCAACGTGATACCCGTGATGAACACCTTTGGTGCCATCTCTGCACCTGCATTGGACAGCGGCATCGACACGAAGAACTCGGAACCCGTGTTGATTACGCTAGCTTCCGCGCCCACCAGCTTGGGGGCGGGGGTGACAACAGTGACCATGCGGTAGTCCTCCTCGTTTAGAGCCTAGGCTAAATGGGTTGCTGCAGCACGCGTCGACCACTTGAGCGCCGTCGCGAGAGTACGAGCAAGGCCAGACTCAGGCCGACCACCGCCGCTGCGGATGGCTCGGGTATCTGCTGAACGTCGTTGGTGACAACCAGGAACAGCTCAGTCATGTCGGACACATTGCCGCTGACGTCAGATAGGAAGACTTGCAGACCATACGTGCCTGCCAACGTCCCCGCGGCGACATCGACAGTAAACAAGTCGACATTGGCAATGAACGTGAAGTCCAAGAGGCTGAAGGGCGAGTTACCCAACACCTGCGTGGGCGTTAGCGCATTGAAGTCGAATGCGCTGAAATTAAGAAACAGGTCGGTAGACTCCAGCGTCACGCCGGAACGATTAGTAATCGTTCCTGAGAACATGGCCGCGTTGCCTGCGGCGACAGGCACCGACAGAGAGTTGACATCAAGAGTGATCGTGGCGGCCTGGGCCGGGAGGATGCTAACGCCTGTAGCGAGCAGCAGAAATAGCCGCATCAAACATGTACGGAATATCAACGACATGACGCCCTCCCTAGCGAATTGATTCAGCGTATAGCAGCCACGGTCGGCAAGACATCCCCAGAACGTAGGAAGGTGAAGTTGACCTGCTCGGCTCAATCGAGACCGTTAGCCCTAGAAGACCGGACGGCGGGTTGCAGGTCTTGGCGGAGTTGCTTTTTAAACTCGGCCGGGGCAAGTATTGCAGGCTGCTGTGAGGGCGTACCTCGTTGTAGTGCTGGCGCCCTAGCAAGACGATGAGGTACTGCTCCGACCTCCCCGCCCGATTTGGCTGCATCGAGGATGCAAGGCATCATTGCCAGGCGTTCTTTGCTTGGTACAACAACGAGCACCGGCATTCGGGCATCGGCTACATGACGCCACAGGCCGTCCACTACGGTCACGCCACGGCCCTGCGCCAGGCCCGCCAGGCCACACTCGAGTCGGCCTTCGCCGCCTCTCCCCGGAGCTTCAAAGGCCGTCGCCCTCAACCTGCATTGCTGCCCAGTGCTGCGTGGATCAACCCATCACCATCTGTCGACTAACGGCGTTGGCCGTCGGCTGTAGCATCAAGAAGGCGCCTCTCGTGGTCAGTGCAAGCCAGCGTGCTGCGCTGCTACGGCCAGTGCCAACCGCACGGGCGGCCAAGATGATCGGAATCCGCATATTTGCTGTTCAGCAAATATGGCTTCAACGCATAAGTTATCTGTTTTAGGTATATTTGCTGTGCAGCTAATATTGGCTCTCGGGCAAACATTCCAGACGCTCGCGTGCGGCTCCTTCTAGACGGCCTCGACCAGACTGCAGCCAATATGGCGCCGGGGAATTGCGTTGGAGTTATATCCGTCGCGGCGTCGAATCGCTATGGTTCATTGGTTAGTTACTCTTCTCGAGGTTCAGCTGATGCCATTTGCGCAACATATGCCGTGACGCCTAATGCTCCAGGGGGACAACCGCCACCGAGGGTGGAGGGAGACATTCAGTGGCGCGCCGACCCTTCCACAGTTTGGTCGGTTCGTCTTGGTGATGATTATTTCCAGGCTTTTCCCAAGGCGCCTGAAACTAGACGGCAACGGCCAGACCAAATGTAAGAGATTGGCGCACTTATTCCATTGTCGATGAGGAGGAGAATGAGAAAAATACCGATGTCTCGCGCCTGCCGGCGCAACGAGCTTTATCCTTATTACATTTTGTTTGACAGTGAAGATCTTATTTCCAAAGAAATTCGTGAGCGCGGAGGCTTCGAAAGTGAACTTGTCAATTGTGCCGTGAAAATTCTCGATGCCTATTGCGGCAGTACGGTTCTTGATATAGGTGCAAATGTTGGTACATTTTCATTTCCACTCGCGAAGAAATTTCAGGACGTCAATTTCCATTGCTTTGAGGCGCAGCGGATCGTGTCGTATCAGCTTGCCGCCGGTGTCGTTTTCAATGGTTTGGCTAACGTCATAGTACATAATGCCGCTATCGGCGATCGCGGCTGCCGATCTCGCATTTGATGCGCCAGATTATTTGGTAGAAACTAATGTTGGCGCCCTAAGTTTGAGTCCTGAGATAAATCGGCTGCGAGGTAGTACCACCTGCGGATCCGAAGAAATCGTTCAGCAAATTACTGTGGACAGCAAGAGCTTCTCTGACGTGAGGCTCATTAAAATCGATGTTGAAGGTATGGAGCTTTCCGTGCTTCGTGGCGCAGTTGAAACTATCCACAGGTCTGGGTTCCCGCCAATTATTTTTGAAGCTTGGAAGCTAGAGTGGTTCAAGGGTTGGCGGGATGAGCTAGTTGCATTCGTCGTTTCACTCGGTTATTCAATTCGTGAATTTGGCGACAATAATATTGCCGAACATCCTGCAAGTACCTGTCGAGTAACTCGGTTTTAACCCCGCCCGACTTGCTGCGGCGACGCCCATGACTTGGTTAACGAATGGAAGGCTGGGCGGCCTCAAGTGTGAAGTGCAAGGATTGAGCTATGCCCGGCGCCTCAACTCGTGCCAGTCGTTATGAGGACGCGAATTGCGGCCAGGCTTCTTCAACAAGATTGGCCAGTCATGGTTGATCAGATTCCTGGAGCACCGCGTCGGCGACGGGCGCATCATCCGCCTTGTGCGCAAGTGGCTCAAGGCGGACGTTCTGGACGAGGGGGTCAGGAGCATCAGTGAAACAGGGGCGCCACAAGGCGCGGTGATCTCACCGCTGCTGGCCAACGTCTTCTTGCACTATGTCTTTGGCCTCTGGGCTGTTACGTCCCGCGTAGATTTGGACTGGCGGTCCCGAGCTATTCGAGGCTGATCACCGAGTTCGTCCGACTGGTGCGCGCGGCACTCGCCGGCTCGATTGACTCAGCGCCTCAAGCCCAAGGTCATCGAGATCTCAGCCGACCCCTTGTTGCTCCACATCCAGCAATACTCCTGCGCGCTGTTGGCATCGAGCGTTCCTTCGCCTGAATTTACGGCAGTTTGCTTGGTCGAATAGGCGACGTTTTCGCCTTCGTGATGGTGGATGTTGAAGTTCACCGGCCCTTCGCTCTTGAAGGACCACCCGACTTTGTCGCCCTTGGCGAGCTTGCCGCACAGTTCCGCGAACTTGCCGGGCGGCACGGAGACAGCTTTCTCGAAGCGACCCTTGCTGTCCCATTGAATCTCAAGCACTTCGGCCTGGGCGCTGAGGCTCAGCGCTGCCAAGGAAAAGGCTGCCAGGTGGATGGTTCTTCGCATCGCTTGTCTTCCTTCTCGGGTGTCAATGTCTGTGAACATGATGTGCGTCCGGCACGTGGGCGTGGGCGTGGCGTATCGGCTGGTGAAGATGCGGATGGCTGTGAGAGCTTTCGGGCATTACGTCGTGCTGATGATCGTGGTGACCGTCATCGTGCCGGTGTGCATGCTCATGCTCCAACTCGTCATGTTCGTGCTCGTGTCCGTGCGACTCGGCCAGATGGATGACGACGCCCAGCAGCATGAGCACCCCGCCGGCCACCATGCCCCATCCTGATGAACGATCGCCCAACACGAAGGCGAGCAAGGCCCCGATGAAGGGTGCGAACCCAAAGACGGAACCGGTGCGTGAAGCCCCGAAGGCCCGCTGGGCGAGCAGGTAGAAGCGCAGGCTCAGACCGTAGCCAGTGGCACCCACGGCCAGCAGGCCCAGCGCCGGCAAGAGCTTAGGCAGCGACTCGCCCGCCAACAAGGCGAGGCCTACCGTTGCCGTGCTGCCCAAGGCCGCTTTGATGAGCACCACCTGCCCGGGATCACGATCGGCCAGGGCGCGAGACAAGGTGTTGTCCATGCCCCAGGCTGCTGTGGCCACCAGCACTGCCAGCAAGCCGAGCAATTGAGCGCCGCCGCTCAGACCCTGGTCAACAACCAGCAGCACGCCGCCAGCCAGCAGCATCAGCATCGCGACCCAGACGCGCCGGTCCATCGTCTCACCGTACAGCCTCCAGGCCAGCACTGCCGTGAACAGCGCTTCCAGTGTCAGCATCAGCGATGCGCCCGTGCCGCTGGTGCGCTGCAGCCCCCAGGCCAAGGCCACAGGGCCCAGCACTGCACCAAACGCCGCGACGGCTAGCAGCCGAGGCGTATCCGAGCGCAGCACGCGGGCTTCCTGTTCCACCGGCTGGCGCAGCAGCGCGCCGATGATGGCAGCGCCCGCGTAAAGCAAAGCAGCCGTCGTGAAGGGCCCCAGCCCCACACCCAGTTGCTGAACCAGGGGGGTGCTTACGCCGAACAGGCCGGCGGCCAGCAAGGCCAGCAAGCCGCCCTTGAGTGCTGGCAGATGAGGTGAGGGGGTGGTCATGCGAGCTTGTTTACTTGACCGTGAAACGCACGGTGGCGGTCCTGCCTTCGACATTGTTCAGGACGGCGACGATCTTGGCACCCTTGGCGATCTTGACCCCCATGGCGCGCAGCTTGTTGCCGTCGATGGCCTTCACATCGACCTCGGTCTTGTCGATGCCGTTCAGCACCGTCAGCTTGCCCGAGATGCCCTTGGACTCCATCGGCTCGTCATGGTCGACCAGGTAGATCGTCGCGCCATCGGCCTCGACCACCAGTTCGAAGTGCACATCATTGGCCACTTGCACGATGCCGCCATGGCGGGGGCCGGACGTGCCGTGTGCCATGGCGCTGTTCAGGGTGACGGCGCTCAAGGCCAGCACCGCCACGGCCATCATCTTGCTCTTCATCAACATTGCTCTATCTCCTTCCAAAGCGGCGCTCTTGAGCAGGCGGCGCCGCGAGGCCTCATTCAATCAGTACGCTTGCTGCCCATTCAATTCAGCCTCGGGCTCCTGCGCCAGCAAGCGCCGCGTGGCCCGCTCGCCGACCAGCCAGAACACGACCGGCGTCAGGAGCGTGTCCAGCAGGGTCGAGCTGATGAGTCCGCCAAAAATCACCACTGCCACCGGGTGCAGGATTTCCTTGCCAGGCGCGTCGCCGGCCAGCAGCAAGGGCGCCAGCGCGAACGCCGCCACCAGGGCAGTCATCAGCACGGGCGTCAGCCGCTCCAGCGAGCCGCGCACGATCATCTGCTGGTCGAAACTCTCGCCCTCAAAGCGGCACAGGTTGATGTAGTGGCTGACCTTCAGGATGCCGTTGCGCGTGGCGATGCCGGCCAGGGTGATGAAGCCGACCATGGTCGCGACCGACAAGCTCACGCCGCTGAGCCACATGGCCACGACCGATCCGATCAGTGCCAAGGGGATGTTGGCCATGATGACCCCCGCCAGAACGGCCGACTGATAGCGCGAGTACAGCACCAGGAACATCATCGCCAGCGACACGAGCGACAGGCCCACGATCAGTTGTGTGGCCTGCTCCTGCGCTTGGAACTGTCCCTCCAGGGTGATGAAGTTGCCGGTGGGCAAGTTAGCCTTGGCAATGACCTGGCGGATGTCGGCCACCACGCGGCTCATGTCCGAACCGTCGGTATTGGCATAGACGACGATGCGCCGCCGGCCGTTCTCGCGGACGATCTGGTTGGGCCCGTCGGCCTCCTCGATGCTGGCGATGCTGGACAACGGCAGCCGGCCCGCCGGCGTGTCGATCAGCGTGCGTGCCAGGTCTTGCGGACCGCGCGCTTCGTTGGGCAGGCGCAGCACCAGCTCGTAGCGGCGCGAGCCGTCGACGATTTGTGCACCGTGCGCCCCGTCCGTCAACGCCTGCAGGATGCGCACGGCCTCGCCGGGCGATAGGCCCGCCTGCGCCACCTTGCGCTGGTCGATGCGCACGACGATCTGCGGAATCAGCACCTGCTTCTCGACCGTCAGATCCACCAGTCCGGGCACGGCGCCCAGGCCGGTGCGCATCTTCTCGGCGATGCCGCGCAGCGTGTCGATGTCGTCGCCGTAGATCTTCACCGCGATCTGCGCCCGTACGCCGGACAGCAGGTGATCCAGCCGGTGCGAAATCGGCTGGCCGATGGCCACCTGCGCCGGCAACAAAGACAGCTGGCTGCGAATCTTGGCCATCACCGCCTCGCGGTCCACCGGGCTGCCATCGCGCTTCAGGTCCACATCGATCTCGGCCGAGTGCACGCCTTCGGCATGTTCGTCCAGTTCGGCGCGACCCGTGCGGCGGCCGACCTGGGTCACTTCACTGACCTGAGCTATCAGTGTCTCGGCGAGTGCCCCCATGCGGTTGGCCTCCGCCAGCGAGGTGCCGGGGTTGAACATCAGCGACAGCACCAGCGAGCCCTCGTTGAAAGCGGGTAGGAAAGCGCGCGGGAAGAAAGGCACGCTGGCCGCTGCCGCCGCAACAGCGATGGTGGCTGTGGCAATCAGCAGCTTGGCGCGGGGGAAGGACCAGACCAGCAGCCGGGCATCCCAACGCTTGAGCCAGCCGACCAGCGGACTGTCGCCATGACCGAGGCGCTTCATCTTCGGCAACAAGTAGACGCACAGCACCGGCGTCACCGTCATCGACACCAGCATGGAAGCCAGGATCGACACAATGTAGGCAATGCCCAGCGGCGTGAACAGCCGCCCCTCGATGCCCGGCAAGGCGAACAGGGGCACGAAAACCAGCACGACGATGACCGTTGCATAGACGATGCCGGAGCGCACCTCGACGCTGGCCTGGCGCACCACCTCCAGCAGTGGCTCCGGCGCCGCCGCGCTGCGGTTGTCCTTCAGGCGGCGCAGGATGTTTTCAACGTCCACCACTGCGTCATCTACCAGTTCGCCGATGGCGATGGCGAGGCCGCCCAGGGTCATCACATTGATGGACTGACCCAGCCACTGGAACACCATGGCGGTGACCGCCAGCGAAAGCGGAATGGCCGTCAGCGAAATGATCGTCGTGCGCGCCGACAGCAAGAAGGCGAACAGCACGATGGCCACCATCACCGCGCCGTCGCGCAGGGCCTCGGTCACATTGCCGATGGAAGCCTTGATGAAGTCCGCCTGACGGAACAGCACCTTCGGCGCGGCCAGGCCCTGGGGCAGGCCGGGCTTGAGTTCCTCCAGCGCCGCTTCGATGCTTTGCGTGAGCCTCACTGTGTCGGCCGCAGGTGCTTTTTGCACGCTGACGATGACAGCCGGCGCGCCGCCGTAGCCCGCGTCACCGCGCTTCAGGGCCGCAGCGAAGCGCACCGTCGCCACCTGCTCCAGTAGCACGGCCCGGCCATCCTTCCAGGCCACGGCGATGCCTTGCAGGTCTTCCACACGGTTGGTTCGGGCTATGTGCCGGATCAGGAACTCGCGGCTGTTGCGGTCGATGAAGCCGCCACCCGCGTTGCCTGCAAAGCCGCGCAGCGCTTCCTCGACCTGGGACAGCGAGACACCCAACAGCGCCATGCGGGCCGTGTCGGGCTCGACCCGCAGTTGCCGCACCTCGCCGCCGATGGGGATGACTTGCGAAACGCCGGCAATCGCCAGCAGTCGCGGGCGAAGCACAAAATCGGCGTACTCCCGCGCCACCATCGGATTGGCTTGGTGGCCAAGCGGCAGGGCAATCAGCATCACCTCGCCCATGATCGACGACACCGGTCCCATCACCGGCGTGATCTCGCCGGGCAATTGCGAGCGCAGCTGCGCCAGCCGCTCGGCCACCAACTGGCGGTTACGGTAGATGTCGGTGCCCCAGTCGAACTCGGCGTAGGCGACCGACAGGCCGATGCCCGAGGTGGAGCGCACACGGGTGATACCCGGCATGCCGTTGAGCGCGGTCTCGATGGGGAATGTGACGAGCTGCTCCACTTCTTCAGGTGCCATGCCGCCGGCCTCGGTCAGCACAGTCACGACCGGCTTGTTGAGGTCGGGGAACACATCGACCGGCGTGCGCCAGGCCGTGATGCCCCCATAGAACAGTAGCATTGCGGCAAGGGCCAATACGAAGAGGCGGTTGCGCAGGCTGTAATTGACGATTGAGTTGAACATCGCGGCCTCGTCAGCGGATCTGCGCGATCAGCGGTGCGCCTTGCACCACCACGCGGTTGTCAGGGGCCAGGCCCTGCGTCACCAGCACGGTCTTGGCATCCAGCGGCTTGGCGTGGACAGGCTGCGGGATGAAGCGCTCAGCACCGGCCTTGATCCAGACGACGGTTTCGTTGGCCGGGTTGCGCACCAGGGCATCGGCCGGAAGCACGATGCCCTTGGTCTGCTCCTTCAGCGCCACGATCAGGGTGACCGACTGGCCGATGGCCAGGGGCGCGGGCTGACCGGCCTTGTCGGACTGCGCTTTGAACGTCAGTGGTAGCACGCCGTCGCGCAGCGCGCGGGCGGCGCCGACCAGCTGAAGTTTCACGCCGGGCTGCGCGCTGAGCTGTGCACTGGCGATGCGTGCGGCCAAGGTAACGTCGGGCGTCACCGCTTCGATCATCAGACGGCTGGGGTCGACCACCTCGATCAACACGTCCCGCGCGTCGATGACTTGGCCGACAGCCAGGTCGGCACGCGCCACCACGCCGGACACCGGGGCCCGCAGGGCCTCGCGGGCGTCGAGGCTGTTGGCGATGGCGCGTTCGCGCGTCACTAGGGCCTGCGCCTCCACCCGCGCCGCCTCGATGTCCTTGCGCGGCACCGTGCCCTCCAACGACTCCAGGCGCTGAACGCGTTGTTCGGCAACTTGGCGGCTGGCTTGCAGTTCTGCGCGCAGGGCCTTCTGCCCCGCTTCGGCGTAGGGCTCGGCGTGGTGGTGAAGCCAAGCCAACACCTCACCCTTCTGCACGGTCTGGCCCGCCACCGGCAAGCCCCTTGGGCCGGCCTCGATGCGACCGCCGTGGCTGGCTTGCACCCGACCGCTGGCGTTCGGGTCCTGCACCACGCGGGCGGGCAGCTCCAGCGTGGCTGACGCTTCGGTCTCGGGCGCCAGCACGGTGCGTATCGCCATGCGGCGCTGGGCCAGTTTGGGCACGTTCACGCTGCCATCGGGCAGGCGAAGCAGGCCGGAGGCACTGTTGCCCGTCGCGCCGCTGGCGGTTTCCAGGTGCTCCCCGTTCGGGCCGTGGGCGCCCGGGCTGGCCTGGGCAGGGGTTTGGTTCAGCAAGAGGGCCAGTAGGCTCAGCGTGAGGGTCAAGCGCTTCATGCGGCGTCTCCGTTGAATTTCTTGAATGCGACGCTGCTGCTGCGCTTGCGCAGCAAGACCGCCGTCAGCAGGCCCAGTGCAAGCAGACCCACGCCGATCCAGCTGGCACGCACACGCCAGCCATGGGCATGGGTCTCGTCGCGCTCAAGGCCACCCGCTGCGGGCACTTCGGGCACGTTCAAGCTGCCGTCCATCAGGTCCGACTCCTTGCCTGCCAGCACGGTGATGACCAGGGCGTGCGCGCCGGGCGTGCCCAGCAGCTTCAGCATCGCCTCGTCATCGACGGCGTAGTCGCCATGGTCGGCATGGAAGCGAGCCCTGGCCTTGAGCCCTGCGGACTCAACCTCGACTACGGCATCCAGCAGGGGCTCGTTGGTCTCAAAACGGTCGATCAGGATCGAAAGCTCGCCGCCGGCCAGCGTGGCGATCAGCTCGAACTGCTCGGTCTTGGTCTCCAGCCGCGGGCTGGCCGCGCCACCGGCACCGGCTTGCTTGGGCGTGTCGAGGTGCTCGCCGTTCGGGCCGTGAGCGCCGGGGCTGGCGGCGATCCAGCTGCTGGCCGTGGAGAGCAGCAGCGTGATGAAAAGGGTTCGAATGAGGGTCATGGAAGAAGTCCGGAAGCTTGTTGAAGACGGGCACGGGCCAGGCTTAGGGCGCCCTGCTGTCGGGCGGCAGCGGTTTCGGCCTGGGCGGCGGCGTTGAGGGCGCGAAGCAGCTCGGGCAAGGCGGTTTCGCCCGCCTTGAATGACTTGTCGATCAGCGTGGCGCGCTCGCGCAGCAAGGCGGCCCGGTCACTCTCAAGCTGGGCCTGTGCCGTGCTGCTGAGGAGTTGCGATTGCGCCAGTTCCCGCTCGGTGCTCAGCCGGGCGCGGGTGCGCTGCTCCATGGTGTGCGCCAGTTCCTGCTCGGCCAGGGCGGCGGCCAGCCGGGGCTGCGAATGGGTGTCGGTGCCGAAGGGGATGCGCAGGCCCAAGGCCACGCTGTGCTGGGTGCCTGTGCCCCGGCCGGGCCGCTCCTGCCGCAGGCTCACGCCCAGCTCGGGAGATTCGCCGCGCTGGGCCTGCACCATCGTCAGCCGACGGCGTGCGCGATCAAGCGATTGGCGCGCGAGTCCTTGCTCGGGGTGCGCATCGAGCGTAGTCACGGGAGCTGTCGTTGACGGCGCGGGCGCGGGTTCAGGCTCTGGCCCGGGTGCTAGGGCCAGGCCTGTCAGCAACTGCCACTGGGCACGCTGCACCTGCAACTTCTGCTGAGCCTCGGTATCCAGCACGTCCGCTGCCAGCAAATCGGCCCGGGCCGCGAGCGCATCGGCCGGAGCCAAGTCGCCGGCCTTCACGCGGCGTGCCACATCGTCGCAAAGGCGCTGGAGCAACTGGCGTTGCAAGCCCGTCAGCCTGGCCTCAGATTCCTGCGCTTGCAAGGCACCGGCAGTCTCGCGAATCTGGCCCGCCAAGCGCAGGCGGGCGGCCTGTTGGGCTGATGCTGCCCAGTCGATTTCGGCCTGTGCGGCCTGACCGACCAGAGCACGCTGGCCCGGCCGCCACAGGGGCAGCGCGACGCCGATCTCGGTCTCGCGGTCACCGCTGTTGCGCCGACCCTCGCGCTGGGACAGTTCAAACGCGGGAGCCGCGGCGAGCCAGGCACCCGCCGCGCCTTGCTCCGCTTGGGCGCGGCGTTGCTGGCCGGTCGCTTCCGTAGCTTCCTGGGAGCGCTGCCAGGCGGCCTCAAGCGCCTGACTCAGCGTCGGCCGGCTATGGAGAGGGCTGTCGGCGGCCGAAACCGCCGCGGGACTGAACTGGGACTGGGGCTGTGCCACAGCGGCACAGCTGAGCGCGCTGGCCGCAATTACGCGGCCAACGAGCCATGGGTTGAACCATGGATGGGATTTCACGATGCTCCTGACGGCAGGACGAGGCGGCGACAAAGGTCGCGGCCACATGACAAGGAAGCCCTGCGCGCAAAGGGCGCAGGGGCTCAGGCGATGTCAGGCCGTCAGTCGTGGAGGTCGTTCAAGGCCGTCGAGATACGGCGGCGGTGCCGCGGCAGCGATGCTCGCAACCGGCATGTCCGGCAGCAGCCTGGGCAGGGTCAGCTGAACGAGGGGGATCAGGGCAGGCGCAAAAACGCAGGCTTCATCCATCAAGTGCTGGGCCGAGGCTTGGGACTCATCTAGGTGGATGTCACCATTGCCGTGCTCATCGTGATGATGCGCGGCACCCTCAAAGTGCATGGTCGCGTGGGCCAGTCCATCCGCGTCCGCCAGCACCACGGCCGAGCCGGCATAGGCCAACGCTTGCAAGCACATGCAGAGCATCAGGAGGAAGGTGGTGAGCCGGCGGCGCATGGGGGCGGAGTTTAGCCGAGTGGACTCAGTGCATGACGCAATGGCAATAGACGAACTGCTGGACGGCGCCGGACGGTGTCAGATGAGACTCGGTCGAATGCTCGACCAGCTCAAAGGCTCCGCCGAACTGGGCATGCAGGGCATCTGGTGCATACCGCATGACCGGCAGGCCACTGCATTGCAGAGGGCCATCGGGGCCAAATGCCGCGACGATCACATGCCCGCCCGGACGTACCGCACGCCGGACTTGCGCCACATAGGCCGCCCGTTGCCGCGGATCGGTCAAAAAGTGGAAGACTGCCCGGTCGTGCCAGATATCGAATGCCTGCGCGGGAAGGTTCATGTCGGTGATATCGCCGAGTAGCCAGTGAGCCCGATCGCCGGCCCGTCCCACTCGCTGGCGCACCACCTCAAGTGCTGCAGCCGAGATGTCCAGAACACTGACATCAAAAGCACCGAGTTCGAGCAGGTCGTCAACGAGAGTCGATGCGCCAGCCCCTACGTCAATCACGTGGCGAGGCTGTCCATCCGCAATCCTGCGAATCAGATCAAGGGACTGCCGGGCGTGCGCTTGAAACCAACTGACGTCTTGGGCGGAGCGCGTGGTGTAGACGCGGTCCCAATGTGATTTTTTGTTCATCCCGGGCCCCTTTAATTGCCGCTCGTCCGATATGGCCCTGCCGAGCTTGAGAAAGAGAGGGGCTGGTGCCAAAGACGCCAGCCCCAAGAGCCCAGAGGGCTCAGCTCAGTCTGGCTCTAGAAGCAGCAGCTCAGCATCTCAAGGCAGCAGGCCGCGAGATCGCCGCAGCAACTGTTGGCCGCCAGGGCCACAGCAGAGGCGGACAGCAGGCCTACAGCCGCGGAGAATTTAAAAAGCTTGGATTTCATGATTTGGATTCCTTGTTGGATGTTGAGGTAAGGAGGCTCTACCCATCATCTAGTCAGGGGGCGTCCAGAGACATGCAAGTGGGGCCGGTGGCAGCGGTTCATCGGCGCTCGCCACGGTCACGGTGGTCATCGAGAAGGCGAGCTTCACCGTGGGTGTCACCATGGCCGGCGCCACAGTGCAGATCTGGCAGCTCAAGCTCACGCATTGCGCCATACCCTGGCAGTCATCGGCGCAGCAATCGCTGTAGGCCGCCGCAGCCGCCAGCGCGGACTGCGCTGCGAACAGGCCAGCGAGCAGCAAAATGATGAGGGCGACGAGCTTGCGCATGCGCTGGATGATATCGATCCATGGCTTGTGGTGCGATGGCCCGGTTGCATGGCCTTGTTTCCGGGGCTCGGACTGAATTCCTTGTGACAGGTATGGCGATCTTTGCGGGTTTGGGCGACCACATCCTTGAGCATTCCAAAGCCGCCGCCGCCGCCGTCCTTGCGCGTCCGCCGCGATTCACGGTAAGCGGCCCAATGTTGTCGAGCCAGTCGTCGCCGGGCACGTACTGCCGACGGCTGTGCGCGCGAATGGACAAAGGCAAGGCCGTCACGGCCGCCGCGCACAAGCTCGCCAGGCTGATCTACGCGAAGCTGGCGCCATGACCATAGCCCCTGACCTGGTCGCGCGGACCCTGCGCCTGCATGCGGCCGAGAGGTGGCGCGTGGGCGCCATCGCCCGGCAACTTAACGTCCATCACGATGTCGTACGCTGCGTGCTCGCCGGCAACAGCGGGGGGCACCCCTCACCACTGCGCCACAGCCGCATCGACCCGCACCGGCCATTCCTGCTTGAGACGCTGACCAAGTTCCCCATGCTGACCTCGGCG
>Ga0187843_10001259_pt1 | contig 16272 bp, 15 predicted proteins | sample SpaLakP09_SKY_43_FD_134516 | JGI IMG/M metagenome (GOLD analysis project Ga0187843, IMG submission 134516) | Oligotrophic lake water microbial communities from Sparkling Lake, Wisconsin, USA - SP09_SKY_43 | ecosystem: Environmental > Aquatic > Freshwater > Lake | place: USA: Sparkling Lake...
ATTAAATAACATTAAATAACATTAAATAACATTAAATAACATTAAATAATAATAATAAGTTAAAAAGACGTATAATTTATATATTAATTACGTAATAATGATAAACCTAAATTATCAGAAAAGAAAAAACACTGAACTTTTTAAAAGTTTAGAAAACTCAAACTCTATTTTTCTCTCCAATACCCAAAATTATATACCAATTTATAATAAATTTTTCTCATTGAATGATAACAATTATAATAGTGTTAACTTGAATCACAAATGGTATATTTCAGGTGTTAATGAACAAAATCAATATAACAATAATTTATTTACTTGTCGTGTTAAAAATATAAATAATAATAAAGTAAAAGACAAGGAGGTTTTTTTTAAAATGGCTCCGTTATTAGACCCTTATAAATATTTAATTGGAAAGTACAATGTTTCTGAACCCAATTTATTTAATTTACCTAAAATTGATTCGCATGATACGAATACAAATCCTAAAATATTAGATATGAATAATTCAGCATATGTAGATGGTTTTTTTATATTTTTGACAAGTAGTTTGAACCATTCACATAATTTTATACATGGATTGGAATATTATGGTTCTTATTTAGCTATTAAAAATAACTATACATTAAATATTTTTGATGATATCGATTATTTAAATAATTCCGATTTTTTTAATAAAAATAAAAATCTTTTATTTACAGTAGATAATTATGAACATTTGTTTCAACATGAAAACACAAAATTAAAACCTCTTTTAATACAACATACATCTAGTGTAAATTCAAAAATATCTGTTAAATCGTTTAATAGTGATATTTTTGAAGATATTTTTGATGACACTAAAAATACAACAGTAGATTTAAATGATTTAAAAGAGATGTCAATGGAGTTATTTGATGTTACTAATTTAAATTTGATTAATAAAGAAGATAATAAAGTAACATTAAAATCTAATTCTTCGTGTTCATCTAGATCATCTCATACTTGCGAAGAGGATGTTGACGAAGATTGTGATGAGTGTGATGACAATTTAGATTCTGAAAGATCACAAATACAACAAAATAATAGTAAAGATGACAAAGATAATGAAGATGACAAAGATAATGAAGACAACGAAAACCATGAAGACAACGAAAATAATGAAAACAATGAAAACAATGAAGACAACGAAGACAATGAAGACAACGAAGACAACGAAGATGAAGAGGACGACGATGAATCTATCGAAGAAAGAATAAACGCAATCATACCAAAATTCCCAGTTCAAGTAATCGGAATGGAATATTGTGAAAATACATTAGATGATTTAATTTTAAACGAAGAATTAACAACTGATGAATGGTATTCTGCCTTTATGCAAATCATTATGATTCTTATAACATATCAAAAGGCATTCCATTTTACACATAATGACCTTCATACCAATAATGTTATGTACAATGAAACTACTAAAAAATATATTTATTATTGTTACAAGAAAAAATATTACAAGGTTCCAACATATGGAAAAATTTTTAAAATTATTGATTTTGGAAGAAGTATTTATAAATTCAATGGAAATATATTTTGCAGTGACAGTTTTAAAAATGAAGGTGATGCTTCTACTCAATATAATACCGAACCATATTTTAATGAAAATAAGCCAAGGCTTGAACCTAATTACAGTTTTGATTTATGTCGTTTGGCTTGTTCTATTTTTGATTATTTAATCGAAGATATGGATGAAATTAAAGACCTAAGCAAATGTAATGACCCGGTAAAACGTTTAATCGTTGAATGGTGTTTAGATGACAAAGGTATTAATATGTTATATAAAAATAACGGAACGGATAGATATCCTGATTTTAAACTTTATAAAATGATTGCAAGATGTGTACACAACCACACACCACAATCTCAATTAGAACGTCCTGAATTTAATGAATTCTCAAAGTTTAAAGGTGATATTCCAACAGATGTAATAAATATTGATGATATACCAAGCTATATTTAAAATATTTAAAATATTTAAAATACTGATCGTGTTTTATTCATAATACTATTATATTTATATATATTATGAATTCATTTGGTTTTATCATAACAAGACATGTTAATTCAGAAAAAACAAATAAATATTGGAATCATTCTGTTAAATGTTTAAGGATATTATATCCCTTAACAAAAATTGTTATTATAGACGATAATAGTGATTATAATTTTATAAAAAATGATTTTAATTATAAAAATATAGAGATTATACAATCTGAATTTAAAGGTAGAGGTGAACTATTACCTTACTATTATTTTCTTAAAAATAAATTTTTTGATAACGCTGTTATTTTACATGATAGTGTATTTATTCACAAAAGAATTAATTTTGAAAAATTAATAGGAGTAAAAGTGATACCATTATGGTTTTTTTATCCTGATAAAGAAAATATTAATAATACTTTAAGGATAACGAATAATTTAATAAATTCATTATCTATTAAACAAAAATTATCATTAAATGATAATTTATTAGAATTATCACATTCGAAATGGTATGGTTGTTTTGGTGTTCAAAGCTTTATAAATCATGATTTCCTAATTTATATAGAAAACAAATATAAGATAACAAATATGTTAACGGCTGTTAATTGTAGAAAAGATAGATGTTCATTAGAGAGAATTCTTGGCTGCATATTTTTTACAGAAAATCAAAAAATTCTCACTAAAAAATCATTATTTGGAGATATTATGAAATATCATAAATGGGGTTACACATATGAACAATACGAAAAAGATTTTAAAAATAAAAAGGTTCCAAAAATAGTAGTTAAAGTATGGACGGGTCGTTAAAGTATGGAGTGGTTGTTAAAAATTTGGATTATCTGTAAAAGCTGGAGTTATTTTAGAACTGTCGCCGCCATTTTGTACTACTGTTTTTAGTTGTTCTATTATAAAATAACCAACAATAACACTAAAGTATACTAAAAGACCATCTCTAATTAATATTTTTAGTGGTTTGCTTTCTTTTTCAATAAATCTCATTTCAATAAATTTTGCAATAACAAAAATTACAGATATAATTGCGGATATTACAAAAATATTATCCATTTAAAATACTAAAGCAGATTCTTATTATTTTTTTTACGCAATTAATCTAAAATTTCAATATCATCAATTAACAAATCTGGTAACAAATCTATTTTGGGTTCTTCGATATTATGAACATCTAATGAATCCAAACTTATTAATTGGTCACTAATAGTTATTTTCACATTATCATTATCATCATCTTGTGTGTCTAATCTTCTTTGATTTGCTCTCATTTCACTTATTTCTTCAAGACGATTGATATTTTTTGGAGCAACTACAGAGGTAACTATACCATTATCAGAAGAAACATAGTCAATATCATTAAAACTTAATTTAGAACTTTGTCTTAACGAATTGTCTGTCATAGAATTTTCATTAAAAAGATTTTGTTTAATAGGTTCTTCAATAATTTGCTCCTTAATTTCCTCCGTAATGTCTTCTTCAATAGTTTCATCCATATAGGCTTTTAGAATAGTTTCTACAGGTATACTTTCTCTTAATGTATTTAATATTGCTTCTTGGATAATAATTTCTAACTCTCTGTGATTTTTTTGTACTTGTAGTGGAGGAACATTTATTTCAAACAAATACACATTTTTATATATTTTTCTAGCAGCATTAATATAACTTTTATGTATAAAATCGTCTAATTTTGGAATATTTATATCTATTTTTTTTTGTTTTTGACCAACACGCATAGCTGTTAATATTTTCAATTGAATTATATGAACACACGTAACTAAATCGTCTAAATAATTACACCCTGATTTTTCGCAAATTCTTTTTCTCTCTGTTTCGATAATGGTAGGATTCCATTTTGGAACTCTAGATATCAAATTTTGAAATGTCATTAAATATTTATCAATTTCATTATTTTCCTTGCAAAGTTTAAGTGATTCATCTAAAATTGATTTGTATCCATCTATTATGAGAGGAGTCAAAATAGTAACTAATCTTGAAGACCATTCATTTCGAGATTCGTGGAGCGAACTAACATTAAAATCATCCATTTACATAAAACTTATATTTTCTAAAGACAATTCTGAACTTAAAAAAATAAAATTCAAAATAAATAATATTAACAGTTTCTCGTTTCTAAATTCTTTTCTAACACGATTAAAACATAATAAAAGTTCATATCTTTTTTCTAATGTTATAATAGTATCTAAAAACTTATTGTTTTCAAGCAACTTTAAAATATCCAAGCCACTATAACCCTTTTCATATATTTTACTAGACAAAGACATTAGAAATTCTATATTGGTTTTTTTATTAATACTTTTTATTAATTCTTTTTTTAACCATTCTTGCCTATTAATTTTTATATCTTTGTTTTTAAATACTTCGTTTAAATTGTATTTATATAGATTTATAATATTTCCATTTATTATTGGTTCTGGAACATAAATTTCACAAAAACGCGATAAAATAGGTTTCATTAAATTATATTTATCCTCTGCTATAATAAAAAACCTTGTATTATGACTAAACAACTCAATACATCTACGTAATGCTGATTGTGCGTCCATTGTTAATTTATCTGCATTTAAAAGGACAATACTTTTAAATGTATTACCTCCATTTGAATTAATATGTGTTTTTGCAAAAAACTTCAGTTCTTCTCTTATAAATTTAATACCTTTTCCATGTGAACAGTTAACATGCATTACAAATGATTTTATTTTCTCTCTATCATTATCATAAATTTTATGAATAAACTCATTTACAATTGTTCTTTTTCCGCATCCTGTTGGTCCATGAAAAATTATGTTTGGTATCTTATGTATAGAATGAAAGTATTCCAATTTTTCTTTTATATTTTGATGAATATTTAATATCATTTAGACGTTATTATATTTAAATTAGTGTTTTTATATTTAAATATAACGTAATTAATTAAATTGAAATAAACTTATATTTCTTTTTATAACTTTTATAACTTTTTATAACTTTTTTGTTTTTTTGTATCTTTTCTATGTTTGTCTTTTTTAATGGTTTGGTTTTTTTTGTGTATTGCTATTTTTTTTGTTATTTTTGTATTTTTGTGTTTTCTGTGTTTTGCTATTTTTTTTGTTTGTATCTTATATTTACCACCCATTGTCAGCCCCCTTATGAAAGGTTTTACCGCATTATTCCGTGGCAAAAAGATTTGCGGGCTGGTACGTGTTGAATTTATACTACTTGGTAAATTCATTTGTGTATTATTATTTAATTGTCCTTGAACAAATTGGGCAGTTTGAATAGAATATGATGAATTTACAGTTCTTGTAAAAGCATTATTTAACATTTCATAACTAAATTCTTCATTTAATTCCAACTTATTAATTGCCACAGGCTCATTTGTAGAAGGGAATATATATATAGGGTTTTTATCAGTATGATACGACTTTCCTAAAGCTAAGTTGATTGCTTGACCGCCAATAACAGAAACGGTTGTCATACAACCAAAATAATATATTGAATCTACAAAATGATCAATATATTCTTTCATTCCTGCTATATTTCGTCCTCCTATTAATTTACTAAAAACTTCAGGTGTTGTTAACCCTGCAGGCATTGGCGCGCCTTCTAATTGAAACCAAGAAACTACTTTTCCATCTTCATACTTAAATGTCCCTGATAATAGATGTAAATAAGCATCTGTTAATAATTCTGTATTACCAATATGCGGAACACCTGTTTCATTTTTTGCGTGACTAGAAAAACGTGCGTATCCTAACATATCATTTTTTGTATATTCATAAATTTCACCATTGTCCTCTACCACAAAATTAGCGCCTCTTAAAGCTTCTAATAAGTGTTGGGTTGGAATTTTCTCTATTAAAAAATTTGTTACAGATAACGCATATGTACCATATGTTTCAGCGTTTTTTTGCATTAATTCGCGTGATTCTATAAATATATCTTTTATAAATTGTCCAATAGCGTTTGTATCACTTTCATCTATACTTTTCATTTTTTCTCTAAATTCATTTATTATAGTATCTACCTCATTCGAATCTAATAAACCGTTATTTACATATTTTTCTTTTATTAAGTTATTAAATTTACCTAATAAATATTGTAAAAAAGCCTTATTAGACATATTGGCTAGTTGAATAGTTTGTATAAAATGTGGGGAACCTACTGCCAAAGGTGGTACTAACGCACATATAAACAAAGCGAACATATAAATTATATTTGCACGTCTATCTACAAGTGTGCAATTTTTGTAAATATTACCTGATGTTTGGTTATTTATATAACACAAACCTTCAGAGTTTTCTTCACTAATATAATCCCAATAATCACCATCATTATTTTTATCAAGCTTACCTAACTTTATTTCATTCTCAATATTTACATCATTTTCATTTATTTTACACCATTTTCTTTTATCTATTAAACCTTGTTTACCAGGCTTTTCACACAAATAACCTTTTTTTGTCTTATATTTGTAGCATATTGATTTACAATTATTTTCATTTGGCTTAATTTCTTCTTGACCTAGCATATAATATATATTTTTATTTTAATTAAATTAATATATTTTTTTTTAAAATATATTTAGATAATGCTTTATAATACAAGTCATAAGACAAATTAGGTGTCAAATTTTCCTTTTTCATTGTAACAGAACAACCACCGCTTTCTAACAATGATACATCAAAATTAGTTATTTTACGGTCTAAAGCTATATGAATTAGTTGTTCAACAATATTTTCTCTTCCATTTTTAACGTGCAAGTGTAATGAAAATTTACTTGCTGGAATTCCGAAATAATGACAGGTGTCAAAAATATATTCAAAATCTTCAATTTCTAAGCTACCACACGTATCCGATAGACAAATATTGTCTACGTTCATTTTATGTAATTGTAACAATCTATATACTATAAAATCATTATCAATTTTACCCTCAATAGGACATTCATTAATACACGAAACATACAATTTGACATTTGGTTTATAAGTTCTGAATTTATCTTCTTCTAATTGATACAACATATCATATATGTCGTTATCAGATTCTAGTAAGGACATTTTAGTATTTTTTAATTGAAAACTATTAGAAACGGAAGTAATAAATGAAAAATTATTTATATTTGTATTATTTATAATTTTTTTTAGTTTTTCTTTATTAGGTACAACTATATAACTGTTTACCAATTTCTCTGACTGACAATTAAATATGTAATCAAACAATGGTAACGTATCTTTAAATATTGGCAAAACCTTTTCAGATACAATAGAACCAATTTCAATATTGATGGGATTTTGATTTGATATAATTTTATGATACAAATTTTTTTTTTCTGTAAATGTTAATTGATTTTGCTGTTCTATTGTCAACCCTTGTAATCCATCTCTTAATGTAACATCGAATAATTGTGGTTTTAGTTTGTTATAAAAATTATTAAATACTTTATTCGATGAACACCAAGAGGCAAATGTTTTTGCACATGTAGGATAGATATTTTTGTTTAACATCTGAATTATTTAATATAAATAAAAATCTTTATTATGTATTTTATATATTTATTATTTATATCTAATAATAAATATATAATAGTTATTTTTTTAAACAGCCGTACTTAATGAGTGAGTATAAGGGTTTGACTTGAATGCTGTTAAAATTTCTGGATTTATACGGTCACACCCGGCACATTCATTATAATATTGAGGTGCATGTATAGCCCCGTAAGTTTGAGTAGATGGTGGCAATCCAGATAATCTAGAATAGGCTGGATTCATTCTCCCATCTAAACGATCACTATCACTCTTAATATTGCTTAAATGCATTTGTTGATTAAAAATTTGAGTTCCACCTTGGTTAGGTCTATTGGCGATAGTTTGAGATTTAATATCGTTATTATGTTGTCTATAAGCGGCATCATAATTCATATCTCCATATCCTGTAGCAGCACCACCTGCTGCGGTATAATATTGACAACTTGTAGTATCTCTCTGTGTTAAATCAGGAGAAGAATAATTATTTACATATATTCCTTCCTTCTGATTATTAATATTAAATGAAGGAGAATACAATGTGGTTTCTTTCACTGTAGTAGCTGTTGTATCATTTGGATTAATAACATAACTACTAGGGACAGCACTAGTAGCTTCGCCATAAATACGAACATTATTAATAGTTTCGTCTTTACGTGTTGGTCGTAATATATCCATTAATGGAGCGATTACAGCACCTATAGCACCACTAAATCCGCTTCTTAATGTGTCAGGTTGTTTTACTGTAGATCTATGATTTTCATAATTTGTATGACTTTGCAAAAATTTATCTTTGTCAGTGTGAGGACCACGGCCTATAGCATTAGAAGGTCTAATATCCATACATGGCAATTGAGTTCGCCTGGATGGTTCAAAATTTTCAGGAGCAACACCGGCTTTAATATCACTAGCACCAGCAGGACCCGCATAATCTGTCTTAATATCGTTGCGCCTAACAATTCCCATTTCTTGAATTGGTCTTAAGGTTTCACCTTTTTCAGCACCCGTAGTAGTTAACCAACGGTCTTGTGTATTAATAAAAAAAGTATCTGGTCTTTGTTTTTCTACACGTCCGATCATCTGTGTTGTTGCTGCGGTTTTAATAATAGAGTTTGCTGGTCCCTCGTGGTTTATTAATTCATATTCTAATTTAGGGTTTGTTGCAACTCTCATTTGGTCAACTGTATAAGGTAACCATTTGTCACGAGCTTCCATACCTGAATTATAACCACCTGTTCCATTTACCGTGTAACCTTTGTCTAATCCTGGACCAACAAATACGGAATCAAATGGTTTAACATTATTGTTGTTCATACCAGGGTTCACGCGTGATTGATAAAAATCACTATTATTTGGCGCACCATAAGCCCACTGCATATTCGCTTCGGGTTTAAATAAAGGTGCTTGCTCTATTTTTTTTATCGTTTGTGAACCAGAACCAATCATATTATCTAGAACTGATTCGGCTATATTTGAATCATATGTATACCCTCTTGGTTTACCGCCAACAAAGGGTACCATATTATTATGTTTAAATTGGGTTGAATCTAAATAATTACCTGTTAATGAATAAACCTGTTGCGGGTTTTGACCAACCTTCTCATGGTTTCTAACTTTTTTTTCATATAAATTTTGATTAAAATATTTATCAGTAGCAGCATTTGGATTCTGATATTCTTGAACAGTGTCTACCAATTGATTTATATTTGTAACAGGATAATTTTGTGGTGGTATATTTGTATTTGGCAAATAATTACCAAACAGTTCACTTGTTTTAGTAGCTAAATTACTTACAATTCCCATATTTGTAAAATTTTCTGCTGGTCTTCTTTGATTTTCTGATTTACAAGATTGAGATGGTTTTTGATTTGATACAACATACATACCACCTAATGCTATTAAAGGTATTGCTAATTCCATATTTATATATATAGAGTATTATATTTTTATTCATATATAATAATCTAAATTTTTAATATTTTATTTTATGCTTGTTTAGCTGAAGCACAAGAATTCGTTTGTTGGCAAGTAACCGGTCCTGCGACATATCATCCTCTAATCAAATTATAGCTAGATGGTAAGTAATTTTTAGTCTCATTCACTACACAATCCCTCTTTGGTGTAAAATAATCTTTTTCCAAAATTCGGGTGCTTAAATTATTTTGAAAAGGTAAACAAGTATTCTCTTGGGGATTCAAGGGGGGATAATACCAATCTACTTGCTCTACGTCACGATACCACCATGCGGGATTCGTAGCTCTTGATTGTTCTGTATATAAAGCATTACATTTTGGATATTGAATCGCTTCATTAGGAACATTAAATTTTTGGTAGTTATCTTTCCCTAAACAATCTCTACTCGCACGTCTATTCACTCCTAAAAGGTCGCTTTCTAAATTGATTGTATTTGTTCTTAAATTTCCTCCCCATTTTTGTATAATAATTTGAGGATCTTCTATATAACAAGGTTCAGAACCATTTCCAGGAACATTTAAAATCCATCTTCCGGGATCTGTAGATTGTTGTAGTTGTTTTTTTGTTCTACAGTCATCATAATAAAATCTGGTGCAAGCCATTTTATATTTATGTGATATATTTTATTACACAAATTTAAATAAATTACATTTTAATTTAAAAATATTTATATTAAAAAAACATATAATGAATTTACTTTTAAATAAAGATAAGACTCCTACTATTTGTTTAAATATGATTGTTAAAAATGAATCCAAAATTATTACAAGATTATTTGATTCTGTTTTACCAATTATTGATTGTTATTGTATTTGTGATACTGGGTCAACTGACAATACAATTGAAATAATTGATAATTATTTTCAAAACAAAGGAATATCTGGTAAAATAATAAAAAATGAATTTCACAATTTTTCTTATAATAGAAACATTGCATTACAAGAATGCATAGGAATTTCTGATTATGTATTATTATTAGATGCTGATATGATATTAGAAATAATTGATTTTGATAAAAATATTATCTCTAAATATGACACACTTACTTTTTCACAAGGAACGCACAATTTTTTTTACCAAAACACAAGAATTGTTAAAAACAATGGTTTATATAAATACATTGGTGTCACTCATGAATATATAGACTGTCCTAAACAAAATATGAATCTAGATATACCCAAAAGTCAAGTATTTATTATTGATATAGGAGATGGCGGTTGTAAAAGTAACAAATTTGAACGTGATATTAGACTTTTATTAAATGACATTGAAGAAAATAAAGACAATTATAGAAGTTATTTTTACTTAGCAAATAGTTATTATGATTTTGATAATTATTCTGAGGCAATTGTCTATTATCTAAAAAGAATTGAATTTGGCGAATGGATACAAGAAGTCTGGTATAGTTATTACAGATTGGGATTATGCTATAAAAACATTGGGGAAATGGATAAAGCTATCATATCATGGTTGGATGCGTATGAGATTTTCCCTGAAAGAGTAGAAAATTTATATGAGATTATTAAATATTATAGAATAAACTCGAAACGCAAACTTTGTAAGGAATTTTGTATAATATCTCTAAATATAATTCAGCAAGGATTTAATAGAGAGAAATATTTGTTTTTATATAATGATGTTTATACATATAAAATATTTTTTGAATTCACTATTATTGCAGCATATTTTGACATACTAAATATAAATAACGAGGTTATTCAAATTTTAAATAATTGTAGTGATGATACCGTAATAATAAATTATTTGTTTCAAAATATGAAATTTTATAAATATATTTTAAAAAATAAGAATACTATTTTTTTATCAGATAAAACACAAACTCTAATAAATAATAAAATGGTTGATTTGACTTCTTCGTCTGGATGTATAATAAAATCGAATGACCGGTATTTAATGAATGTTAGATATGTAAATTACTATATTGATAAAGAAGGCAAATATTTAAATTGTGATAAACATATTATATCTGGTAACAAATTTGTAGAATTTACTAGCGACTTTAAAATCATTCAACAAAAAATGTTTAAATTGAATTTTATTGAACGTTTATATGTGGGTATTGAAGATATTAAACTTTTTACTGATATTGAAACAAATAAATTATTATTTATAGGAACTGGTTACCATTCAAATAATAAAATCGGAATAGTTGTTGGCGAATACGACATTTTAAATGACGAAATAGTAAGTAGAGAGATAAAACCTAGTTTTAAGGATTCCACATGTGAAAAAAATTGGGTTTTTTTTGATTACAACCATTCTACTCATTTAATATACGAATGGTTTCCACTACATATATGCAAGATAGATAACGAAACAAGTTTATTAAATATTGTAGAAAAACACGAAATGCCCTTGATATTTTCACACTGTAGGGGGTCCACATCTGGATTCAAATTTGATGATTCTGAAATATGGTTTGTAACACATATGGTTTCATATGAAGAACCTCGTCATTATTATCATTTAATAGTTGTTTTTGATGAAAAAATGGTTTTAAAGTCGTATTCGGCTCCTTTTAAATTTGAAGGGGAACCAATTGAATACTGTTTAGGATTGATTGTTGAAAAAGAAACTGTAATTATGAGTTATAGCACATGGGATAGAACAACTAAAATAGCAATATATGAGAAATCTTATATTGATAGTTTATTAGTCTATAAATAAAAGTATTAAATTATGGTGGAGGGTGGCAGTTGGCGAATTAAATTTGTATGGTAAAAGTACTTAAAAGTACTATACTGGGTCTAATTCGCCAACCACTGGTGGAGGGTATAGTTTTGTTGCTGTTAAAATATATGTATTTACAGAATTAAGTCTAATATATAAAACGGTTAATAAACAACCTTGAGTACTAGTCATAGTTATATCCGCCGTATAATTTCTTAAAACATTTGGAGTACCAGTTTTAAGAATTAATTTCATACCGCGCGTAGTTGTATTTAACACTGTAATATTATACTGACCGTTTAAAACAAAATCATTAAAAGAAAAATCTTGAATTGTTATTATAGTTATATCTGAAACATCAACAAATGGATAAGTAAAAGAACCAAATGAACTGCCTAATGTATTGTTAATTATTAATGTTCCGAATCCTAATACATTATCCAATCTAAAAACTGCTGTTTGAGATGTAGTAGATAAAACTACAGTAGGTATACTAAGTGAATTCGCAGTGAGAGTTGAAGTATTATTAGTAGAACTATCATATAATGCAATATTGTTGACACTCAAAATGTTGTTTCCGTTCATATTTAAATTAGTAGTGGAATTTAGATTATTACTACTATCTAACCAAAAACCATAACCAGAAAATGAGTCCATCGGATTTGAACTAGAATCACTAAAAGCTATATATGTTGGGTCTATACCTCCTGTTACATGTAATTTACCACCAATAATAACATCATTACTGTAACCAATGCCGGTATATCCTGGTCCAGTTGAGCTATTTTGACTAACCCAGTAACTTTCACCTGTAGCACCTTGAGAACCAGTATATCCTTGTGCTCCAGTATCCCCTTGGTAACCAGTTGCTCCTTGTGCTCCTGTTTCTCCTTGTGCTCCTGTTTCTCCTTGTGCTCCAGTATCCCCTTGGTAACCAGTTGCTCCTTGTGCTCCTGTTTCTCCTTGTGCTCCTGTTGCTCCTTGGTAACCAGTTGCTCCTTGTGCTCCTGTTGCTCCTTGGTAACCAGTTGCTCCTTGGTAACCAGTTGCTCCTTGGTAACCAGTTGCTCCTTGGTAACCAGTTGCTCCTTGTGCTCCTGTTGAACCTTGTGCTCCTGTTGCTCCTTGGTAACCAGTTGCTCCTTGGTAACCAGTTGCTCCTTGGTAACCAGTTGCTCCTTGGTAACCTGTAATTCCTTGTGCTCCTGTTGAACCTTGAGAACCTGTAATTCCTTGTGCTCCTGTTGAACCTTGAGAACCTGTAATTCCTTGAGAACCTGAATTACCTTGTGCTCCTGTATTACCTTGGTAACCAGTTGCTCCTTGAGAACCTCTTGCTCCTTGAGAACCTGAATTACCTTGTGCTCCAGTATTTCCTTGAGAACCTGAATTACCTTGTGCTCCTGTATTACCTTGAGAACCTGAATTACCTTGAGCTCCTTGAGCTCCTTGAGCCCCTTGACCGCTATTATGTGCTACATATGTACAATCACACACATCAGGCTCATAATCACAGTCAACACCACAATCACAAATATCCGTTTCACCACAACCTGGACAAGGATATATTCTACCAGAACCATTACACGATGAACTATAATATGGTCTTCCATTAATATTTTGAACATTTAAATTTACTACAGTGATATTTTCACTATTTATATTCCGTGCATTTAAATTACTCATTTATATATAAATTATAAAATATAAAATATAATTTATACTCTAAAACAATTAAGGGTTAGGATAATTAGGGGATAGGATATGGTCTTTGATTTTTTTCAATTACTAAAGGTTCGGGTATATAAATTGGACCATTTTTATATATGTTAGCTGATTGTAATTTAGCTATTTCAGGAACAAAACATGGTGCGGGATTAACTAAATTAGTTGAATTAATTCCAAATAAAAAAGATTCAGTATCAGGTGCGTTGTATGATAATTTATTCCAAGGTATTTGTGCTGGTAACAAGCCAAGTCCAGGTAATTTTGTATTACAAGCTGCTCCATATTGAGAATTTGGATATAATGTATAGTTTTCTGATTGTTTAAACTGAATTTGTTCTAAACAATAGTTTCCAGGAGTATTTCTATTACGTGTAGAAGCCATTTATATATACTTCTATAAAAAAAGTATATATATAATTTAATAATTCAGTTAAAGCAATCGCCAATATAATAGTTAGTTATTTACAATATATTCATTTATAATACAATAGAAGTAAGTTTCAAAAGATTTTCCTTACTAATATTACCAGTCTCTAAATATTCACTTATACAAATATGCGAAATATTCATGTAATCAAAAGAAAATAAAAACATTAACCCAATTTCAACATCAGCAATCATAAAATGACCAGATATTTTCAACATATATTCTTTTAATTCTTTGCAATCTTTTATGCGTTCATATAATTCATGAATACATTTATACATCTCGTTTTCATCATACTCATTTAAACAAAAAATATCAAGCAATTCTTGTCTATATATTACATCTCTTACAAATTTTTTTTCAGCTTCATTTATCATATCACAATCTAAAAAAACTTCAGGCGAATTATATGTGCAAATGAATTTTGTATTATACATTTACATATTACAATGAAATAATATTTAAACTAATTTATTACTTTTTTATAAATTACTTTTTTAACACTTGAAATTTACTACTAAAAAAAGCATTGCGATCTATTTCCTTATCCAACACATCTGCTCCAGTTTTACCCTTTTCCCAATCAATAATTATAGGCATATTAGTAATAGGGTCAAGCATTACATTATCTGGTAAATCTCCATGTGATATATTATTATCGTGTAATATTTGTAATGAATCTCTTAAATACCTATATTGGCCTCTTACCAATTTTGTTGTATCAATTGGCACTAATTTGCGTTGAAATACCATATTTGAAGTAGATATATTTCCGTTTTTAGAACATGTAGAAAAATCTTCGTCAAAATGTTCTCTCTTATCACATGTATCGTAATCGGGTATATAATAATAATTATATCTTTCGTTATTAGGGTCTAGACGTTTCAACGCTTCATTTAATTCTGTATTTATTTTTTTATCATTATACAATAATTTTGCTACAAAATTATTTTCTTGTGATAAATCGCCACAAGAAATAGAATCGATAATACACCCGTCATTACCTACTCCTAAAACTCTTCCTCCGTAACTCTTTTTTTTATATGTTTTTCTTGTTTTTCTTGTTTTTCTTTTTTTACTATTTTTTCTTTTTTTATATGTTTTTCTGTTTAAACGATTCATTTATATATAATGTATATAATTCAAAATCCTATATATATTATATTACAATTTATGCATATTGATAAGTCGAATGTTTATTAAAATAATCAGCATCACGTGTTAATTCGCGAGAAGGAACTCCCCCGCGAATCCAACCATTAGACGCATCATTTTCAATTTTGGTTGAAGAGTTGTCAAATTTTGCTTTAATAGCGGGCAAAAGCGGTGTTTGATGGTATTTAATGAAACTTTTTTCACTTAAATTATTCACACTGCGCTTATTCACATTTTGTTCTCCTTGTTGCATTTGTGATTCCATTATAGGATTCACCGAACCACGACCTAAAAAAGGTACGGTAGCAAAGGGGCGTTGAAATAAATCAATACGACATCTGGGATGTGTTTGGATAGTGCCAATTTGAAGCTTAGAGGATTCATTAATATTGCAACCACCAGCACCAGAATTGTAGCCACCATTATACATTATACCAGGTTGCGAAGTTGCTAAACTAATCGGATTTTTCATTGTGCAATCAGAAGCAAAATAATTTTGAGTCATATAATTACAAGATGCGATGTCTTGAATAGTATCTTGGTCGACACAACAACTGTCTAAACCAATTCTTGACATGTTATCAAAAGTATATCCTGAATAAGTAGCCATTTATATATTATATTATACATTATTTTATTAAAAAAATAATATATTTAATTGTTTATGTGTTTCTAAATTAATTTTCTTTATAATTAAAAAAGTTAAGTATAAAATAAATATATTTGTTACCATATATGGTGTTAATAAAG
>Ga0187843_10001260_pt1 | contig 16269 bp, 6 predicted proteins | sample SpaLakP09_SKY_43_FD_134516 | JGI IMG/M metagenome (GOLD analysis project Ga0187843, IMG submission 134516) | Oligotrophic lake water microbial communities from Sparkling Lake, Wisconsin, USA - SP09_SKY_43 | ecosystem: Environmental > Aquatic > Freshwater > Lake | place: USA: Sparkling Lake...
CGTTGTTTCAAAATATTCAAATTGAGAACTTAGCCGCATTTTTACAAAAACAAAGTTTAAGTTTGGCAGTAACGACAAATCAAGGTGTACCGCTGGAACTGATTCACCAGCTAAGCGACGATGACCACTATTTGTTACGTCTCGAAGCGGTGCAGTCCGTGTTGCATGTCACTGAACAATTTGCGGATATGCCGGAAGTGCTTGATCAGCTGCATCTGTTGCAAGAAATTGACTTGTTATTAGCCGCAGACGCTCGCCCTTTGGCGGTCATTTATTTAGACATCCGCAATTTCAGTGATGTGCATCATTCACTGGGTTTTCAAGGCGCAGACCAATTGGTTGCGATGCTTGGGACTCATTTATTGCATCAAACCAAAGACCGCGGCAAGTTGGCTTATCTATTTGCCGATCAATTTGTGATTGTCATTCAAAAATGGCGGCATGAAGCGCAGCTGCAAGACATTGTTCACAGTGCGCTGGGCGAATTTTATAAACCACAAGTGATCCAAGGTAAAGCGGTGCATGTGCGGTTTAATGTGGGTTATACCATTGCCCCTGATGACGGGGCTGATGCGAAAACGTTGATACATCAAGCACGCCTTGCAGCTCGCAGTCAGCATCTCCCAAATAGCCACTTTATGCTGCGTTATGACCGTCGTTATATTGAATCGCGAAAACTGCAGTATGAAATTAGCAATGCTTTGTATGCCGCAGTGCATCAAGATGAATTGCAACTCGCTTACCAATGCAAAATTAACCTAACAACACACCAGATTGACTCAGCCGAAGTACTATTGCGCTGGAATCACCCCGAACTCGGTGCGGTTTCACCAGCGATATTTATTCCGATAGCAGAACGCGATGGTCAAATTCACGAACTCGGTATTTGGGTTGTCCGCAACACCTTGATGCAGCTTTGCCAATGGCGTGAAGCTGGCTTAGAACTGCCACAATTGGCTATCAACATTTCGCCTATACAATTACAGCAACATGATTTTATTGAAAATTTGCTAGCCCTGCTGCGCGAATTTAAGGTCAAACCGTCGCAACTCCAATTAGAACTGACGGAAACGGCGGTGATGGAACACATCGACTTTGGACTCAGTCAGCTACAATTACTGCGCGAAGCGGGCTTTTCCATCGCCATTGATGACTTTGGCACAGGGTATTCGTCATTATCTTATTTGACCAAATTGCCGGTCAATGTCGTGAAAATCGACCGCAGTATTATTAATGACATTGAACATTCACTCGCGACGCAAAGCATGGTTCGTAATGTCATTCGAATGAGCCATGAGCTTGGGATTTCTTTAGTTGCTGAAGGTATTGAAACTAAAGAACAACATGATTTGCTAACCCAGATGAATTGCAACTATGCTCAAGGTTATCTTTACAGCAAACCGGTTGATGCGGCGCGTTTTTTACATTTAGCACTGCAACAACCGCTGGCCGCGATGCTAAGCGGGGAACAAACTGATGCATGAATTTACCGCATACATCGTCGATGATGATGAATTTATTTTACGCGCGTTACAACGCACGTTGAAACGATTAGTTCCACATTGGCAAATCCATTATTCTGCCGATCCCACCGCATTGATTGCGCAATTACCAACGCTTACTAATGTGCATTTGGTCATTTCAGATCGAATGATGCCTGTTGTACAAGGTGAAGCTGTTCTTGGCGCGGTCAAGCAATTCCAACCTTCGGCGATTCGGGTGTTATTAACTGCAGATACTTCGGCTGAAGTGGTCGTTCAAGATTGCTCGTTGATCCATCATTTTCTCGCAAAACCCTTTGCCGATGCTGATTTTGTTCGAGTATTTCAATGCGCAGAACGCCTAATATCTTTAGCAATCACGCCTGCCACGCGAAATAAATTAGGGAGTATGTCTGAGCTGCCGATTTTACCGGCACACTTTTATCAATTGCAGCAACTTTGTCAGGATCCAACTGCAGAGCTCAACCAACTTGGCTTGGTGGTGGGTCGAGATCCGGTACTAGTCGGCCGGATTTTGCAGCTCGCAAATTCGCCATTTATGGGATATAGCCGTACGACCAATGCGATTGATGAAGCATTGTTACGACTTGGTTTTGATTTAGTGCTAGGGCTCGCCGCTAATTTGTATTCTCATCAACTCTTGGCTGGGCGTGTCACCGAACAAATCCATCAACAGATCCTGACGCAGGCTTGGCAACAAGCATCAATCGCCAAAGTCTTGGCTCGGCAAAGTGAATTATCGCCCAAGCTCCAAGATCAAATATTTATGGCCGGTTTATTGTCAGCGCTTGGCCAATTGGTGCTAATCGCACAACCAAACACTTTCGAAAACAATGACAAAAACTCCCCTGAATTTTGGTCAAATGCCAATTTGGTGACCGCATATTTGCTGACGTTATGGGGGTTCGAGCCGGCCCTTAGCCATGCGGTATTGACGCAACAGCAACTGCGAGATTTACCCGATGACAGCAGTATAATTGGCGCCTGTTTGCATTGCAGTCGTTTGCTGTGGTTGCGTTTAACCAAAATTCATGACCAACCTTCGCGGCCAATAGTTCCGCTGCGTCTTAATCACGAATTTGAACAGCTGTGGCAACAAGCTGAAACTGGCCAACTTCGTACCCTTTGGTAGCAAGGATGACAGCCCCATTGCCATTACAGCGTCTCGCATTTTTTACCGGAGTGACCTTCGCAGGCTACTTCGCTAATACACTAGCACTGCAACTGAGCGATGTTACCCCTTTGTTGCTTGGGCTGATTGCGCCAATATTATTGCTCCTGCGGCAAGGTTTTTTCATTGGCTTAATCAGTCTGGTGGTGGTACTTATTCCCTTCGCGCAAGGCCCACTTTGGGTACTAGCCGCGGCCCAGTTTTTCCTATTTTGGCCAGCTCGTCGTTTTCAATCCTTGCCTTTGGTAATGGTAAGCGCCGGTTATTTACTCTTGGTAATCGGCGTGCTGGATGCCACATCGCAGCTGCTAGATCCACTTTATTTGGGTTTCACCGCGTTACTGTACAGCTTTAATTTTCTGCTGAATTGCGCTGGCGTCAAAATGTTATTTGATGTGACGGCCGCTCGCGCCGAACGAAGCCAGCAGACTCTCCAACACCAATTAGCTTCACGCATTGCAGTGTATTCGGCGGTACCGGCGTCATTGTTAACCATGGTGGCTTTGTATGGCGCGACGGTGCTTGATCTCTCCAAAAATAACGCCAAGCAACAACAATTAAACCAGAACGTCAGTGCCGAATTAACCCGTGAACTCACCGGCTACATTAAGCAGTTAGAATTAACTCGTCAGCATCTTGATAAGGTGTCACAAGATGAATTATTGCGCGAGTTAGTCAAATCAAACCCAGCGTTTATTTCCGCTTTGCGTACTGATGATCAAGGCATTGTGCAGGGGTTTTACAAAGAGTTTATCGCCGCAGACATTCGAAATTCGTCGGTCGCCCATAGAGAATATTTCAGCATACCAAAAGCAACGTTAAAGCCGATGGTAAGCAACATATTCCAAGGACGGCAACTAGGGCACGACTTACTATTCGCAGTCGCTATCCCTTTATTTTCCAACCAAGATTTTGCAGGTGTACTTGAGGTATCAGTCTCCTTGGAGCGCTTGACTCGTCAATTTCCGGCGCCCCACCCCAGCTCCAACTATCAATTTGTGTTAGTTGATGGTGAAAATCTGAAATTATGGGGGCAAGATCAGTTACAAACACAGCTTGGTCAGCCGATTGATCTAGAGAAAAATCAGCTGGTTAGCAAATTTCAGTTATTTTCAGATTCTTGGTTTAATCCGGTACATCCCGTGCAATTAAGTCAGTATGGTGAACACATGTTGCAAAAAACCACCATAAGTCAGACCAATTGGCAATTACTGCAATATAGCGAAATGGCAGGGTTATATTTTCGCTACGAAATATTTCTACTGGTGGCGCAATTAGGCTTGATGTTATTGGTGTTGTTAATGCGTTATTCCAGTCGGCAATTTGTGCGAAGTTATACCGAAACCTTAAGCCATGTGATCCATTCATTGGAACAATTGGAGCCTAATCAAGAACAAGTAGCAGACAACAGCCATCGCGCGACAGCTATCGAGTTTGACGAATTACAAACTAGTTTTGTCCGCATGCAACGTCGCATTGCGCAAGCGCATCGGCAAATTCAACAAATGCTCCTCGAAAAAACTCAACTCTCTGCTGAGCTGGAACAACGGGTACAAACACGAACGAGAGAATTAGCCACTGAGCGCGACAAAGCCAACGAATTGGCGTCTATTAAAAGTCGGTTTCTTGCCAATATGAGCCATGAATTGCGCACGCCTCTCAGCATTATTCAAGGATATGCAGGGCAAATGCAGTTGGAAAGCTTACCGCCTGCCGCCCAAACTCAATTAAAAGCAATTCGCGAGCACAGCCAATTTTTACTGCATATTGTCAATGATATCTTAGATACTGCCAAAATCGACGAAGGTAAATTACGACTAGATCCACAGCCAGTAAATTTACCCCAGTTATGCCAAGAATTAGCCGCAACGTTGCAATCGCTGATCGGCAATAAAGGGCTAAACCCTGAATTTAAAATACTGTCGGAGCTGCCAGCAGCGATCGTGACCGATAGTTTCCGTGTTCGACAAATCGTCATGAATTTAATGAGTAATGCCGTTAAATTTACTGAAACTGGTTTTGTTCGCCTAAGTGCCGAATACAAGGCCCCACATTTAATCATCCGCGTGACAGACAATGGCACCGGCATCAGCAGCGAGCAACAGCAGCGAATATTTAATGCCTTTGAACAAGCCGACGTCAGTACCACTCGCCAATTTGGCGGCACCGGCTTGGGTTTATATATTTGCCAGCGCTTGGCAGATATGTTGGATGCAAGATTGACTCTGCAAAGTCAACTTGGCAATGGTAGCTGTTTTACTTTGGAAATGCCGGTGACGATTGCAACCGAGACCACAGTTGTCAGTGACGCAGCGACCACAACACAAGTACCATCCCTGCCAAATCGCGTCATCCTGATTGTTGATGACGTGAGCGAACTTCGCCAATTGTTCCAATCAATGCTCAATGGCAGCGGAGCGATAGTGTTACAGGCTTCTAATGGCGACGAGGCTTTAGCCGTCATTTCGCAGCAACAGGTCGATTTAATGCTGCTAGATATGCATATGCCAGTACGTGATGGCCTAAGCACGCTAAAAGTATTACGGCAAACGCATCACCATCTGCCTGTTATTGCGTTAACCGCTGACGTCCAAAGTGAAAAACATCAAGAGATTTTAGCCGCGGGCGGGCAGTTGGTGTTAACTAAGCCTGTCGAAGCCAACGTCTTAACCAAAGCAATTCAAGCAATACTGAACGCCCCACCAAGCATTAGCGCAGTAACCAGCAACTCACAGCTGATTACAATAGCCGAAGTCAACAAAACAAGCGCAGCCCAAAGCGCTGATGATGATACAAGCCACAGCGCTGATTGGGACGAGCTACAAATTAGTTTCGTTGAAAGCTTAACGGACTTACTGGCAAAGCTACCTGAAGCTGACGAACACCAGCAACAATTGCTGCTGCATCAACTCAAAGGGACCGCCGCTTGCCTAGATTTTGGGACTTTAAGTCAACTGGCATTACTGGCTGAAACTCAATTTAAAGAAAACCATGAGTGTAGCCATGAACTAACGGCTGTCGCAGCTCACATCAATAGCTTATTGCTGAAGCTGCCAAAGACAACCACTTAACCGGCGTTTTACTGGTCGTGTGAAACGACAATCCAATCCTCAACAGCTATGCCTAACTCACTAGCAGTTTGTTGAAAACTAGCAAGTTGCACAGCGTCAGGCTTAGCACTGCGCGCTAAAATCCAGCCATAACTAAAATCAGGACCAACCACCAGCGCCATTGAGTAATCTGGCGCCAAGCGCGCAATATTGTAGGCGCCATAAAAGGGGCCAAAAAATGACACTTTCAACCGACCAACATCCGGTCTATCGACAAAATATGCCTTCCCTTCAGCTTCTTGCCATTGCGCTTCTTCAGCGTCATAACCACGATTGAGCACTCGCACGCCGCCATCAGCCAGCAGACTGTAATTGGCACTGACTTGGCTTAAGCCCCGCTCAAAACGATGATCAAGCCGAGTAATTTCGTACCAAGTCCCCAAATACTGCGATAGCACAAATGGTTGAACCGGCACGACCCCTTGCGGAATCCCTGTACAGCTGACTAATACGAATGACATGACTAATAGCAAAATTTTCCGCATCAAATTCTCCATTTTTTTAGCACAAACACATTTACTATCAGCACTCGCCAACCGATCAGGTGCAATCATGTTCGAAGATGCCTCCCTACGCAACCCAAAACATTTTGGGCCACAGCTGCCAATGCCTCCGCGTATCCCATACACTGGCATTGCTTTTTTGTTAGTAAAATCAAAATTAACTATGCAATAGCACCAAGCAACGTCATTCCAGTAATTCTCGCTGCCATTCTGATGGTAAATTCGCACTGAATTGCTGCAGAGCATCCACACTGCCTTGCACAAACCGACTTAAACTCAACAACTCATCTTCACACATCGGTTGTTGATGCTTGAGTTGTTGCTCATATTTCCCAGCTCGGTCTGCTAATTGCTGTAACCCCATTTGCGCTGAGCTGCCCTTTAACTTATGACAAATCAGCTGCAATGCAGTGCTATTTTCCGCTGAACATTGTCCCAGCTCTCGGGAAACCTGTTCTAGGCTGCGAATAAACACAGGCAGCATTTTTAAGTAAAATACTAACTGCCCATCGAACCGTTGTTGGGTTAGGTCCCAATCAATTCCAGCGCTGCTAGCAAGTTGTCGCAAGTGATCAGCTGCCGAGGCTATGGGCTCTGCCGCCAACACTTGAGCATCTGCGGCAAGCCCTGTCGTTTTATCCGCCATTGCTTCACTCGTCAAATATGGCTTGAGTAGGTTAACCAACACTTCAAAATCAAAAGGTTTGCCGATGTGATCCACCATACCTGCAGCGAGGCACTGTTGCCGATCTTCTTTAGATGCATTGGCTGTCATTGCTATCACAGGAATGTCAGCAAAGCGCGGCTGACTTTTTAATTGCTGGGTCGTAGCAAAACCGTCCAGTTTTGGCATCTGTAAGTCCATTAAAATGACTTGCGGCAACGCCGTTAAATGCGCCAATTCGGTTAATGCTTGCTCACCATCACTGCAGCAGTGCAGCTCGCAACCTTCTGACTGTAATAATTCAGACGCTACTTTTTGATTAACGATGTTATCTTCAACCAAAAGCACCCGAAGTCCAGCCAAGCGTGCTGTCGGCAGCGCAGCTGGCGTTATCGCTATTTGCCCATGGATTTGCTCACACCTTTCGATAGCGTCCGCTAACATGCCATAGGTGAATGGTTGCACCAGGCAAGCATCGATTTGGCGCTGTTTAATCAATTCTTCGCGTTGCAATAATGAAGTTAACGCAAGCCAACGCACCAAAGGGAACTCATCTTTAAGACGGATCACTGCGTCTTGTTGTCCATCACCCCAATCGAGCAAGACCATGGCTTGCGGCGAGGCTTGCAATAACTGCCGTAACGCAGGCAAATGCAAACAAGTCTGTACTTTGGGCTGTAAATCGGCAAAAGCCTGTTGCAGATGGTCGCGATTTGAATCATGCGGGCATAACAGAATGAGCTGCGGCCAATGCGTTTCACTGATCAACGAAACCCCTTCCATAGACGCGGCATTAAGCGTTAACTCAAAAGAAAACACACTGCCGACACCAAGGGTACTTTGTACATCTAGCTCTGAGCCCATGAGCCGGATAAAACGCTGACTGATTGCTACGCCTAAGCCTGAACCACCAAACCGTCGTGAAATCGAGCTGTCCGCTTGGGTAAAACCACTAAAAATTGCATTACGCCGTTGCGGATCGATGCCAATACCAGAATCTTTCACTGCAAAAGCGATTCTTACTTCTGGCCACTTGGCTGTTAACCGTTTCACTTGCAAAACGACATCGCCCTGCGCGGTAAATTTCACCGCATTGCCCGTTAAATTAATTAACACTTGGCGCAGGCGCAGCGCGTCACCAACTAATTTCTGCGGTAAGGACGGGTCTATTTCACACCACAACTGGACCGGTTTTTGTTTCACATTGGCAGCCATGATCAAACAAACATCTTGCAGTAACGGATCCAATTCAAAGGGAAGTAGCTCTAACTCCATCCTGCCGGCCTCGATTTTGGAAAAGTCGAGGATGTCATCCAACACGCCTAATAATGATCGAGCCGCAGAATCACTCTCATGGATATAGTCTAATTGTTGAGCAGTTAATGAGGTTCGACGCAACAAAGCCATCATGCCAAGCATCGCATTCATCGGCGTGCGCAATTCATGACTCATATTGGCTAAAAACTCCGATTTTGCTTTATTCGCATTATCCGCGGCCAACTTCGCTTCTCGCAATAAATCTTCGGCTTGCTTATCCAACGTCACATCGCGGTTGATCCCGAGCATGCGGATAACTTTGCCGCTTAAATCAGTTTCAACTTGAGCCGCAGCTTGAATGTACCGAATATGGCCATTTTCGTCGAAGATCCGAAAGGATGGATGAAAGGTCGATTGCCCATTTAACGCGTGGTGAAGTTGCCGCTCAACCTCAGGTAAATCATCAGGATGCAGGCGATTGCGCCAAGTCTGAAATAACAATGGTTGTGCACGTTCTTCCTCTGAGATAGCGTAAAGTTGATACATCCGCTCATCCCAATGCAGGCTGTCATCGGCTAATTCCCAGCGCCAAGTGGCTAAATCGGCAATGCCGATGGCTTTTTTCAGTTGATCGCGCGCACTTTGCAACACTTGGTGTTGTCGCTTACTTTGCGTAATATCACGACTAATCGCAATGTATCTAACAATTTTGCCGGCATGATCAGTAAAAGGCGCAATCGTGGTGTCCAGCCAAAATAACTCACCATTTTTCTGCCGATTGCAGATCTCACCATGCCATGGGTTGCCAGATGAAATTTGTAACCACATCTCACGCCAAAATGCGGTTGGATGCAGCCCAGAACTGAAAATGGCATGGTTTTTATCAATTAACTCTATGCGATGGTAGCCACACAACTCGCAAAAAGCGTCGTTGACATCAATAATGTGCGCTCGCTCATCGGTAACGGCAACAATCGCGTGCAGATTTAAGGTACTTAGTAACGCTTGATTATCTCTAATTGCTGTTTCTAAGCGTTGCTGAGCGAACTTGCGCTCGGTGATATCCGTTTGCATCGCCATAAAGCCTGAGAGGCTGGATTGCTCGTTTAAAATCGGTTGAATGTCTAAATCGATCCAATATTCTTGGCCAGACTTGGTGCGAGTTAACAACTCGCCGCGGTAGGCAACACCTGCATCGAGGTGGTCGCTTAAGCGTTGCATCTCTGCGCTATCGGTATTTTCGTTCTGTAAAAATGCCGGACTGCGGCCAACAACCTCTTGCTCTGTGTATCCGGAAAGGCGCTCAAACGCGGGGTTCACCCACGAGATTTTCCGCTGTACATCAGTGATCACCACAGCATTGGCCGTGCGTTTAACCACAAGTGCCAAACGTTCAATTTCTGAGCTCATACTTGCTGCGAGTTGCTCTGCGCGGGCACGGCGCTCCATTTGCAGCCAGAACAACAAACTAAGCGCCAACGACAATATCCAGCCAATCACTGACAAGGCCCACGGGGTTGATGTATCGAGCGATGTTTCAAATGCAGGCATACTACGGAATTGAATTCGCGCGGTGCGCCCAGGTAATTGCAGTAACTGCTCACGGAGAAATGCCGGATTTGCATGCTGCTGAATCGCTTGCATCTCTAAATTGTCATAAAAAGCTAATTCCGCATCGAGTTGCGCATCGAGCACTTTAAAGTGAACTAATTGCTCTATCCCTGGATGTATCCCTTCAAGCAGCTCACGCACCACAATAGGGGCATACAACAAACCGATTAAGCTTTCTTGGTTAAGACTTTGCATGCTGCTATCAAGCTTTTGATAAATAGGGACATACAGCAACACGCCAGCAGTTTTTAGATTGTCTTGCATTAAAACAATGGGGCCGGTAAGGGTTGGCTTACCCGATAGAATTGCTTGTTCAGCTGCGACTCGGCGCCGTTGCTCAGACGCGACATCTAACCCAAGCGCTTGCAAGTTTTTTAGCAGTGGTTCAATGAATTTGATGACCAATAAATCCGCATTGCCGCGATTGCTTAACTGACGAATTTGGAAATCAGCAGCGCCATCAGCCCTTGTGGCTGCGAGAAATTGCGGTAATTGAGTAAATGGCACTCGTTCGATAAAACCAAAGCCGCGGACACCCGGAAATTCGACTTTCATATTGCGGGATGCGACGTACGCGCGAAAATCTGCACGATTGACTTGTTTACTCGCGGCATAGACTCCGCGAGCGCCGTTCAAACCATATATCGGTAAGCGAAATCGCTGCTCGATTTCACTACTAATTTGTTCAGTTAATCTGGTGAATTCAGCAGTATTTTCTAACTGCAGCTCACGATATAACCAATACCCAGCCCAAGACGACAACGCCGCACCAAGGACAAAAACTAATCCGGGAAGACCCCAAACTCCCATCTTGACACGAGCAGCCATGCTATTTTGTCCTGCAATTAAAGCCAAGGTCGATATCGGTTTTGTTCTTGCTCAAAGAATGGTCACAAAACCATCGTTTGTCATGTGCAATCGCAGTTTTTTCTAAATTGGTGCCAATCACCACGCAAGACAGCGCAAGGAGCGCTGGAGGAAAGCAGGAAAAAGTCGATTTCTTACACGCTATACCCAAACAACTTGAAGATGCTTTTAGCTCCGCCCGTTGAATGCTGCTGATTAGTCATGTCTTATCAGCTCTGAACGCGAATCTTCAATGATTTTGGGTATAAGCGCACACCTGTAAGTGTTGTAAAGCAACAATCGCCGCACCACGACCACCACTGGTTGCGCCAAATTCAGCGGTTGCAATTTCGGGCAGGCAGATCCCAGTAAACAAATGTCTCGCCAGTGCCTGCGGGAGTTCCTTGGTGATTTCGTCAATTTCCGACAAGCCACCACCCAACACAATGATGCCAGGTTCATAGGCCAAAACTTGAGCTGCCAACGCAGCACCAAGCGCATCTATAAAGCAATCAAAAGCGCGAACAGCCGCCACTTGCTGTAAACGAAATGCCTCTAGCCATTGGTGGGTGCAGGCCACAACACCGCCGAAATGTTGATAGAGTCTTGCAAGGCCAGAGCCAGAAATGTAACTTTCGACACACCCGACTAGACCACAACCACACTGAAACAACGGCAGTTGGTGTTTCGCAACAACTCGCGCGGCAATTGATTGATGCCCAAATTCTCCAGCCAATCCCTGCGGACCGCTAATCAAGCGACCATCAACACAAAAACCAGCCCCTGCCCCAGTCCCAAGCACGACGCCAAGCATCCGTTGGCACTGTCGTCCCGCACCGAAAGTCGCCTCGGACAAGGCAAAAAGCCGACAATCGTTACCAATAGCAACCGGCCGCTGCAGTAATCGAATTAAATCTAACATCACCGCTTGGTGATTTAAGTACTGAATATTTGATGAAACCAACAAGCCGTTATCAAGTTGCACACCCGGTAATGCAATACCCAGCGGTGTCTTCAACATCACTTGTTCAGCGTCTGCGGCAGGCTGACCTAACATCGCCTGCGCAACAAAAGCGTCAGCAATAACAATTTGTTGCTTGATGGCTTGCAAAAATTCGGCATAACCAGAGGTTGGCGTGTTCATCCGCCAGCGTTTTAGCAAAGTGAGCTCTGCATCAAATATCGATAGCTCTAATTTACTGCCACCGATGTCTAGACCATACACCATGATTGCTGCTCTCCGTCATGCCCAATTGGCTAACACGGCGGACAATATACCCGAAGATCTAGCGCCACTAAAGACTGGCCATCCTGACGTCTAAACATCAAATGTCAAGCTTGCAACACGCCGTAAAGAATTTAGCACATGCTAATTAAGTGATTTCACAAGGGTTTTCACTAGGATACATACGGCGCGCTGTCGCGCCGTATCGAAGCCAGTCCGAAATTTTAACGGCTCTCCTGCGGAATAATGATCACTCGCACGCCGATTTTAGTGAGTTCGGCAGCATATTCAGCCGAAATCCCAGCATCAGTGACGAGAGTGTGTACTTGCGTCGGCTGACAAATTAGATGAAAGCAACGGCGAGTAAATTTGGATGAATCAGTAACCACGATGACTTCCCGTGCGGCAGCGCACATCAACCGATTTAGGCTGGCTTCAGCTTCAAAGTGGGTAGAAAGTCCGGTATGCAGATCAAAGCCATCGACCCCTAAAACAACTTTGTCGAATTGATAATGACGCAGCGATTGCTCCGCTTGTGCGCCATAAAATGAGAGCGATTTCTTGCGTAAAGTACCGCCGGTCATCAACACTTCGACTCTATCGAGTTGTGCAAGCTCGACAGCAATGTTTAAACCGTTAGTCATTACCACTAAGTTTTTGTGCTCACGTAAATTTGCCGCGACCTCTTCAGTCGTAGTCCCTGAATCGATGATAATCCGCTCGTCATCTTGAATGAGCTTAGCAACAGCCAAACCAAGCCTCTGTTTCAGCTCAGAATTTTTTTGCTTTTTTTCTTTAAGCGATAATTCGCGACTTAAATCATCATTCACCATTGCCCCGCCCCGAGAGCGGATCAATAGTTTTTTTGCATCTAGCGCTGCAAGATCACTACGAATGGTGACTTCAGAAACACCGAAGCGCAGGGCTAAATCTACAACCGCAACTTTGCCATTAGTGTTGGTAAGCCGGACAATCTCATGTTGCCTTTCTATGGTATTTAACGAATCCAAAATTTACTCCCCGACTATTGATAGGTGCTTTGTCATCACCTTTTTTACCCTTATTCCTTGAAGATTCGGGGTTGTTGTCTTCGTTCTTTCGCCGCAGTCACATAGTGAACTATGCTCCTGCGGTCTCTCTCACTCGCCGCCTACCCGGATCTCCAATGATTTTGGGTAAATCCCCTTATTCCTTGAAGATTCGGGGTTGTTGTCTTCACTCTTTCGCCGCAGTCACGCCGCAGTTACATAGTGAACTATGCTCCCGCGGTCTCTCTCACTCGCCGCCTACCTAAATCTCCAATGATTTTGGGTAAATCCCCTTATTCCTTGAAGATTCGGGGTTGTTGTCTTCGTTCTTTCGCCGCAGTCACGCCGCAGTTACATAGTGAACTATGCTCCCGCGGTCTCTCTCACTCGCCGCCAAGATGAATCTTCAAACGTGGCGTTTCGAAAGCCTTTAAAATTCACGATATGGCTCAAAATCAGCAAAACCGAAATTTATTCTGATTTACTAATAACCGATTGATCGACTGATATCAACAAATGCTGCTCAAAACTAGCCAAATCTAAAACTCAGTTCGCAGTAAATTGCAAAAATAAAACCAAATGTAGCATTTCAAAAACCTTCGAAAAGACTTTATACTCAAAAAAAACCTACGGTTGCCGACGATATGCGCAAGATAAGTAATAAATGGCGCAATTAGCTTTTTTTTCCGAAGAAAGCGCAGAAAGTGAAAGCAACCGTAACCCAATGAAGTTAAGGTTGATTACAATATTTAGTGTGGTGAGTGCGCTCAAAGCGACAAACACCTAGCGTGGAACTATGCTAAACCCCAAGGGCGGCGCGTATGTGACGTTTTAACGACCGTTAAATTTTCGAGGCTTAGAAATGCCCAATTTATCCAATACAATCACCCGTGGGGCAATTTGCTTTGGCCTGTTGCTTTGGAGTGTTGTTGGTTACACACAGCCAGTGGGTAACTTGCAAAGTCTCGCACAGAGTGATACCCAGTTACAGATCACCACAGATACGCAAGTCAGCCTCAAACTTTCGCTGATCAATGCACATATTTTTCGGATAGAAGCTGGCTTAGCGGGTGTGACAGCCGAACTCAACAACAGCATAGCCCCCATAGTGTTGACATCAACCAGCCAGCGCGTCGATTACCAACTCAGCCAAACCAGTCGCTATTATCTGTTAACCACCACACAATACGCGCTTCGGATCTACAAAACCCCGCTCAGTTTCGCGCTCTACAAACCCGACGGGCAACAACTGCTTTGGCAAGAAATCCAACCGCTGAACCTTACTGCAACGTCCAATGTGCAAACCCTCAGCAGCGATGCGCATGAACAATTTTTCGGCGGTGGCCAACAAAATGGTCAATTTGCTTTTAAAGGCGAGTCGCTGGAAATTTCCTATTCGGGGGGCTGGGAAGAAGGTGATAGGCCAAGCCCTGCCCCATTTTTTATGTCAAACCGTGGGTATGGCGTGCTGCGCAATACGTGGAGTAATGGCAGCTATGATTTTCGTGCCGAGGATTACAGTAGTTTGAGTCATCAGATTGGATACTTTGATGCCTATTATTTTGTTGCCGATGATATGCAAGGGGTACTTGCCGCTTATACCGAATTGACAGGTCGTGCACGTTTGTTACCGCGCTGGGCTTTTGAATACGGTGATGCTGATTGTTACAACGATGCCGATAACAGTCGAAAACCAGGCTCCGTCCCGAATGGCTGGAGCGATGGCCCTACCGGCACGACGCCAGATGTTGTCGAGTCGGTGGCGAAAAAATATCGTGAACACGATATGCCTGGCGGCTGGATTTTACCCAATGATGGTTATGGCTGCGGTTATACCAACTTGCCAAACGTCGTGAGTGGCTTAGCCAAATACGGCTTTAAAACTGGCTTATGGACCGAAAATGGCGTCGATAAAATTGCTTGGGAAGTGGGCAGCGCTGGTTCTCGCGCACAAAAGTTGGACGTCGCTTGGACTGGCCAAGGTTATCAATTTGCGATGAACGCCAATGCAGCGGCCGCCGCAGGCATCTGGCAAAACTCCCCTGCTCGACCATTTATTTGGACCGTCATGGGCTGGGCTGGGATCCAACGGTATGCCGTCACTTGGACTGGCGATCAATCCGGAAGTTGGGATTACATTCGTTGGCACATTCCGACGCTGATTGGTTCAGGTTTATCGGGTCAGGCTTATGCCACCGGCGATGTGGACGGCATTTTTGGCGGCAGCCCAGAAACGTTCACACGCGATTTGCAATGGAAAGCATTTACGCCGGTGTTAATGGGCATGTCGGGTTGGTCAAAAGCCACACGTAAACATCCTTGGTGGTTTGAAGAACCTTATCGCAGCATCAATCGCAAATACCTAAAATTAAAAATGCGCTTAATGCCTTACATGTACACCTTGGCTTATCAAACCGAACAAACCGGAGCACCAATGGTGCGGGGTTTAATGTGGGATTATCCGACCGATCCTAACGCCACAAAACATCCTGATCAATTTTGGCTTGGTCGTGATTTATTGATTGCGCCGATTTATCGCTCAATGGCTGCCAGTAAAGGATGGCGGCAAAATATCTATCTGCCGCATGGGCAATGGCACGATTACTGGGATGGCCGTGTTGTGCAAGCGCCCAAAGCAGGCATGACTATCGACACACAAGTCGACCTTGCCACCTTGCCAATTTTTGTCCGTGCTGGGGCAATTATCCCGATGTATCCTGCGGCACTTTATGATGGTGAAAAACCGAAAGACCAAGTAACCTTTGATATTTATCCTTTTGCCGAGTCTTCTTTTACTTGGTACGAAGACGATGGTCTAAGCCGAGCTTATCAAACTGGCGCATTTAGCCAGCAGCAAATTGATGTGAAAGCGCCCAAAGACTCTGCGGGGGATATTCTCATTCACCTACAACCAGTGCGTGGCGAATATCAAGGCCAAGAACCGCAACGCAGCTACCAATATTGGGTTCATACCCGAGCAAAACCCGAACAAGTTCTGCAGGATGGTAAAACACTCACTGAAGTGAATGATGCTGCCGCTTTTGAAAAAACTGACGACAGTTGGTTTTATGATCAGGCGCAATATGGTGTCGTGCGCATTCGCACTGCGATGCAATCAATTCGCCAAGCGAGCAATCTCAGATTAACCATACCCAGCTCAACAGCATTAGCGACAACTGCAGGATATGGCAAAGCGCCGGATTTAGGCGATGCCATTCCCGCTGATAGCTTATTGGTTTTAAATAGGCCGGCGGAGGAACCAGGGCATCCGCTAGAAAATGCTTTTGATGACAACCCTGATACTTGGTTTAGAACTAAACGTGATCAATCATTGAAAACTGGTGCGCACGAG
>Ga0187843_10001262_pt1 | contig 16260 bp, 19 predicted proteins | sample SpaLakP09_SKY_43_FD_134516 | JGI IMG/M metagenome (GOLD analysis project Ga0187843, IMG submission 134516) | Oligotrophic lake water microbial communities from Sparkling Lake, Wisconsin, USA - SP09_SKY_43 | ecosystem: Environmental > Aquatic > Freshwater > Lake | place: USA: Sparkling Lake...
ACTTTTTGGAGTAACTGAATGGCTTCTCGCACCGCCCAGACACTCGGGTAAGGGCCAAAGTAGTCATGTTGTTTGTCCACCGCTCCACGGTAATAAACCACTCGCGCAGCCGCCTTGGGCTGGGGGTGTCCCGAGTCCTGACGGGCGGCTGATTGCGCCCGGGTGATTTTCAGGTAGGGGTAGCTCTTGTCGTCGCGAAACAAAATGTTGTAGCGCGGTTTGAGCGTTTTGATGAGGTTGTTTTCCAACAGCAAGGCCTCGGCCTCAGAGCGCACGGCGGTGGTTTCCAGCCGAACGATTTTGCTGACCATGTGGCCAATGCGGGTGCCATCATGGTTTTTTTGGAAATAACTGCTGACGCGTTTTTTCAGGTGATTGGCTTTGCCTACATAAAGCACCTGGTTTTGTGCATCGAAATACCGATAGACGCCGGGCAGCGCTGGCAGCGACGCCACTTGGGCCAACAAAGCCTCGTCAAAGCCAGCGCTGGGCAAGCTGTCCTCAGGCGTATTGCTGGTCAAACCGATCTACCACTTGCCCACATTGGGCATGCTGGCCCAAGGTTCGGCCACGGGCAAAGGCTGCCCTGCTTGCAACAACTCCACTGAGATGTTGTCGGGTGAGCGCACAAACGCCATAAAGCCGTCACGCGGTGGCCGCAGAATGGCAACGCCATGGGCTTGCAAACGCGCGCAAGTCTCATAAATGTTGTCCACCGCATAGGCCAAATGCCCAAAGTTACGCCCGCCTTCGAGTACCTCGGGGTCCCAGTTGTAGGTGAGTTCCACTTGGGCTTGGCTGTCTCCTGGTCCGGCCAAAAAAACCAAAGTGAAGCGGCCTGAAGGCACTTCCTTGCTGCGAATGACTTCCAAGCCCAGCGCATCACGGTAAAAAATCAAGGAAAGTTCAAGGTCGGCGACCCGAACCATGGTGTGCAAATAGCGCATGTGATGTGAGATTTGAAAATGAGTCCAAACTTTAACTCACCGCTTCATGGACCGATAGACAGATGCTGAGGAGGGGTTCTTGGATTTTGACGCATAATTTCTCATGGACAAACCAAGCACCTGCACTTACTGCACTCTGGCTGAGGCTCGCATCTTTGACGAGACCGCCCTGTCAATCGCATTCAAAGATGTTTTTCCTGTCTCACCAGGTCACATCCTGATCGTGCCACGCCGCCACGTCGAGTCGTACTTTGACCTCACCAGCCAAGAGCGAGAAGACATGCTGATTTTGATGACGCGTGTCAAAGACAAGCTCAAAGAAGAGTTGAACCCCAACGGTTTCAACATCGGGATCAATGAAGGATTTGCCGCAGGCCAAACCGTCAGCCACATCAACATGCACCTCATCCCACGATTTAAGGGCGATATTGCAGAGCCTCGTGGCGGCATCCGTTGGATCTTTCCAGACAAAGCGGTGTTTTGGAATGCAGCACCTCCTCCCGCCTCGCCGGTCGCTGAAAAGTGACCCCTGCTTTGTTCTCACAGACGCCATCCAACGTCACTTCACACCCATGTTGAACCTTATGAATCGCTTGAAATTGACCTGGAGCGCCACCGTCATGGTGTTGGCAACGGCTACTTTGATTGGCTGTACCCAAGAGCAACAAAACAAAATTGGCCGCGAAATTCAAAATTGGACCGGTACCGATGGTGTGTTGGAAGTTTATGCAGGCGACAAACTGGTGCGCCGGTTCTTGAAAATCGACAAGCTCAGTACCGCCTTGGGAACCGATGACGGCAAAGCCCGCGACTACCGTTATGGTTACGGGGTGCTCGACGAGAACCTGAACATGCAAGTGGACCCGGGTGAAAAACGGGTCTATTTTGAAATCAGCAACTACACCAACACCGTGTTTTTTGATAATCCGCGCTAACGCGCGGGGATTGGTTATTTCGCTGCCCGCTCCGCCAACGCAATGTCATCGGAAATTTATCAAGCCTGCCAACTGGGTTTGCGCTTTTCAATGAAGGCCTGAAATCCCTCTTGGGCGGTTTCTTCCATCATGTTGCACGCCATGGTCTGGCCTGCCAGTTGATATGCCGCTTGGATGCCCATCTCCATCTGTTGGTAAAACAAAGCCTTGCCCAAACGCACTGCGGGTTCGGGCTTGGCCGTGATCTTGGCGCATAAAGCCAAAACGTTCTCCGACAATGCCTCCGATGCTGCCACCTGGTTGATGAGGCCCCGTTCCATGGCTGTGGTTGCATCAATGAAGTCGCCCGTGAGCAGCATTTCCATGGCTTGTTTGCGGTGCATGTTGCGACTCAAACCCACACTGGGCGTGGCACAGAACAAGCCGTATTGAATGCCCGACACAGCGAATTTGGCGTTATCGGCTGCCACGGCCAAATCACACATGGTCACCAATTGACAGCCCGCTGCAGTGGCAATGCCTTGCACTTGGGCAATCACCGGTTGAGGCATTTTTTGGATGCGCATCATCATGTGGCTGCATTGGGTAAACAATTGGGTATAGAAATCCTGGTCTGGCTGGCTGCGCATTTCGTGCAAGTCATGACCAGCGCAAAAGGCCTTACCCAATGCGGCTAAAACGATCACGCGGCAGTCCTTCGCCTGCGCGGCCAGATGCAGCGCATCTTCCAATGCAGTCAACATGTCTGAGGACAGGGCGTTGAAGCTGTCTGGTCGGTTCATCACCAAGCGAACCACCCCAGCTTGGGGTTGTTCTGTGAGGACAAAGGGGTTCGTGGCGTTGCGCATGGTGTATCTTCTCCAACTACTTTTCAACTTTTCACATCATGCCAGCTTTGTGATGCCCACCATCCAGCCGCCCTTGTATCAACTTGGCACCGACGATCCGCTCCCCCCTTCCCACTTGGCTTGGGGGCCGGCATCGGCAGCGCCCGGCCTGCTGGCCATCGGTGGCGGACTGTCGGTGCAGCGTTTGCTAAATGCCTATGGGCAAGGTTGTTTTCCTTGGTACAGCGATGGTCAACCGGTGATGTGGTGGAGCCCGGACCCGCGCATGGTCTTGCCTGTGGCGCAATTTCGCCTCCACCGGTCATTGCGCCAAGCTGTGAAAAAATTTCTCAACACTCCTGGCGCGCAAGTGCGGTTTGACAGCGCTTTCAGTCAGGTCATCCAAGCCTGTGCCCATGCCCCTCGACCTGGTCAAAACGGCACCTGGATCGTGCACGACATCGTCCAAGCCTATGAACAACTCCATCTGGCCGGCCACGCCCACAGCATTGAAGTCTGGCTTCACGATGAATTGATAGGCGGTTTGTATGTTGTCGGCATCGGACGCGCCGTGTTTGGCGAATCAATGTTCTCCCGGCATTCCAACGCCTCAAAAATTGCCCTGGCCGCTTTGGTCGCTTTTGCCCGTGCTCAGGGCGTGGTTCTGATTGATTGCCAACAAAAAACCAGCCATTTGGCGAGTTTGGGTGCCTGCGAGATGCCTCGGACTGAATTTTTAAAGCACACCACCCAAGCCCTGTCTCAACCGAGTCTGTCATGGAAATTTGACCCTTTATACTGGCTTGAACTTTCAGAACAAACCATTGACCAGTGACGAACCTCCAGGATTTACCGCTTCAATCCCTGCAGTTTTACGCCACTGCGCCCTACCCTTGCAGCTATCTGAATGGACTGCAAGCGCGCTCACAAGTAGCCACACCCAGCCACCTGATTCATAACGATACCTACTCTGAACTGGTGGCCAAAGGCTTTCGCCGCAGTGGCCTGTTCACTTACCGACCCTATTGCGACGGTTGCAAAGCATGCGTGCCATTGCGTGTTGATGTGCAGCGTTTCCAACCGAACCGCAGTCAGCGTCGCGCTCACAAAGCCCACCACGTATTGGTGCCGCAGATCTCCAGGTTGGCCTATGTACCCGAGCACTACGAACTCTACTTGAATTACCAAAACAGCCGCCATCCGGGCGGCGGTATGGACCAAGACAGCATCGACCAATACACCCAATTTCTATTGCAAAGCCGTGTCAATTCGCGCTTGGTCGAATTCCGCGACGCGGCGCCAGAGGGTTCAGTTGGCGCACTTCGGATGGTGTCGATTTTGGATGTGCTCAACGATGGCTTGTCGGCGGTTTACACGTTTTACGATCCCGACCCTGCGTTGGCCTCGGGTATGGGCACTTATGCCGTGTTGTGGCAAATCGCGCAAGCTCATTCATTGGGTTTGCCTTATGTGTATCTGGGCTATTGGATTGCGCAAAGCCCCAAAATGATCTACAAGTCGCAATTCAAACCGCACCAGTTATTGCTAGATGGTCAATGGACCTGACCACCCGCATCGAACTTGTAAAATCTCCCCATGCGAAAAAATGACGGCGATTTGAATGACGCAAGCCCCTCGATCCAAGTTTTAGAACGCATGTTTGCCCTGATCGACAACCTGGCCACCAAGGACGGTTTGTCTTCCCTCAAGGACATCAGCGAGCAAACCGGTTTGCACCCCTCGACGGCGCATCGCATCCTGAATGACTTGGTCTGTGGCCGCTATGTCGACCGCCCCGAACCGGGTCAGTACCGTTTGGGCATGCGCTTGCTGGAGTTGGGCAATTTCGTCAAAGGTCGCTTGAATGTGCGCGATGTTGCGCTCAAACCCATGCGAGATTTGCACCAATTGACGCAACAACCAGTGAATTTAAGCGTGCGGCAAGGTGACGAAATTGTCTACATCGAGCGGGCCTACAGTGAACGCTCGGGTATGCAAGTGGTTCGGGCTATTGGCGGGCGTGCGCCCTTGCACCTGACCTCGGTAGGTAAGTTATTTCTGGCGGTTGACGACCCGTCGCGAGTGCGTGCCTATGCCACCAAAACAGGACTCAGCGGGCACACTAAAAACAGCATCACCCAATTGCTGGTTTTGGAAAAAGAACTCGCCAAGGCACGTCAATATGGTCTGGCAAGGGACAACGAGGAGTTGGAATTGGGGGTGCGCTGCATGGCCGCAGGCATCTACGACGACCAAAGCAAATTGATTGCCGGTCTGTCCATCTCAGCACCAGCTGACCGCTTAGACGATGCTTGGCTGCCCAAATTACAAGCCACAGCCCAGCATATTTCCGCAGCCTTGGGTTATTTGGCAACGCCATGAAAAAAAGCCTCCAGCTGGAGGCTTTTTTTCGTTCTCGCGGATCAGGATTGCGCTGCGGGGTGACGTAACTCAACCCAACGGCGAACGCGTTCTGCATCTGCGGTACGGCTGAATTTACCTGCCGAATCCAAGAACACCATCACCAATTTGCGTCCAGCCACCTTGGCTTGCATGACCAAACATTGACCGGCTTCAGAGATGTAGCCGGTTTTTTGCAAATCGATGCTCCAGTTGGGATTGGTCACCAATCGGTTGGTGGATTTGTACTTGAGGGTTTTGCTACCCACTTCGACATTCATTCCGCCAGAGGTGGAGAGCTCACGCAACATGGGGTCATTTGCAGCAAAGGCGACCAAGGTGGCCAAGTCTTTGGCGCTGGACTGGTTGCGACTGGACAAACCGGTGGGTTCTGCATATTTGGTATCTTGCATGCCCAGTTGCTGGGCCTTCGCGTTCATTTGCGAGACAAAGGCTGATAAACCTTGGGGATAGGTACGGCCCAATGCGTGGGCCGCACGGTTTTCACTCGACATGAGCGCCAGATGCAACAATTCACCGCGGGTCAATGAAACACCAGGGCGCAGCCGAGAACTGCTGCCCTTTTCGGTGTCAATGTCTTCACTCGTGATAGTGATGTCTTCATCCATCGGCAAATTGGCCTCACGAATGACCAAGCCTGTCATGAGTTTGGTAATGGAGGCGATAGGCAGCACGGCGTTGTCATTTTTACTCAGCAACACTTCTTGCGTGTCTTGATCAATCACATAAGCCACGCTCGAGCGCAAGGACAATTCATCGCCGCTTTGATGCAAGCCGGCAATCTGTCCGAAGGAAGGTTTTTTCGGGGCTGCGGCTTTGATACGCGGTGATTTTTTCTTGGCGGCCTTTTTCTTGATACTGGTCGTTTTGGTTGGGGCTTGATTGGATTTGGCTTCAACAACAGGAACAAAAACAAGGGCAAATAAGGCCAAAGCCATGCCCAAAAAGGGGACTTGGAATTTTTTAAACATGCTGTCCTGACTGAAAATGTTCGTAAACGATGCGACGCAGTTTAAGCGCAAATAAAAAAACAATCAATATCAATGACTTGCATGTTTTTTCTCAAGCAATCAAAAGAATTCATTTTGATTTTCATCATCCTTGCGCTGCAACACGTTCTGCTTTGCTTTGCAGTTTATTCAGGGCACTCAAATACGCTTTGGCAGAGGCCACCACGATGTCAGGATCGGAGCCAACACCATTGACGATACGGCCGTTGTTCTGCAAGCGAACCGTGACTTCACCCTGACTTTCAGTGGATCCACTGATAGCGTTGACGGAATACAACACCATTTCCGCTCCGCTCTTCACATGTTTCTCGATGGCCTTCAGAGAAGCGTCCACCGGACCATTGCCATCGGAGTCACAAGCGATTTCCTTGCCGTTGGCTGTGAAAACAATCGCTGCATGCGGCCGCTCTCCGGTTTCGCTGTGCTGAGACAACTTCACAAAACCAAAGACGTCCCCTTCTTGAGATACGCTTTCTTCACTGACCAAGGCCAAGATGTCTTCATCAAAAATATCGCTTTTGCGATCAGCCAGCTCTTTGAAGCGCGTAAATGCGGCATTGGTTTCTGCTTCGCTGTCGAGTTCTACACCCAACTCTTGCAAGCGTTGTTTAAAGGCATTGCGGCCACTGAGCTTGCCCAACACAATTTTGTTGGCGCTCCAACCCACATCTTCTGCACGCATGATTTCATAAGTGTCACGCGCTTTGAGAACGCCGTCTTGGTGAATCCCTGAAGCGTGTGCAAAAGCATTTGCACCCACCACGGCTTTATTCGGCTGCACCACAAAACCAGTGGTTTGGCTCACCATGCGACTGGCCGCCAAAATGTGTTGCGTCTCAATGCCCAAGGTCAAACCAAAATAGTCCTTGCGGGTTTTGACCGCCATGACGATTTCTTCCAAGGAACAGTTGCCCGCCCGCTCTCCCAAACCATTGATGGTGCATTCCACTTGCCGTGCACCGCCAATTTGGACGCCCGCTAACGAGTTGGCCACAGCCATTCCCAAGTCGTTGTGGCAATGCACCGACCAAATGGCTTTGTCGGAATTGGGGATGCGCTCTCGCAAGGTTTTGATGAATTGACCATACAACTCGGGCACCGCATAGCCCACGGTGTCCGGAACATTGATGGTGGTGGCGCCCTCCTTGATGACGGCTTCCAACACACGGCATAAAAAGTCCATGTCGCTGCGGTAACCATCTTCGGGGCTGAACTCCACATCCGCTACCAAATTTCGGGCAAACCGCACCGACTGTTTGGCTTGCTCAAACACCTGATCGGGGGTCATGCGCAACTTCTTCTCCATGTGCAGGACCGAAGTGGCAATGAAGGTGTGGATACGCGCGCTTTTTGCACCCTTTAAGGCCTCAGCTGCTCTGGAAATATCCCGGTCGTTGGCTCTGGACAAAGAACAAACCGTGCACTCGGTGATGGCGTCAGCGATGGCTTTAACTGCTAAAAAATCGCCCTCGGAACTGGCCGCAAAGCCAGCCTCGATCACATCCACACGCAAACGCTCTAACTGACGGGCGATGCGTAATTTTTCATCGCGGGTCATTGAGGCGCCAGGCGATTGTTCGCCATCACGCAAGGTGGTGTCGAAAATGATCAATTTATCGGTCATGGTTCACTCCTGATGACTGGGTGGTTTGTTGATGAAACAGACCAGCACAAAAACAAAAGGCCCGTTGCGGTTGCAAACGGGCCTGAAAAAATGATGCGCGTACGCTACCAAACAAGCCCGAAACAGACCGGTAGCAGTAGCGTGTGCAAAGAATTCATGACTGAAATGTAGCACAGGCTAAAACCATGCCAAGGACATCAAGGCCTAGTTCAGTGCAAGCCCATTTCTTCGGGCTCGTCGGTGGAGGTGCTGATAACGCTCGTTGGGATGCCCTTGAAACGACGCCAAGCATAGACCGCGTAGCCGCTGGTGCCATAAATGAGGAACAGGGAAAACAAAACAATAGGCGGATGGATATTGATCACTGCGATGACCAGTGCAATAGACACAATAACTGCAAATGGCACGCTTTTGCGCATTTGAAAATCTTTGAAACTGTAAAAAGGCACATTGCTCACCATTGTCAGTCCCGCATAAAGACAAAGGCCAAAACCCACCCAAACAAAGTCAGCTTTATCTAAACCCAAGACGGTGATCAACCAAACGAAACCCATTAGCAAGGCTGCCGCTGCGGGTGAAGGCAGGCCTTGAAAGAATCGTTTATCGACGACCAAGGTATTGACATTGAATCGCGCCAACCGCAATGCTGCGCAAGCGCAATAAACGAAGGCGGCAAACCAACCCCAACGACCCAGATCTCGAAACACCCACTCATAAATAATCAGTGCAGGTGCTGCGCCAAAGGACACCATATCTGCCAAGGAGTCCATTTGCGCGCCAAAGGCAGTTTGGGTGTTGGTCATGCGCGCCACACGACCATCCAAACTATCCAGCACCATCGCAAAAAAAACACCCACCGCAGAAGCTTCGTATTGATTACCAATGGCCATCACAATGGCATAGAAACCACAAAACAAGGCGGCCAAAGTGAACAAATTGGGCAACACATAAATGCCCTTGCGAAGCCTGCTGCCCGCTTCAATTTGTTCTTCTGTATCTGAGTTGCTCATGCAGTGTGCTGATCAGTTGCGGCTTTGGTCAACCAATTTGTTTTTGGCAATCCAAGGCATCATGGCGCGAAGTTGGCCGCCCACCACTTCGATCGGGTGATCGGCGGTGTTACGACGACGAGCGGTCATGCTGGGATAGTTCAAACGACCTTCTTGAATGAACATCTTGGCATAGTCACCGTTTTGGATACGTTTCAAAGCGTGGCGCATTGCTGCACGGCTTTCTTCGTTGATCACTTCCGGTCCTGTGACGTACTCGCCAAACTCGGCGTTGTTGGAGATGGAGTAATTCATGTTGGCAATGCCGCCTTCATAAATCAGATCGACAATCAATTTCAATTCATGCAGGCATTCGAAATAAGCCATTTCAGGAGCGTAGCCGGCTTCCACCAAGGTTTCAAAGCCCATCTTCACCAATTCAACCGCGCCACCGCACAACACAGCTTGTTCGCCGAACAAATCGGTTTCGGTTTCTTCTTTGAAATTGGTTTCGATGATGCCGGCTTTGCCGCCACCGTTGGCCATGGCGTAACTCAGTGCCAAGTCGCGGGCTTTTCCGCTCTTGTCTTGGTGCACGGCGACCAAATGGGGCACACCGCCGCCCTGGGTGTAAGTGTTGCGCACGGTATGGCCCGGGGCCTTGGGGGCCACCATCCAAACATCCAAATCTGCGCGTGGCACCACTTGGTTGTAGTGCACATTGAAACCATGGGCAAAGGCCAGTGAAGCCCCTTGCTTCATGTGGGGTGCCACGTTGTTGCTGTAAACATCGGCAATTTGCTCATCGGGCAGCAACATCATGACCACATCTGCAGCTTTGACGGCGTCATTGACTTCCATCACATTCAAACCTGCTTTGCCTACTTTGTCCCAAGAGGCTCCACCCTTACGCAAACCGACCACCACTTTGACACCGCTGTCGTTCAAGTTTTGGGCATGGGCATGGCCTTGAGATCCGTAGCCAATGATGGCCACCGTTTTTCCTTTGATCAGACTCAGGTCACAGTCTTTGTCATAATAGACTTTCATGGTTTTCTCCTTCAATGTTGTGTAAATAATCAGGCGCGTAAGACCCGCTCGCCGCGACCGATGCCACAAGCACCAGTGCGCACCGTTTCCAAAATCGAACTGGTTTCAATGGCCTGTAAAAATGCATCGTTTTTGTCGACGTCACCGGTCAATTCAATGGTGTAACTTTTGTCGGTGACATCGATGATGCGACCACGGAAAATGTCAGCCATGCGCTTCATTTCTTCGCGCTCTTTGCCAACTGCACGTACCTTGACCAGCATTAACTCGCGCTCGGTATAGGCCCCTTCTGTCAAGTCCACGACCTTAACGACCTCAATCAAACGATTCAAGTGCTTGGTGATTTGCTCAATCACGTCATCCGAGCCTGAAGTTTGCAGGGTCATGCGCGACAAACTGGGGTCTTCTGTGGGCGCAACAGTGAGGGATTCAATGTTGTAACCCCGCGCAGAAAAAAGGCCAACGACCCGAGACAACGCACCTGGTTCGTTTTCCAACAAGACAGCAATGATGTGTTTCATGATGATGCCCGCCGATCAGAGGTCTTCGCTGCCAAGCAGCATTTCAGTGATGCCTTTGCCCGCTTGCACCATGGGAAAAACATTTTCCGTTTGATCAGTTCTGAAATCCATGAAAACCGTTCGATCTTTCAATTTGCGCGCTTCGCGCAATGCGGGTTCGACATCCTCGGGGCGTTCGATCAGCATCCCCACGTGGCCATAGGCCTCAGCCAGTTTGACAAAATTGGGCAAGGCGTCCATATAACTGTGGCTGTAACGGCCTGAATACTCAATTTCTTGCCACTGCCGAACCATCCCCAAGTAACGGTTGTTCAAGGCAATGACCTTGATTGGGGTGTTGTATTGCAAACAGGTGGAAAGTTCTTGGATGCACATTTGTACCGAGCCCTCACCTGTGACGCAATAAACCTCGCTGTCAGGCTTGGCCAACTTGATGCCCATCGCATAAGGAATGCCCACACCCATGGTGCCCAAACCACCCGAGTTGATCCAACGACGTGGTTGGTCAAATTTATAGTACTGGGCAGCCCACATTTGGTGCTGGCCGACGTCCGAGGTAATGTAAGCATCGGCGTCTTTGGTCAGGTTCCATAAGGTTTCAATCACAGCTTGGGGTTTGATCACACTGGTGTTGCTGCGGTCGTACTTCATGCAGTCACGTGCTCGCCAAGCTTCGATGGTTTCCCACCAAGCGGCCAAGTTTTTGGGGTCTGGCTTGGCGGGCATCTCGCGCAACATGCCAAGCATTTCGGTCAGCACATCTTTGACATCTCCAACGATTGGAATATCAACTTTGACGCGCTTGGAAATGCTTGATGGATCAATGTCGATGTGAATGATCTTGCGCTCATTTTGCGCAAAGTGTTTGGGATTACCAATCACGCGGTCATCAAAGCGGGCACCGACCGCCAACAAGACGTCACAATTTTGCATGGCGTTGTTGGCTTCAACTGTGCCGTGCATACCCAACATACCGAGAAACTTGCGGTCACTGGCCGGGTAAGCACCCAAGCCCATCAAGGTGTTGGTGCATGGAAAGCCCAACATGTCCACCAGTGTGCGCAGTTCTTGCGATGCTTCGCTCATGAGCACGCCGCCGCCGGTGTAGATGAACGGACGTTTTGCAGCCAACAGCAATTGCAAGGCCTTGCGAATTTGACCGCTGTGACCCTTGCGCACCGGGTTGTAGGAGCGCATTTCGATGGCGTCTGGGTAGCCTTGGTAAAGCGTCTTCTTGAAAGAAACATCCTTGGGAATATCGACCACCACAGGACCGGGACGACCACTGCGGGCGATGTGAAATGCTTTTTTCATCACATCGACCAGTTCGCGCACGTCCTTGACCAAAAAATTGTGCTTAACGATGGGTCGTGTAATGCCCACCGTATCGCATTCTTGAAACGCATCCAAACCAATTGCATGGGTGGGAACTTGCCCGGTGATGATCACCATGGGAATGCTGTCCATGTAAGCAGTGGCAATCCCGGTAACCGCATTGGTCACGCCGGGGCCAGAGGTGACCAAGGCCACACCAACGTCGCCGGTGGCACGCGCATAGCCATCAGCGGCATGCACGGCAGCTTGCTCGTGGCGCACCAAGATGTGTTGAATCGTGTCTTGCTTGTAGAGCGCGTCATAAATGTGCAAAACAGCTCCACCTGGGTAACCCCAGAGGTATTTGACATTTTCAGCTTGCAGGGCTTTGACAAGAATATCTGAACCATTGAGTTCAGTCGAGCCAGCATGTTGTTCGCTGACATTTGCGGCTTGTGAAAGCGCCGACTTGGTTAATTCCATGATTTAAAACCTTTGTGAATTTCGTAGACGAAAAACCCAGGGTGCCTTTTTGCAACTTTTTTTGGAAGCGCATCAAGACTTTGGATCTCGAGCCATAAGCGTTTCACACCATGCTCGAACCCTTTTTGATTGGGAGCCTGAGATTATGACACTGATTGATCCGGTTGTGATGTCTTCACCCGAAACATGAAGATGGCGGTGACATAATCTGAATAGATGTTGGTCACACCTGCATGCTCTTTCACTCTTCTCACCTGCAATAGACTGCGCCCCAACCCTTGGCCACCGACAAAGAACTCTCCGATTTTTTGGCCAGCGTCGAAAAGCGCGCCTTTAAGCGCTCGCTCTACCATGTCAGGGATGAAGAAGCCGCATTAGATATCGTGCAAGACAGCATGATGAAATTGGCAGAACACTACGCAGACAAGCCTGCCAAAGAATTGCCATTGCTGTTCCAACGTATTTTGTCTAACACCACTTTGGACTGGTTTCGCAGGCGGAAAACCCGTACTGCTTTGTTCACCAATTTCAGCGATATTGGCGTCGGAAACGATGATGAATCATTTGACTTTTTAGAAATTTTGGAAAGCAAAGGGGATGCCGATGCATCAGAAAGTGCTCAAGATCAATTTTCTCGCACCCAAACAGTGCGCCAAATAGAATCGGAAATACAAAATTTGCCCGGACGTCAACGAGAGGCCTTCTTATTGCGTTACTGGGAGGAGTTGGATGTGGCCGAAACAGCTGCTGCCATGGGATGCTCAGAGGGCAGCGTGAAAACACATTGTTCGAGGGCGATCCAAGCGCTATACAAAGCCTTAAAGGCCAAGGGAATCAAACCATGAATACCACCCCTTCAGAACCACAAGACATTTTGGGCCGCCGCTTGGCTGTGCATTTGGACCAGGCACAACAACATTTGGCCTACGACATCACAGAGCGCTTGCGTGCAGCACGCACACGGGCCTTGGCTGCGCACAAGCGCAGTTCCATCGAATGGAAAACCGCCAACGAAATACAAATTCAAAATGGTTTTTTGAGTCTGAAACCTGGAAACAGATTTCAAGGCCTCTACCAAACCTTTGTGTCGATGTTGCCACTGGTGTGCTTGGCCGCTGGTTTGGTTTTTCTTTATGACTTTCACAATGATCAGTCGGCCATGGAGCTGGCTGAAGTTGATTCGGCCTTGTTGATCGATGACTTGCCCCCGCAAGCCTACGCCGATCCAGCTTTCGCCTTTTTTTTGAAAACCAACCCCAGCCTCAAAGAATAATGCGCCTGCGTTTGTGCTCAGTGTTGTTGCCAAAATTCTTTCTGCTCTTGACCGCCGTGAGTCTGCCATTGGCCGCCTATGCCCAAGCATCCAGCAGCGCTCCTTTATCGGCATCGGGCAAGGCAAAACCAGCGACTGTGACCTTGGAAGCTGGTCCCAAGTGGTCTGAGCTGTCGTCCGCGCAACAAACGACCCTCTCACCTCTTCAGCATTTATGGACTGGGCTTGAAGAAAATCGCAAACGTAAATGGTTGGCGATTGCCAAAACTTTTCCCTCGCTCAGTCCCCAAGCACAGGCCACAGCCCAAGAGCGCATGAAGGAGTGGGCGGCTCTAAGCCCCACGCAACGCGCCCAGGCACGCTTGAATTTCGCCCAATCACAGCAACTGAGCAATGATGAAAGAAAAGCCAAATGGGAAGCTTTCCAGACATTGAACGATGACGAAAAACAAAAACTGGCGCCGCAAAAACCGCCCTTACCCAAAGGCGCGGCAACCGCTGCCAAACCAATATCACCCGACAAGTTGACCACCACCCCTGCACCGAAACAGGGTCAGGTCAAAACTCCTCGAATTGAAACCACTGAAGTCCATCCGCGCACCCTGCTACCCGTGCGCAAGGCCAGCTTGCCGGTCAATTCTCAACCCTGATGATGGCAAGCCAAGAGGACAGCCCCATCGCGGGCCCAACGCCCTCGGTGCTGAGGCGCCTCAGCAGTTGGTTCTATGAAGGCATGTTGTTGTTTGGCGTGATCTTTATCGCCGGCTATTTATTTGGTGCTCTCAGTCAAACCAAGCACGCCCTAGACAACCGCCATGGCTTGCAAGCTTTTGTGTTTTTGGTGATGGCCCTTTATTTCACTTGGTTTTGGCACAAAGGACAAACCTTGGCCATGAAAACCTGGCACCTGCGATTGGTCGATCGCGATGGCCAGCCTCTGACGCAGAAACGCGCTTTATGGCGTTATGTGCTGAGCTGGATGTGGTTGCTCCCCCCGCTGGCGATAGCCCACATAGGTGGGTTTTCTTCCTTGCAAAGTGTCGGTTTGGCGACCATCTGGGTGATGGTGTGGGCGGGTTTGAGTCGACTCCACCCAGAGCGCCAATATTGGCACGACCATTGGGCTGGCACACGTCTGATTGATGTTCGGCCTATGGCGTCACCAAAAAGCCATGAAGATCTGTCAACATGAGCCCCATGAAGCCTGCTTTCTCTGTTTGTGTTTACTGTGGCTCACGCCCAGGTACGTTGCCCCTGTTCACCGAGACCGCCATTCAAGTGGGCCATTGGATTGGCCAACACCATGGGCAGCTGGTTTATGGCGGTGGCAACAATGGCCTGATGGGCATCGTCGCGCAAGCCACGCAAGATGCCGGTGGCCGAGTGGTCGGCATCATTCCGCACGCACTGGCTGAAAAAGAATTTGCCCGCCATGCGTGTGATGAATTACATGTGGTGGAGAACATGCACCAACGCAAACACATGATGGCCGAACGCGCCGATGCTTTTCTGGCGCTGCCCGGTGGGATTGGCACATTCGAAGAGTTGTTTGAAGTATGGACTTGGCGACAACTGGGCTTTCACAACAAGCCAATCGGCTTGTTGAATGTCGCTCATTACTACGACGGTTTGATTCAGTTTTTAGCTGGCACTGTACAGCACGGATTTTTGTCAGATTGGCAAATGGACTTCATTCACCAGTCGACAGATGCCGCCCTTTTACTGCCCCAGTTGGTAGAAGCAGCAGGCTTGGCCAAAAGCGATGGACTGCTGAAGATTTAAGCCTTCAATCTTAAACCGCTGATTCGTCTGTTTCACCCGTGCGAATGCGCACGACTTTCTCCACGCTGGTGACGAAAATTTTGCCATCGCCAATTTTGCCCGTGCGGGCCGCGGTAACGATGGCGTCTACACAACGATCCACATCGTTGGAATTGACCACCACTTCGACTTTCACCTTGGGCAAAAAATCCACAACGTACTCGGCACCGCGATAGAGTTCGGTGTGCCCCTTTTGACGACCAAAGCCTTTGACTTCAGTGACGGTCAAGCCAGTGACACCGCATTCAGCCAGTGCTTCGCGCACTTCTTCAAGTTTGAAGGGTTTGATGATGGCGGTGATTTGTTTCATGGTGAACTTCCCTGTCAATCCAATAAATAAAAGAATTTAGCCGCGAAAAAGACTGGTTATAGGATAACGCCAATCTTTACCAAATGCACGGTGGGTGATGCGAATGCCTATTGGCGCTTGTCGGCGCTTGTATTCATTGATGCGAATCAATCGAATCACTTGATCGACATCGCTGCGTTGGAAACCCGCCGCCACGATTTGTTCGGCGCTTTGGTCTTGCTCCATGTAACTGGCCAAGATGGCGTCGAGCACATCGTAGGGTGGCAGGCTGTCTTGGTCGGTTTGATCGGGGCGCAACTCGGCGCTAGGCGCCCGGGTGATGATGCGCTCGGGAATGATGTGCAAGCCTTGGCCAAAGGGGTCATTCTCATTGCGCCAATGTGCCAGTTGGTAAACCAGGGTTTTAGCCACGTCTTTGATGACCGCAAAGCCGCCGGCCATGTCCCCGTAAAGCGTGCAATAGCCCGTGGCCATTTCGCTTTTATTGCCGGTGGTCAGCACCATGCCGCCGTGTTTGTTGGACAAGGCCATCAGCAGGGTGCCTCGAATGCGGGCCTGAATATTTTCTTCAGTCGCGTCCAACGGCTGGCTGGCAAACTCCGTGTTCAGGGTTTTTAAAAAATCTTCAAACATCGGCACGATGGAGAACTCGTCGTAGCGCACACCCACTCTCTCGGCCATGTCGCGGGCATCGGTCAAGCTGATGTCGGCTGTGTAGGGTGAGGGCATCATCAC
>Ga0187843_10001263_pt1 | contig 16255 bp, 15 predicted proteins | sample SpaLakP09_SKY_43_FD_134516 | JGI IMG/M metagenome (GOLD analysis project Ga0187843, IMG submission 134516) | Oligotrophic lake water microbial communities from Sparkling Lake, Wisconsin, USA - SP09_SKY_43 | ecosystem: Environmental > Aquatic > Freshwater > Lake | place: USA: Sparkling Lake...
AGCGCTTCGACGCCGCCTCGCGCATCGCCCAGGTCGGCTCGCCGCTGCTGGTCGTGCATGGCAGCCAGGACAGCCTCATCCCCTACCGCCTGGGCCAGGACCTCTACGAGCGCGCCCGGGCGCCCAAGCGCTTTGTGCTGGTGGAGGGTGGCTCCCACCACAACACCAATGCCGTCGGTCAGGCGCAGTACCGCGAGGCGCTGGCCGAGCTGTTCGGGCTGCGGGCGCCGTCCTGAGGGGCGATCAGCGCCAACCGGTGCAGAGCGTCCAGGCCGCCGTGGCCATCAGCAGCGCGCCGACCAGGCGACCCGTGGCGATCTGCGCGTCAGCATGGCCCGCAAGCCAGCTGCGCGCGCGGCCTGCCGCCAATGCCATGCTGCCGTAGACCAGCACCTGCGCCAGTGCGCCTATCAGGAACAGCACGAAGCCCTGGAGCGCGATGTGGCCCAGCTCGGGCCGGATGAACTGCGGCACGACGGCCAGGCAGAACAGGTAGGCCTTGGGGTTCATCAGGCAGGTCGCCACGGCGCGGCCGAAGATGGCTGGCAGCGGCCGCGTCGTACCGGTCTGCACCGTCGCCAGCGCGCCTGCGCCGCGCCATAGCTGCCAGCCCATCCAGGCGACGTACAGGCCGCCTCCCAGCAACAGCGCATTGAACAGGGCCGGCCACGCCTGCAGCAGCAGGCTGATGCCCAAAGCGCTGGCGAGCACGTGGAAGAAGCCCCCGACCACCATGCCCGCCACCGCCGCCAAGCCGGCGCGGGCGCCGTTGGCCAGTGAGCTCGCCAGCACGAAGGCCATGTCCATGCCGGGCAACACGATGATGCCGAAGACGAGCAATGCATAGAGCCAGAGGTGTTGGGTGCCTTCCATGCCGCGCAGTCTGCGCAGGCGGGCTGACAGCGCTTGTCAGGAGCTGTGGCTCAGGAGGTCTGCAGCGCGCGCAGGTCCGCCGCCCAGCCGGCCCAGTGCTTGCGCACCGCCTCGCGCTCCTCGGCGCTGAGGCCGTTGAGCAGCTTCAGCATGCTGGCGATGATCTCCTCGCGGTAGGCCTGCTCGGCCGGCAGGGGCAGCAGGTTCTGCACCATCAGGGCGTTGCCGCCAGCCTGGTCGCTGCGCGACCAGGCCCGCAATGCCTCCATCGTGCGCGCCTGGCGGGTGGCGCGGCCCTGTGCCATGGCGGCCAGGTCGAAATGCCAGCTCTCGGCCTCGGCGCGGGCCTGCTTGCGCGTGCTGCGATCCAGGTCGCCCAGCCCGCGCTCCAGGTTGTCCACGTAGCGCTTGCCGCGCTCGGCCGGGCCGCCCTTGCCGGACTGCTTGGCGCGCCACTCGGCCGTCTTCTCGTCCATCTTGCGCTGCAGGCGCTGCCATTGCTCCGGCCTGAGTCCCGCCAGCAGCGGCGCGGCCAGCGGTGCGGCGTGCTGCAGGCTGCGCTCGGCGCTGGCCCGCGCGCCGCGCTCCAGCGCCAGCAGCTCCTCCTGCGTTACGCCGTCGTCCAGCGCCACGTTGGCCTGGCGGAGCAGCGCCAGCAACTGCGGCAGTTCCTCGCGGCGGTGCCAGGCCTGCCAGGCCTGCAACTGCGTCTTGAGCAGGGTGCGCTGGGTGCTGTCGAGGTCCAGATAGTTGTCGGCCCACAGGCCGGCCAGCAGCGGCAATTGCTGGTAGCCCAGCGTCACGCTGGAGCAGCCGGCGACCACCAGCAGGGCGAGCAGCGAGAAGAGGGTGGCGAGGCGCTTCAACCTAGATCCTGCAGTTGGGCGCGCCCGAAGGGCTGGCGAGGCGGGTTGCTGGCAAGGCGCGACGACGCTGTGGGCTCATGCCCACAAGGAGGAGCAACGCTGCCAGCGACCCGAAGCGCCAGACCGGCGGGCGTGCAGCGGCGGCCACCGAAGTGGTGAACGTCACGAAACGCCCAAGGTGTGGACGAACGAACTCTTTCGTTGAATAGCGAGCGGTCTACTGCTGGATCTAGGTTCTGGGGCATGGACGGGTGGCAGTTTGCAGGTGCCAGCCTCACGGCAAACCGCATGCCTGCGGCCTCAGCGTATCAGTGCTTCACGGGCAGGTGCCGCGTTGCAGCGTGAAGTCCACGCCCAGCTCCTTGCCATTCAGCGTGCCTTCGATGCGCGCGGCCAGGCGGTCGGGTGCCGCCAGCCGGTAGATGACCCGCTGCGGGAAGGCGTGGGCGGGGTTCTCGAACACCGCCTCGGGCTGCTTGGGGTCGGGCTGGCGCTGCAGCTTGAACTCGGTGGGCGGCCGGCCCTGGGGCTGGGCGAGGTAGACGAGCTTGCCGTCGGCGCCGGTGCGGATCTGCATGAACTCGAAGTCGACGACGCGGCCGCCCTTGAGCGTGCGCGCCATGCCCAGCATCTGGCCGCCGGCCGGCGCCGTCCACTGCTCGCCCGAGCCGGCGTCGCGGCCCTGCTCGGCCCAGCAGCCGGCCAGCCAGGCCACGGATGCCAGAGGGTCAGTCTGAGCCTGGGCCTGGGTGGCAGGCAGGCAGGCGGCGAGCAACAGGGTGATCAGCAGCTTCATGTGACGGATTCTGGATCGGCCGGTTATCGTTGGCGCCCGCGCAAACCCTGGTTTCTCCCTAGGTCAACATGTCCCAGAAGGATCTGCCCCGTACCGCCAAGCTGATGACCATCTGGCTGTTGATCGGCCTCGTCATCTTCCTCGGCATCAAGGCCTGGGAACGCGAGCGCGAGGCCAGCCGCTTCAAGCTGTCTGGCCAGACCGTCGTGCTGACCCGCGCGGCCGATGGGCACTTCCATTGGCCTGGCCGGGTGGGCGACATCGAGGTGGACTTTCTTGTCGACACCGGCGCCACGTCCACCGCGCTGCCGCAGGCGCTGGCCGAGCGCGCCGGCCTGACGCCGCTGGGCACCGTGCGCACGCAGACGGCCGGCGGCGCCGCCCAGGGCTTCGCCGCGCGGGCTGACATTGCGCTCGAAGGTGGCGTTCGCGCCGACCGCCTGATGGTCGCCGTGCTGCCCAACCTGGGCGCGCCGCTGCTGGGCATGGACGTGCTGGGGCGGCTGCACTTCAGCCAGAAACCGGGCGAACTCCGCATTGAGCCCAACGAATGACGCGAATCCTCCTGCTCCTGGCGTTCTTCATCGGCAGCGCCCATGCGGCCTGTCCACCGACCCCCACCTCGCCCAGCGCGACTCAAGCCACCGACTGGGCCGCCAAGGCGCCCAACCGCGGCCCGTTGTGGCGCATCAGCCGTGGCGGGCACAGCAGCTATCTGTTCGGCAGCCTGCACGTCGGCAAGGCCGACTGGGCCTACCCCGGCCCGGCGCTGCGCCAGGCCTGGGCCGAGACCGAGGTACTGGCCGTGGAACTCGACCCGGCCGACATCGGCCCCGCGCTGGCGGCACTGCCGCCCTCGGAGCCGCTGGCGCCTGCGCTGGCCCGGCGTGTGGAGGCCCAGGCCCGCGCGGCCTGCCTGCCGCCGGGGGTGCTGGCCGCCTTCCCTGTCATGCTGCAGCTCAGCACGCTGACGCTGCTGGAGGCGCGCCGCGACGGCTTTGACGCGGGCTTTGGCCAGGACATGATGCTGATGACCCTGGCCAAGGCCGAGGGCCGGCCGGTGCAGTCGCTGGAAAGCGTGGCGGAGCAACTCGCCGCGCTGGAGCCCACGGCGGCCGAGTTGCCCGCGGTCGTCGACGGCGCGCTGCGCCAGCTGCAGGCCGGCCAGGTGCGCGCGCCGCTGCGCAAGCTGGCCGATGTCTGGGCGCGCGGCGACATGAAGGCGCTGGGCGACTACGCGCGCTGGTGCGGCTGCGCCGACAGCCCGGCCGAGCGCGCCTGGCTCAAGCGCGTCAATGACGACCGCAATGTGCAGCTCGCCGCCCGCATAGCCGCACTGCACGGCGCCGGCCAGCGCCTGCTGGTGGCGGTGGGCGCGCTGCACATGAGCGGTCCCGAGGCGCTGCCCAGGCTGCTGGCGCAGCGGGGATTTACCGTCGAAGCCGTGCACCCCGCGAAGTAGCATCGCGGGGCCAACAAGTCTGAGCCTCAGGCCACCAGGAGACAACCATGAGCGACAACAGCTTCACCAAGTTCGTGCCCGGATTCGACTTCCTGCAAGGTCTCGTGAAGAACGCGGGCTCGGCGCTTCCCGGCATTGGCCAGTGGGTTGCGCCCACGCTCAACCCGGAGGAGCTGGGCAAGCGCATCGAGGAGCTGCGCACCGTGCAGTTCTGGCTGGAACAGAACGCCCGCATGCTGGCCGCCACCATCCAGGCGCTGGAGGTGCAGCGCATGACGCTGTCGACGCTGCAGACCATGAACGTGCCGCTGGCCCAGCTGCGCGACAGCCTGAAGCTGCCTGAGACACCCACCTGGCCCAGCATCCCGCCCGAGATCCTGGCCGCTGCGGCGCCGGCGGCCCAGGCGGCAGCAAAGAAGACAGTGGAGACGGCGGCCAAGGTCGCCACCAAGACAGCCAAGACGGTCGCCGACGCTGCCAGCCCGGCCGCCGTCGTCGACCCCACGCAGTGGTGGACGGCGCTGAGCCAGCAGTTCACGCAGCTCGCCACCTCGGCCATGAAGGACACCGCCACCGACGCGGCCAAGAACCTTGCCGGCAGCCTCGACAAGCAGAGCTTTGACGCGGCCAGCGACACGCTCAAGCGCGCCGCCAGCGTGCCCGGCACCGTGGTGGGCAGCGTCGCCAAGGGTTTTGCCGCAGGCGCTGCGCCCAAGCGGCCGGCTGCCGCGCCGCTTGCAGCATCCGCTGGCGCACCGCCGGTGAAGAAACCTGCAGCGAGGACGGCCGCCAAGACAGTGAAACGACGCAAAGCTTGAACCGCCGCGGCCTCGTCCTGCTGGCGCCGCTGGCTGCTGCGCTGCCGCCTGTGCTGGCCGAGCCGGCGGGCGTTCGCCTGCGCACGCCACGCCATGCCTCAGGGCGCGATCCGCTGGGCGGCTACGCGCCAGAGCTGCTCAGTTTGGCCCTGTCGCACCTGCCGCGCCGCTATCACGTCGAGGAAAGCCCCGAGAGCCTGGCGCAGGGGCGCGCGGTCTTCGAGATGCTCAAGCTCGAGCCGCCCATCGATGTGTTCTGGACGGTGACCACGCCCGAGCGCCAGGCCGCGCTGCGGGCCATCCGCATCCCCATCGAGCGTGGCCTGATCGGCTGGCGCGTGGCGCTGGTGCGGCGCGCCGACCAGGACCTCTTTGCCGGCGTGCGCACGCTGGCCGAGCTCGCCGGCCTGCGCGCCGGCCAGAAGCACGACTGGCCCGACGTGGGCATCCTGCGCGCCAACGGCCTGAACGTGGAGACCAGCTCGCAGTACGAAAGCCTGTTCCGCATGCTGTCGATGGGCCGCATCGACTACTTTCCCCGCTCGGTGCTGGAGATTCAGGCCGAACTGGATGCCCGCCCGGCGCTGGATCTGGTCATCGAGCCCCACCTCGGGCTGCGATACCCGAGCGCCCTGTATTTCTTTGTCGCCCCGGGCCGTGACGAGCTGGCGGCCGATATCCGACTCGGGCTTGAGAAAGCCCAGGCAGACGGCAGCTTTGAGAAGCTCTTCCAGCGCCATTTCCGGGACACCGTCGAGGCGCTGCGGCTGCGCAACCGCCGCGTCTTCGAGCTGCGCAACCCGACCCTGCCCGCTGACGTACCGCTGCAGCGCACGGACTGGTGGTTGAAACCCGCGCGGCCATGAAGCGCCGGCCGCTGCTGCTTGCACTTGCAACGCCTTCGCTCGGCGCGGCCGCACAGACCCTCGTCTACCCCATGCGCGACCCGGATCGCCTGCCCATGTGGGTGTACCTGCAGGCGGTGCTCAAGCTTGCCGTCGATCGCAGCGGCACGGGTTATGAGTTGGTGTCCTCCCACTTGCCCATGACGCAGGGGCGCGCCATCAAGGAGCTGTCCCATGCGGGCGGCAGGCTTGACCTGGCCTGGATGATGACCAGCGTCGAGCGTGAGTCGCACATGCTGCCTGTACGTGTGCCGATGGACCGCGGCCTCATCGGATGCCGCGTCGCGTTCGTGCGCCGCGCCGATGTCGACCGCTGGAAGCACGTGCGCATCCTCGCCGACCTGCGCCCCTACGTGGCCGGGCAGGGGCATGACTGGCCCGACACCGAGATCCTGCGAGCCAATGGCCTGACGGTGAACGGCCTCAGCCGCTACGAGGCGCTGTTCGAAGTGCTGCGTCTTGGCCGCATCGATTACTTTCCCAGGGCCGTGTTCGAGCTGGACGACGAAGCGACGACGGCGGCGGCTCACGGCCTGGTTGTCGAGCCCCATGTGATGCTGCGCTACCCGACGGCCTCCTATCTCTTCGTGCGCGTCGACCGGCCGCAACTGGCTGCGGACCTGCATCGCGGGCTGGACGCGGCCATCGCCGACGGCAGCTTCGGGCGGCTTTTCGAGCGGAGCTTTGGCGAGGCCCTTCGCCGCCATCGGGTGTCCCGGCGCGTGCATCTGCAGTTGAAGAATCCCCTGCTGCCGGTCGAGACACCTCTGCAGAATCCGGCGTATTGGCTCGTCGTCGGCGGCTAAAGTCCGCTGCACCATGAATGCCCCTGTGGACCTTGCCGCCCGGCGCGCTGCCGTAGCCGCCGCCCTCGCGCCCCTGCTGCCGCCCCATGCCCTGTTGCATCAGTCCGAGCAGACCACGCCGTATGAATGCGACGGCCTGACCGCCTATCGGCAGCGCCCGCTGGCCGTGGCCCTGCCTGAGACAGAGGCCCAGGTGGCCGCCGTGCTCAAGGCCTGCCACCGCCTGGGTGTGCCCGTCGTCGCGCGCGGCGCCGGCACGGGGCTGTCGGGCGGCGCAATGCCGCATGAACTGGGCGTCACGCTGGCGCTGGCCAAGTTCAACCAGATCCTGTCCGTCGACCCGCTGGCCCGCACGGCGCACGTGCAGTGCGGTGTGCGCAACCTGGCCATCAGCGAGGCCGCAGCGCCCCTGGGCCTGTACTACGCGCCCGACCCGAGCAGCCAGATCGCCTGCACCATCGGCGGCAACGTTGCCGAGAACAGCGGCGGCGTGCACTGCCTGAAGTACGGCCTGACGCTGCACAACGTGCTGCGCGTGCGCGGCTTCACGGCCGAGGGCGAGGCCGTCGAGTTCGGCTCGGAGGCGCTTGACGCACCGGGCCTGGACCTGCTGGCGCTGGTCATCGGCAGTGAGGGCATGCTGGCCGTCGTCACCGAGGTCACCGTCAAGCTCGTGCCCAAGCCGCGCCTGGCGCGCTGCCTGATGGCCAGCTTCGACGACGTACGCAAGGCCGGCGACGCGGTCGCGGCCATCATCGCGGCCGGCATCATCCCGGCGGGCCTGGAGATGATGGACAAGCCGATGACGGCGGCTGTCGAGGACTTCGTGCACGCCGGCTACGACCTGACCGCCGAGGCCATCCTGCTGTGCGAGAGCGACGGCACGCCGGAAGAGGTGGCCGAGGAGATCGGCCGGATGGAGGCCGTGCTGCGCGGCAGCGGCGCGACAGACGTGCAGGTCAGTGCCGACGAAGCCCAGCGCCTGAAGTTCTGGAGCGGCCGCAAGAACGCCTTCCCGGCGAGCGGCCGCATCAGCCCCGACTACATGTGCATGGACTCCACCATCCCGCGCAAGCACCTCGCCACCATCCTGCTGGACATCCAGCAGATGGAGAAGAAGTACGGCCTGCGCTGCGCCAACGTCTTTCACGCCGGTGACGGCAACCTGCACCCGCTGATCCTGTTCGACGCCAACGACCCCGACCAGCTGCACCGCTGCGAGCAGTTCGGCGCCGAGATCCTGGAGCGCAGCGTGGCGCTGGGCGGCACGGTGACGGGCGAACACGGCGTGGGTGTGGAGAAGCTCAATTCCATGTGCGTGCAGTTCAGCGCTGCGGAGCTTGACCAGATGCTCCAGCTCAAGGCTGCGTTCGATCCCGCTGGTACCTTGAACCCCGGCAAGCAGATCCCTTCCCTGAGCCGCTGCGCCGAGTACGGCCGCATGCATGTGAAGCGCGGGCTGCTGGCGTTTTCCGAGCTGGAGCGGTTTTGAGCTTCGCGGAACTGCAGGCGCAAATCCGCGACGCCCGCGCGCCGCTGCGCATCACCGGCCACGGCAGCAAGGACTTCTACGGCGAGGCGCTTCAGGGCGAACCGCTGTCCACGCTGGCACTGAATGGCGTGACGGCCTACGAGCCCAGCGAACTCTTCATCAGCGTGCTGGCCGGCACGCCGGTCTTTGATGTCGAGGCGCTGCTGGCCCAGCACCGCCAGCGCTTCGCCTTCGAGCCGCCGCGCTTCGGTGGCAAGGGCACCCTCGGCGGCATGGTGGCGGCGGGCCTGTCCGGCCCCGCTCGAGCGGCGCTGGGCTCGGTGCGTGATCACCTGCTCGGCGCCGTGCTCATCAACGGCATGGGCGAACTGCTGAGCTTTGGCGGCACGGTGATGAAGAACGTCGCCGGCTTTGACGTCAGCCGCGTGCTGGCCGGCTCCATGGGCCAGCTCGGACTGATCACCGAAGTCACGCTGAAGGTGATGCCGCTGCCGGCGGCGGTCACGACACTTCGCTTCGAGCTCGACCAGTCCGCCGCGCTGATGGCCATGAACCGCTGGGGCGGCGAGCCGCTGCCCATCGAGGCCAGCGCCTGGTGGGACGGCGCGCTGCTGCTGCGGCTGGCCGGTGCGGGCGCTGCCGTCGATGCGGCCGCGCGCAAGCTGGGCGGTGACGTGATCCCGCCCGAGCTGGCCGGCGCGTTTTGGCTGGGTCTGCGTGACCAGAGCGACGAGTTCTTCGTCGGCGCCGAGCGCGCCGTGGCCGGTGGCGCGCGCTTGTGGCGGCTCAGCCTGCCCAGCACCACGCCCGAGCTGAAGCTGCACGGCGAGCAGCTCATCGACTGGGGCGGCGCCCAGCGCTGGGTCGTCACGCCGATGGAGCCCGCCGCCATGCGCGAGGCCGCTGCTGCCGTGGGCGGGCATGCCACGTGCTTCCGGTCCCTGGACAAGTCCTGCGGCGCCTTCACGCCCCTGACGCCGCCGCTGGCGACCATCCACCAGCGGTTGAAGGCCTCGTTCGACCCGCATGGCGTGCTGAACCCCGGCCGCCTGTATCCGAATCTCTGACTCTGGAATTCGCCACCATGTCCTCCCGACTTCACCCCCTGGCCGGTCAACCGGCGCCCGCCGACTCGCTGCTCGATCTTGATGCGCTGAATGAGGCCTACTACTCGCGCCAGCCCGACCCGAGCAGCCCGGAGCAGCAGGTCTCTTTCGGCACCTCCGGCCACCGCGGCTCGTCGCTGGACGGCTCGTTCAACGAATGGCATGTGCTGGCCATCACGCAGGCCATCGTCGACCACCGCAAGCAGCAGGGCATCGCCGGGCCGCTGTTCCTCGGCGCGGACACGCATGCGCTGTCGGCCCCGGCCGTGACGAGCGCGCTGGAGGTGCTGGCCGCCAACGGCGTCGACGTGATGCTGGCGCCCGCCGGCCAGTTCACGCCCACGCCGGCGGTGTCGCTGGCCATCCTCGAATACAACCAGGGCAAGACGGGCAGTGCGCGCGCCGACGGCATCGTTGTCACGCCCTCGCACAACCCGCCGCGTGATGGTGGCTTCAAGTACAACCCGCCGCACGGCGGGCCGGCGGACAGCGACATCACGTCGGGCATCCAGAAGGACGCCAACGCCTACCTGCAGCAGTTGCTGCAAGGCGTGCATCGTCTGGACGCCGAAAGCGCGCTGGCGGCCAGCACGACGCACGAGCACGACTACCAGGCCCAGTACGTCGAACTGCTGCAACACGTCATCGACTTCGACACCATCCGCGCCTCCGGCATCCGCCTGGGCGTGGACCCGCTGGGCGGCGCGGGCGTGACCTACTGGCCGGCCATCGCCGAGCGGTACAAGCTGCCGCTGACGGTGGTCAGCGACGTGGTGGACGGCCGCTTCCCCTTCATGTCGCTGGACTGGGACGGCAAGATCCGCATGGACCCGTCGTCGCCCTACGCGATGCAGCGCCTGACGCAGCTGCGCGACAAGTTCGACGTCGCCTTCGCCTGCGACACCGACCATGACCGCCACGGCATCGTCACGCCCAGTGGCGGGCTGATGCAGCCCAACAATTACCTCAGCGTGGCGGTGGACTACCTGTTCCGCAACCGGCCGGGCTGGGGTGCGGGTGCGGGGGTGGGCAAGACGGTGGTGACGACGGCGCTCATCGAGCGCATCGCGCGCGGGCTGGGTGTACCGCTGTTCGACGCGCCTGTCGGCTTCAAGTGGTTCTCGCCGGGGCTGCTGGACGGTAGCCTGGGCCTGGGCTGCGAGGAGAGCGCGGGCGCGTCCTTCCTGCGTCGCGACGGCCGCGTTTGGACGACCGACAAGGACGGCATCGCCGCCGCGCTGCTGTCCGCCGAGATCACCGCGCGCACCGGCCAGGACCCCAGCCAGTATTTCGAATCGCTGGCCGCCACCTACGGCCGGCCCTACGCCGACCGCGTGGACGGCGCAGCGACGCGCGAGCAGAAGGCGCGGCTGTCCAAGCTGACCGCAGCCGACGTGCAGGCCAGGTCCCTGGCCGGCGAGGCGGTCGAGTCGGTTATCAGCGCGGCGCCGGCCAACGGTGCGGCCATCGGCGGCATCAAGGTGTCCACCGCCAACGGCTGGTTCGCCGCGCGGCCGTCGGGTACCGAGGACATCTACAAGGTCTACGCCGAGAGCTTTCGCGACGAGGCGCACCTGCAGGTGCTGCTGCAGGAGGCGCAGGAGATCGTCAACAAGTCACTGTCGAGCTGATGCAGACGACCCTCGCCCCCGAATTCGTCGGCACCCGTGATGGCACCGAGGCCGAGGCCATCCTGCGGCGCTGCGTGCACTGCGGTTTCTGCACGGCCACCTGCCCGACCTACCAGCTGCTGGGCGATGAACTGGACGGGCCGCGGGGGCGCATCTACCTGATCAAGCAAGTTCTCGAGGGCGCCGAGCCGACCCGCGAGACGCAGCTCCACCTGGACCGCTGCCTGACCTGCCGCAACTGCGAGACGACCTGCCCGTCGGGCGTCGAGTACGGCCATCTCGTCGACATTGGGCGCCGCGTCGTCGATGCCAAGGTCGAGCGGCCGGCGAGCGAACGCCGCGTGCGCTGGCTGTTGAAGGAGGGACTGACCTCGCCCCTCTTCAAGCCGGCGATGAAGCTTGGCCAGGCCTTGCGGCCGCTGGTGCCGGCATCGCTGAAGGACAAGGTGCCTGCGAAGGCACCGGCCACGGCGCATGACTGGCCGATGCGCGAGCTCAACCGCAAGGTGGCGCTGCTGCTCGGCTGTGTGCAGCCGGCGATGGCGCCCAACATCAACAGCGCGACGGCGCGGGTGCTGGACGCGGCCGGCATACAGACCGTCGTGGCCGATGGCGCCGGCTGCTGCGGTGCGATCCGCGAGCACCTGGGCGACCACGAGGGCGCGCTCAACGACATGCGCCGCAACATCGACGCCTGGTGGCCGCTGGTGGCCGGGCCGGGCGAGCGCGTCGAGGCGCTGGTGATGAATGCGTCGGGCTGCGGCGTGACGGTGAAGGACTACGGCCATGCGCTGGCCCACGACCCGGACTATGCCGACAAGGCGCAGCGCATCAGCGAGGTCACCCGGGACCTGAGCGAGCTGCTGCCCGATCTGGTGCCGGCGCTCAAGCCCCGGCTCAAGGCCAGGGGTGGTTCGCTGGCCTACCACCCGCCCTGCACGCTGCAGCATGGCCAGCAGTTGCGTGGAGGCGTGGAGGCCTCGCTGCGCGAGCTCGGCTTTCGCATCGACTGCGCGCTCAACGACAGCCACCTGTGCTGCGGCTCGGCAGGCACCTACTCGGTGTTGCAGCCCGAGTTGTCCAAGCAGCTGAGAGACCGCAAGCTGGCTGCGTTAGCCCCGCTGCAGGCCGAGCAGATCGTTTCGGCCAATGTCGGTTGCATCCAGCACCTGCAGAGCGGCACCACCCAGCCCGTGCGCCATTGGGTCGAGGTGCTGGATGACGCGCTGCGGGTCGTCTGAGCTGCCACGGGAAGGGGAAAGTAACTCTTTCTCCAGGCGGCGCCAGCTGCCTAGACTCCCTGGATGCCCGGCTACTTCACCACCCACGTCAACGAGGGCGATCTGCTGGCCTATGAAGGCGCAGATTTCGATGAAGTGCTGCTCACGGACCAGACGGGTGAGCCAGGCGCTCAGGTCTGGTGCTGGACGCGGCGCGAGGCAGACATGGCCAAGGCCTCGTGGCTGCGGCTCATCGTGACCGTGCCCGACAAGGACTCGTCCGCTGCGGTGGAACGGGTTCGCAATCTCCTCGACCCGAAACCCAACACCGACCCGGCCCGCCCACTCTGGTTGCACTGAGTGGGGGAGAGGCAATCCAACATGCCCGCCTTGGCGCCGCAAAGCGCCCCGCTTCTCGTTGCAAATGCTTGCCGTAGCCCGAGCTATGACTGCGCCTTGCGCCTGGATCGGAGCGCTTTGCGACGCCCTTTCGGTCACGCCGAGTTAACTCTCACCCTCTGAGCCGCGCCAGCGGCGCCGCCGTTCAGCGCGTGGGCACGGCGAAGCGGTAGTCCAGACCCAGCGACACGGTGTTGGCCACGTAGCGGCCGCCACTCGCGCTGCGGGCCTGGACGCGGCCGCCGCTCAGGCTCACGGCCAGGTGGTCGTCCAGCAGGTAGCGCAGGCCCGCATTCACCTTGCCGCCCTTGCCATGGACGTTGGCGCCCGCCATCAACTCCGCGAAGGGCTGGAAGCGTTCGCCCGGCGCCATGTGCGTCTGCACGCCCACGCCCGCAAACACTTCCGCATAGCCCGGGTAGCCCAGGTAGGAGGTGTAGGCCGCCGAGGCCTGCAGCGGCAGGTACCAGCGGTCACTCACCGGCATGTCGACCTGCAGGCCCAGCATGTGCAGGGCGGGGCGGGCCACGTCGCGGTAGCGCAACTGGATGTCGGACTGGTGCAGCAGCGTCACGCGCAGGCCTTCGTACAGCGCTGGGCCGCTTGTCGTGTCACCGCTTGCGCCTGCGCGCAGGTGGCGGCTGAGCGTGAGGCCGTAGGTGACATTGCGCGAGCTGGCCTTGGGTGCTGTGAGATAGCCTGCAGACACGGCCAGCCCCAGGGTGCGGCTCAGGCGGTACTCGGCCGACAGCTTGGGGTACACCAGCAGCCCGGGCCCGGTGTCGATCTGCTCGGGTGCATAGCCGCCCGAGCCCACGCCCAGCTGCGCCTGCGCCTGCCAGGACGGCGACATCTGCCAGCGCCATCCCAGGCCTCCCAGCAGCTGGTTGTAGGTGGGCAGGCCGGCGTGGGCACTGGCGAAGTTGGCGAACCAGAACAGGTCCGGCGTGAGGAAGTGCGAGAACTGGAACTCGGCCGTGCGCACCGTGCCGGTGTAGGTGCCGCGGGCGTTGCGCTGGTCGTAGTTGTCCAGCGTGAGGCTCAACACCGTCTCGCCCATCTCCCGCGCGGCACGCTGGTCGTCGGCCGGCGGCAGCGGCTGGCCGCGCTGGGCGTAGGCGCCGGTGAGGTAGGTGAAGGGCAGGTCCAGGAAGACGTTGAGCTGGCTGCTGTCGATCAGCGAGCGGCGGAACTTGATGCTGGACACGCCGGCGCCCAGCATGAAGTCACCGGTGTCGTACCCCAGTGCCAGCTGGCCGCGCACGAAGCTGCCGCTGCCGGAGAGCTTCTTGGCATGCTCCGGGCTGCGTCCACCCGCCCCGCCGCCGGCTGACAGTGCCGCCAGCGCCACCACCGGCCCGCCCAGCCGCAGCCGGCCCTGCACGCCCACGCTGGCGCCCATGAAGCCGCCGTACTGCCCCGACACCAGCGGCGCCACGATGCCGGCGCCTACCGAGATGCCATCCGTCACCGGTGCGTAGTAGTGGAAGCCCATCAGGTCGATCGGGCTGTCGCCCCGCACGCGCACGGTCTGGTAGTCCAGCATCAGCCGGCCCGTGTTGCGCTTGAGGCCGGACGGCGCGGCGGCATCGCTGCCCTGGGCCTGCGCGGCGGCCGGCAGGCCGGTCAGCGCGGCCAGTGAGGCCACCACCACCATGGCCGACACCCTGTGCCGCCGTGCCCGTGGATTCGCCCTCGATGATCCTGTTCGTAACTGCATGCGCTCCCCTTTTTGCTGCCCGCGGCTCCGTGCCATGCCATGCCATGCCATGCCATGGCCCGCGATTTCAGGGGTGGACTCTAGGGGCGCGCCAGGCGGTTGCAAACCGGGCATTTGCCGGGTGCGTGCTTCGAGGGAAGGGCGGCGCTGGGGCGGTCAGGTCTTGAAGGTGGACACCAGCGCGACCAGCTCGCCCGCCTGATGCTTCAGGCTCTCCGCCGCTGCCGCGCTTTCTTCCACCAGCGCGGCGTTCTGCTGCGTGGCCTGGTCCATCTGCGCAATGGCCAGGCCGACCTGGCTGACGCCAGTGCTCTGCTCGCGGCTGGCGGAGCTGATCTCGCGCACGATCTGCGCCACGCGGTCGATGGAGGTCACCACCTGCTGCATCGTCTCGCCGGCCCGGTTCACCAGCACGGCGCCCTGACCGACCCGCTCGACGCTGTCGCCGATGAGGCCCTTGATCTCCTTGGCCGCGTCGGCGCTGCGCTGGGCCAGCATGCGCACCTCGCTGGCCACGACGGCAAAGCCGCGGCCCTGCTCGCCCGCGCGTGCCGCCTCGACGGCCGCATTCAGCGCCAGGATGTTGGTCTGGAAGGCGATGGCGTCGATGGTGCCGATGATGTCGCCGATCTTGCGCGAGCTCTCCTCGATGCCGCGCATGCGCTGTACCGCCTCGCCCACCACCTCGCCACCCTTGCGCGCCACCTCGCTGGCTTCCTGCGCGAGGTGGTCGGCCTGACCGGCGTTGTCGGCGTTGAGCTTGACGGTGGCCGACACCTCCTCCATGGCCGCAGCGGTCTGCTGGATGGCGCTGGCCTGCTGTTCGGTCCGAGAGGACAGGTCGTTGCTGCCCAGCGAAATTTCGGAGCTGGCCGTGGCCACGCCGTCGGCGTTGTGCCGTACCGAGCCCACGAGATGGCGCAGGGACTCCTGCATGTTGGCCAGGGCCTGGGTGAGTTGGGCGGTCTCGTCGGTGCCCACGCTGCGAATCTCGCGTGACAGGTTGCCCTGGCCGACCTCCTCGGCTTCATGGATGGCCACACGCAGCGGCTTGACGACGGAGCCCGTGATCAGCACCGCCGCTGCGATGCCCAGGCTCAGACAGATGGCCGACAGCACCAGCATGACGACCTGGGTGTGCTGCGCGGCTTCCAGCACCGCGCGTGTCTCGTCGCGCACGCGCTCGCCCTGGTAGTCGGCCATGCGGCTGATGACGGCGACATAGGCGTCGGCGGCCGGGCGCATCTTGCCTTCCAGCGTCTGCAACGCGGCCTCGGCCTCGCCGGCCTTGAGCTGGGCGAAGACCTGGTTGCGGATGTCGACATAGGTTTTGCGGGCCGTTGCGATCTCGTCGAGGATGGTCTTGCCCTGCGCCGTGTCGACCACCTTCACCAGCGACTCCTGCAGTTCGCTGATCTTGGCGCTGGTTGTCTTGATGACGGGCGCGAAGAACTCGGCCACCGGCCCCGAGCCGCCCGCCCGCGAGACGGCGTCGGTGCGGGTCACGTTGAGCTGGGTCTGGGTGCGCCAATCCTGTGCCAGGTCTTGCTGGCGTTGCAGCTCGACCAGCAGGTCGATGCGCGGGCCGACGGTGGCCATCTGCCGGTAGCTCAGGCCCACGGCCACCGCCAGCAGCACCAGCACCAACCCGAAGCCCAGGAACAGCCGTGTCCCTATGCGCAAAGACTGCATTTTCATCACCGTCTCCTAGGTCTTTTGGTGAGCCGATGCAACGGATGCGCACGCGGCCGGCGCATTGACTCTACTCGTCGGCGGTGAAGGTCGTCACCAAGAAAAACACCGCCTCGGGAGGCGGTGTTTCTTGGTTCGAGCTGCGTCGGTCTCTTGGTCTTCGCTCACATCGCAAGCGACATAAGCATCGCCCACGCACCGAACCGCTCGTCGCGCGGCGGCCTTACAGGCCGGCTGCAGCCTTGAGGGCTGCGGCTTTATCGGTGCGTTGGCTTTGGCCGGGCCGTTGGCCCTTAACTTCGCGGCGCGAAGTTAGCCTGCGCCGAAAGACCGCCAAGCTTGCTTTGCTCGGGGCCTTACAGGCCAGCAGCCGCGCGCAGCGCGGCTGCCTTGTCTGTCTTTTCCCAAGTGAACTCGGGCTCTTCACGGCCGAAGTGGCCATACGCCGCCGTCTTGGAATAGATCGGGC
>Ga0187843_10001264_pt1 | contig 16249 bp, 14 predicted proteins | sample SpaLakP09_SKY_43_FD_134516 | JGI IMG/M metagenome (GOLD analysis project Ga0187843, IMG submission 134516) | Oligotrophic lake water microbial communities from Sparkling Lake, Wisconsin, USA - SP09_SKY_43 | ecosystem: Environmental > Aquatic > Freshwater > Lake | place: USA: Sparkling Lake...
ATTCATACCCCATTTTCAAAACCGTCTTTTCTTTTCCACATATTTTCAATCCCCCTTCCCCCCCTAATAACGTGCGATTACTCATGACTTTCAAAATACGCGTCATCATCGCGACATTTATCCCTATCGAAATATATTTACGATTATTACCATGGATACTTTCATGAACGGTATACACATCAAACCACGAGGCAGGTAAAAATATTTCACATACCGCAACATGACTTTTATCCATGGTTTGAATATAAAATCGGTCATAATAAAATAATAAATTCACGCTTTCCGTAAATCCCTCCAGATGTTGGAAAAAGGTGCTCCATATTTCGATTTTAGAATTCGAATGTAATTCCAAATTCATTTCCACCCCCTTTTATACACAATCAAAATAATATAATATCATAGAATAATATAATATATTTATCTGCCTATTATTTCATCCCCTCCACGATAAAATATTCCAATACATTATCCAATCACGATAAAGAAAGAAAGAAAAAAAGAAAAAGAAATGTCCACCAAATTCCCATATAAAAAAGCCCAAACCAAAACCCAAAACAAAGCCATAAATGAAAAAGAAAACCCCAAAAAGAAACGCACTACTCGTAAAAAAATTCCACAACCCCCCGAAATCATCCAAGTGCCAATGAAATCCAATAATAATCCACAACCCCTACAACCCTTTACCGACCCCAAAAAACCTCTGAAAAAACGTCAACCTTTAGAAAAATCCGAATTGGTCAAACTGTTTCTAGAAATGCTAACCACCATCAAATTATATCATTGGAATACGCACAGTTATTCGCGACATAAAGCAACCGACGAATTACACGAAAAATTAAGCGAATTGGTCGACCAATTTGTAGAAGTCATGCAAGGGAAAATGTTCACCCCCAATCGTATCCGTATCATCAATAGCGAAATCTTAGCCTATACACCTGAAACCAAAATGAAAATGGTCGATAAAATCCTCTTTTATATTGAACAATTACAGAATTTAAATAATCTGTTTTCCACAACCAAAGACAGCGATTTACTCAACATACGCGATGAAATGTTATCTCATTTGAATCAATTCCTTTACCTATTCTCCTTTGATGAAATATAATCCTACGACCCCTTCCGACGCCCCCCGAATACAAATAAACATAAAAACAGACAACTATCAAAGACCTCCCCAAAAAACATGGGTGAACATCATCCACCACCAAGAATTTACCAATTATCCAAAACAAATAAAACCAATGCAACCATCGCTTTTATGACATCTAATAATAAAATCCCGTATGTAAATATCCATGACACGTTTATGGTTACAGACATCGAAGTGCTTTCCAGATATAGCAATGAACACATTAGCGAATGGGTTCGCGCTTCCCAAATCCTACTGTTCAATAGTTTCCAAGAATCCATGCAAATTTGGACGCAAATTACCAATCAAATGAAAAAGGAAATTGTCATGAAGAAACATCAACTTAATTTAAGCAATCATCTAGAAAAAAGACAGGCTATCCTTTCCATTGAAACCAAAATCGACATGGAAAAATTACGACAATTACCGGACGATATTCTGGGTGAAATATGGAGTTATGTAGATACCGAAGTCCATAATAAATATTATTTAGGCAAATATTTTTATCCGATGAATCGGAGCGTTTTCCATCTTCTTCTACAGCGTTTGAATCTCAAAACCTTGAAAACCCTTTACAAAAAAACCGCCTTTTGTTATCACGGGTTATGTATGCAGAAAATGATACCCCCAGAGCGATATGACAATCCACCCGTGAATCGTAGAAACAAACACGATTTCATCGACGAAATTTCTCATATTATGCAGGATTATTATAAAATGTATTCCGACCCCCTGGTAACTCTTACCCAAAAATCAAACGGACAATTTATCGGCAGATTACACACGGAATTAGAACAAGAAAATACGGGCATCTATTATGGAATGGTTTATCCACAGGAATTCTATGAACAAAAAATGCTCCGATTATGGAAACATTTAGCCGTTGCGTTCCACCTTTTTTTACCCAGTGGATTTTACGAAAAAATATATGAAAGACAATCCAACCTCATGTATTTAGATACTTTATTACACCCTCCAATTATCATCACGCCTCCACCACTCGAAACGACCGAAGAAGAAGAAGAAATCCCGTCTCCAGACGAATCCATCGGATTTATTTCATTCTAATCCACTGCCCCCCCATCTCGACCAAAATCCGCGTCTATTATATATCCCTTTTTGATTTTACGTAAACCAAATAAAAAATGCCTCAAAACAACCAAGACGAAATCCAACAAGAAATCAACCACTTACAACAAGAACAACAGCAAGGAGGTTCCATGTTAGAAAAAGTAGCCGTTCCCGGAGTCCTATACATTGCCAACGAATTATACAAAAGAAATTCCCGTAAATTCCAAAAAAGCAAAGGAGGTTCGGCTTTAGGAACCATTGCCGCACCAGGTGTCCTTTTCGTCGCCAATGAACTTTATAAGCGAAGAAAAACCGCAAGAGGCAATAAAAGTTTCCGTAAAACACGCAAATACCGCGGCACCCGTAGATACCGTCGTCGTCGTTAAAAACTCCGGATAAGATATATTCATTCGAATAATTCTACAACCCCTATGGCCAACAAAACCAAAAACCGAAAAACCAAAAGACATAGAAAAACATGCGGTGGATATAATGCAAACGAACCGGTTTCCATAACTTCTTCCTTACTAAATCCTACAACAACAACCGCCACCCGCAAATCCGCCCGCAAAACCGCCAACACCAAATCCAACTCTTATAAAAACAAAAATATCCAACGCAAAAATAAGAAATAATTCCAACCCTTTTGCATGATTTACATGGATAAATCATACAAATCTCCCAAACCCCCCAAAACACGGATAGAAAACAAACAATATAGAGAAAAAGAAAACTGAAAAATGTCCGTTTTAGACAACAATCAGTTATGGGAATTCATCCAAACCTATTTTCGCGACAATCCACAACATTTAGTCCAACATCATATTCATTCCTATGACCATTTTTTCCAGCACGATTTTTTCCGTATTTTCAAAGAAAATAATCCTCAAACCCTTCATGGCAAAGATTTCGACCAGATTCATCAAAATTATACGCATTCCCTCAAATTTTATTATGGTGGAAAAGAAGGGAATTTAATCTATTTCGGAAAACCGGTCATTCACGACGAAGAGCGTGCACATATTATGATGCCAAATGAAGCTCGTCTTCGTGATATGACCTATGCCATGACCGTCCATTATGATGTAGAAATCGAATATACCCGTTATTTGACGCCCGAACAAATCCAACAAATTGAACATTCGTCGGAACCCATCGAAGGCGGGGAACCACCCCTAAATCCAACCCACAGCCACACCCAAACCGAACAAGAAAAAGAACAAGAAGCAAAAAAGGTAGAAGACCCACGTTATATGGAACAAGTGAATGATTATTTATTGGAAGGAGGAGCCGCCAAAAAACGCGCACAACAATCAACGAATCAAATCCAACAAGCAACCATTGAATATAAAACCAAATTCACCTTGAAACAGATTTATTTAGGGAAATTCCCCCTCATGGTTCAATCTTCCTATTGCCTCTTGTCTGGAATGAACCGTGAAATGCGTTTCTCCATGGGCGAATGTTTATCCGATGTGGGGGGATATTTCATCATCGACGGGAAAGAGAAAACCGTCATTCCACAAGAGAAATTCGCCAATAATATGTTGCGTGTGCGTCCGGCATTAGATGACGCCTATGACTGGTCAGCCGATATTCTTTCCGTCTCCGAAAATGTCAGTAAACCGATTCGTAATTTATCCGTGCGCAAAAACGCGGAAACCGGACAAATCGTCGTCCTACTTCCCAATGTCCGTTCCCCCGTCCCGCTTTTCATCCTTTTTCGGGCACTAGGTGTATTATCCGACCGGGAAATTATCGAAACCTGTCTATTGGACATGGAAAAATACAACGATTTCCTTCCCGATTTCCGACCTTCCATTCATGACGCCGGACCCATTTTCACTCAACGCGCGGCACTGGAATACATTGCCCTTTTAACCAAATGGAAACAGATTCATACCGCGCAACTCATTTTGGCCGATTATTTCCTACCGCATATTGGGGAAACGAATTATATTCAAAAAGCCTATTATTTGGGCTATATGGTTCTGAGACTCTTACGTGTGCATCGTAAATTGGACGAACCCACCGACCGCGACCATTTCAAATATAAACGCATGGAATTGGCCGGGACCCTAATGAGCGACCTTTTCCGCGAATATTATTCCATGCAATTGAAACGAGTCCATACCGCCTTTGAATCCCAATTATATTTCAAACTCGGTGAATATGAAGAACATTTGGATACTTTTGTCCATCAAACCAATCGCGTGATTTATCAAAAATCACAGTTCGTGGATGAAGGATTCCGAAAAGCATTCAAAGGAAATTGGGGCGCACAAACCCATACCAAACGCATCGGAGTCGTCCAAGATTTAAACCGCCTTTCTTCCAATTCCGCCCTCAATCAAATGCGTAAAACCAATCTTCCAATTGACCCATCCATGGCCAAATTAGTGGGTCCGCGTATCTTACACGGTTCGCAGTGGGGAATTATGGACCCGATTGATACTCCAGATGGTGGGAATATTGGTATCCATAAACATTTATCCATTATGACGCATATTACCCAAGACGTTTCACGCGAACCCATGTTGCAATGGATACGCACCCATCTCCCCAATTATTATTTATTAGCCGATATTCTTCCAAAATTATTATCAAATATGACCAAAGTGTTTATCAACGGATATTGGACCGGTGCCACCACTTCCCCCCTGCTATGTCTGGAGAAAATGCGTCTCTATCGTCGAAACGGTTTGTTGCCAGTATATGCCTCCATTTCCTTCGATTATCGTGAAAATGTATTATATATCCATACCGACGGCGGACGGCTTTGTCGCCCCGTCTTTTACTGGGACCAAATCCATAAACAATTTTCTTCCGAACGCCTTTCCCAACTTTTTTCCAGTTCCTCCTCCCAGCAATCGAAAGATAATATCCTAGGCATCACACAGCAAGGCGAACTTGTTGCCCCCAATTTCACCTGGGAACAAATCATTTCCGGATTCAATCCCAAAATTCCCACAGCAACCTATGACCCCCAAGAAGGCAAAATCTATTCCCTCGACCAATTATACGAAATCACCCCCGCCGAAGCCGAAGATTTGAACAATAACAAAACCCCCAAACGTTTCATCGAGAAAAGCGCCATCGTAGATTATTTGGATAATATGGAATCAGAATATTCCCTTATCAATGTCGACGCCCTAGCCCTTTCCACCCCTTCTTCCAAATCCCAATCCATGACACCAACCTCCCCGTCCGCAGCAACCGAAAGCAAATATCAACCCCGTTGGACGCATCAGGAAATTCATCAAGCCCTCAATTATGGCATGATGTGTAATCTAGCCATTTTCCTAGAGAATAACCCAGCCAATCGTAATAATTTTTCCTGTGGCCAAAGTAAACAAGCCGTATCCTTATACCATACCAATTACCAGAGTCGCATGGACAAAACCGCCGTGGTATTGAATGCTGGACAACTCCCCCTTTTGAAATCACGATTCCTAGAAAACATCAATGGCGAACATAATCCCTATGGCGTGAATACCATTGTCGCCATTATGTGTTATACGGGTTATAACGTAGAAGATGCCACCCTTATCAATGAAGGTGCCCTACAACGCGGGCTTTTCAAAACCACTTACATGACCACGTATAAAGGACACGAAGAAACGGCCAATACCACCAATGGAAATGTCTCACTTTCCTTCAAAAATATCGCCACTTTGACCGACGTGCTAGGCAAAAAAACGGGGTATAATTATGAGAAATTGGACGAATATGGTATCATCCGTGAAGGAACAGAAATCGACGAATTCACTGTCTTAATTGGCCTGATTGCGACTGATTTAACTCCCGGAAGTAAAAACCCAATCCCCCATGACCAATCCATCGTTCCCAAAAAAGGGCAAAAAGGGGTTGTAGATAAGGTTTTCATTACGGAAGGAGCAGAAGGACAACGTATTGCCAAAGTCCGTATTCGCGAAACCCGTATTCCTGCCATGGGAGATAAAATGGCGTCCCGTGCTGGTCAAAAAGGAACCGTGGGAATGGTTCTTCCAGAATGCGACATGCCTTTCACCAAAAGCGGACAACGTCCAGACATCATCATTAATCCTCATGCTATTCCAACACGTATGACCATCGGACATTTGGTCGAATGTATTATTGGGAAATCCTGTGTGCTTCAAGGGGGCTACGGAGATTGCACGGCACATAATAACCAGGGCTCCAAAATCCAGGCATTTGGTAAAATTCTTACCGCGTTAGGGTTCCATTCCAGTGGAAACGAAGTGTTATACGACGGATTAAGTGGCAGACAAATCGAAGCCAATATTTTCATGGGACCCAATTATTACATGCGCCTGAAACATATGGTGAAAGATAAAATCAATTTCCGTGCCTTGGGACCCAATACGGCCTTGACCCGACAACCGGTAAGTGGTCGTGCCAATGACGGAGGATTACGTATCGGAGAAATGGAACGTGATGCCGTGGGGGCACATGGAATTACCGCGTTTTTACAGGAATCCATGTTGGACCGTGGCGACCATATTTTCTTGGCGATTTGTAATAAAACCGGGATGACGGCGGTCTATAATCCGCGACAAAAATTATTGTTCAGTCCCATGGCCGATGGTCCCGTTCAATATACGGGTTCGCTGGAAACCGGGGATATGAAATTGCAACAGGTTACCCAACATGGCCGTGCATTCAGTTTGGTGAAAATCCCCTATGTCATGAAATTATTCATGCAAGAAATGTTGGCCATCGGGGTTCAAATGCGTCTGATTACGGAAGATAATATCCAACAAATGGAAAACATGTCTTTCTCACATAATTTGGAATTAATCATGGCTTCTGAAACCCCGAATCGACAACCTCAAGTCAAAATCACTCCCAAAGAAGTCATCCAAAATATCCAAGCCAAATTGGGACGCAGACAAGCCAATCTTCCTGATACCCCTCCGTCTTCCATCCCACGAGCAATCGAAGAAGAAGATTTACCTCCTTATACCCCTGAAACCCCTGAAACCCCACAAAACCAAACATCAAGTCCAGAATATGCTCCTTATTCACCTGCCGCCCTTCCTCAGGAAATCACACCACCTAATCCAGACAGCCCAGAATATCAATCTACCACCCCTCCCTATCCACCAACTTCCCCCGATTTCCCACCACCACAAGATTCTCAAATCCCCAAAGAATATACAAAAGATGAATTTGTCCATTTCCGAGGAGATACCAAACCTGCCAGAATATGGAAAGTCCAAGAAGTGGGTAATGAATTCATTTCCATAAAAACTGATAATTATGAAAACCTAGAACCTAAAGATAGTGTCAAAATTGTTACCAGAGGAGATATTTATTCTGCTTCCAAAGATTATCCTTATCAGGCCGGTGGATATATTTATCCATACATGGATTTCCAACAACAACAGCAACAAGGCGGTGGTGGATTTCAAACCCCTGTTCTCCCATCCCCTTTTCAATCCCAACCACAACCAGTAAACATTACTTTTGCGCCTAAATTAGTCGGCGGAGATGATAATTCCAAAACCTTCCGAGACCCAAATGCTTCCCAACAACAACAACAAGAATCACAACAATCTGGAGGTGGATTCTTCCAACAAACGCAATCTCAAAACGGCGGATACGCGGCCGGAATGTCGGACGGAAATGAATACGACGGATTATCCTCCAAATCCAAAATTGATTTTTCGCAAGTGGTTGTGAAAAAAATGGAATAAATAATCCTGATGCCCCTTCTCCCCCTTCTCTCCCGAATTTCCATCCCGAATTTCCTTCCTAAATACTTGAAAAATATTTGAAAAATAAATAACACGAAATTATGTATTTTTCTTCAACAACCGACTATTTCTTCCCACATTTTTTTGATTTCCCATGCTTTTTCCCGCCTTTGCGATTACGATTACTATGTTTCAAGGTATGATGATGAATATAGGCAATCGGTATTTTTCCCAATTCTTCTTCCAAATAATCGGCATTTCTAGAAGGAATTTCATGACTAGGAACAGGAGGATAGTTTTCCATTGGAACTGGAGGTAATTCGGACAATGCTTGTAAATCTTTCTTTTCTGTAGTAATCGGAATTTTCAATTCACGAAGCAACTGCATTTTGGATTTTTCGGCTTTTATTTTGGCTTTTTGGTCTTTCAAACTCATTATTTTTCTTTTTTCTTTGGATTTCAACGCATTTACTTTCGCAGATACTTTTTCCAGAACTTCGGCATTTTGGGTTTCTTGTTTGATGTCCTTTTGAATATCCTTTTCCATTTTCTTTAGAATTTCGTTATGTTCTTTGATTTCAGACGCGACATTGGTAGTAGGAGGTTTTAATTTATCCAATTCTTTTATGATTTTGGTATTCGGCGAATCCTCTTTCTTTTTCATCCAACCCAAATTTTTAAACGTTTTCCCGAAAATACGTCCAAAAATTCCGTTTTTTTTGTTTTTTGTATTTTTTTTCGTTGCATTCATCGCAAGAGACATTTTCTCTATATAATCTCCCATATATTACCCAGAACCCCTTTCTCCGCCCCCTAGAAAAAATTATGAGATTTCCCTTTTTTCAATGGCGCTACGGCCCCTCCACTACGTGCACGTTGTCTGGCATTACGTTCCGTATTATGGTCCGCAATATTTTTGAATGAAGTTGCACCACCATTCACATTCATACTACCTAAACCTATCGCATTGGTTCGGGCATCGGTCGTTCGTTGAGAAGCATCACGATTCCCTCCTATCCATTTTTTCTGTAGCATAATAGTAGGTGTAAAACTGGCATTGGCACGTGCGGTTTCATGATATACCTGACGCCCCATGGAAAAAGAATTTTGACCATCTGCATTATCTTCTTTGAAAGGCATGGCATAGGAACAACTTAAAATACCATTATCACCTGTGGAAGAAGAAGGATTCGGAATCCAATTACTCATTTTTCGGATTTTTCACAAAAACAATCAAACAAAAAAAACAAAAATAATCAAGGATATATTTTCACAATAGAATAGAATATATTCTACAACCCCTAGAAATCCCCCCAAAAACAAAACCCCAAACCCCATCCCAGAAATCTTCTCCCCGATTATCTTGAACAAAAAGAATATATTTTTCGTTGTCCGTATGCAGTTTCGAATCCCGAGGATTCCCGGTTTCCCTTTTGGCAATAGAATATATTCTACAACCCCTAGAACCCAAATAATCCTCCTAGGTATTCGAATCTTGGCCTAATAATGCTAATTCATTGGAACCATCTGGGAATACACGAGTATTGATTTGATAACTATAATTATATAGATTCACATTGGGGTCATAGGTTAATATTTGAATCGGTCCGGGAACATCACATGCACTTGTCAAAGTAGGTAGTGTTTGGTCTTGGGTGCATGTATATTGGGTTCCTCGTGGGCCTGTATTGATTTGTTTTACTCCTCCAGATATATCAATCAGAGTTCGTGTCCCTGCATTGGCAACTAAATTCGCGAATTGTCGTTTCTTACTGAGCGAATTGGTTTGTTGGGTGCCTCCGCTTCCCGCATATTTAAAGATTTCGCATTTTCGGCGCATATCCAATTGCATTTTGGTGGAAGCGGGATATGGATTGATTGGAAGATATCGAACTGGTGGCACATTATTCAAAAAATGTTTTGCACGTTCTGCGCATGCGGCTGAAATATCCAATCCACCTTCACTTAACACCGATATTTGAGTAAGCGTATATTGCTGTTGTTGAGACATTTCGAGGAAGAGTTTAAGAAATTTTGAATCTATAGATATATTATAAGATATATTCTAGGATTCTCATTTCCCCTCCCCCGAGTTTCTAATCCGCGATTTCCAGACTAGACCCAAAATTGCTAAAACTCCCAACTACTATATAGGACCCCGATTTGCTAAATATATTCCACTACCCCCCCGAATCCCGAAAAATGAAACCGACCAAAGATTCCCAACATATTTACCGTTTTCTAGAGAAACTCCCCCGGAAATTCCGTATCCAACCAACCACACTACCGGACACGAATACCACCAAAATATTAACCCAATGGATAGAAAAACTCGCCCAAATCTCCCCCAAAATTACTGCCCAAAATATCCCCCCAGAAACCCTACCAAATCTTCCACAGCCCCCTCAAACCTATTGGAACTGGATTCCCGAACAAATTCGCACCCATGAAATCCCTAAATTAACCCATTACCTGAAAACCACTTTCCAAGTCCATCATCCCCAACAACCCGACCATCCGCGAACTGTTTCAGTATATATATCTTCCACAACCCCAACCCCACAAAAATTCCTACAACGAATCCAACTCGCCGTACAATTACTTACTCATTATTCTCCACCGCCTTGTCATCATTCCCCTCTCCATATATACATCTACTTGACCAAAGCCCGAAAAAACATCCCCACCCACCCCGACCAAATCTTGGACGAAAATCACGCCAATACTGCCTTCACTACTTCTTGTAATCTCACTGCCACTTCCGAAACACAAGAACCCAAATATATTATCCTGTTCCGCGAAGAAGAAGTGTTCAAAGTATTATTACACGAATTATTCCACGCCCTTGGTCTAGATTTCTCCCATGATTCCATGGCAACTCAGAAAACCGCGACTTTTATCCGGGAACATTTCGGAATCACGCTGCCCGATATTCGTCTTTTTGAAACCTACTGCGAAACATGGGCGACCATTCTCCATTGTCTGATTCTGGCCTTTCTCAAAACCCCTCCCCATCAACACATAACACCTCAAAAAGTCATCCAAGAATTCTTCCGACTCTTTGCCTATGAACAGAATTTCGTCCTTTTTCAATGTGCAAAAGTCTTGCATTATCACCAACTCTCTTATCAACAATTTTCCACAACCCCTCAATCCCACCAATCCCCAAAATACAAAAAAGGCGGTACCCGGAAAAAAACCAATCTGAGAAGGAAAAAAGGGGGAACTCGGAAAACCCCCCAAACGTATCAGGAAAATACCCAGATTTTTTGTTATTATATTTTGAAATCCGCCGTTTTCCAAAACCTCCCCCTTTTCATCCAACAATTTCCTCCCCCTTTTTCCGTCCAAGAATCCCTCCAATTCGCCAAATTCGTCCAAAAATGTTTCTTACAATCCAATTTCGAACAGAAATTACAATCTTATACCACTCTTTTTCAAAAGACCGGAATCTGTTCCAATCCACAACCTCCCAACACAAAAATATGCAATACCATGCGACAAACCGCTACGGAAATGGCAATTTTTCCTGAAACCTCTTCCTCGTCCTAATCGAAACATAAACACAGAACCATATAAACATATTCATGGTATTAGATAAATACCATGAATCCTCCCAGCCCCCGCCAACTCATCAGTTTCGACATCGGTATCAAACATTTGGCTTATTGTATTTTCGAATATATTCCTACAACCCCCTCCACCCCACCCGAATATAATATCTTGGAATGGAAAATTATAAATCTATTGGAAACCGAGACCGACGATTCCACGCCCATTCCAGCAACCCATCTGTGTCAAACAACCCTCAAACCCGTTTCCAAAAAAGTCGCCCCCAAAATCTGCGGAAAATGCGCCCAATATTATTCTCCCCAAATATCTTCCCCAAATACAACAGAATATTATTGTAATAAACATGCCAACTTACAAACCAAATATCTACATCCCCAAAACCCCCAACTTCCCAAATATTCCACTGCCCAATTAACCAAAATGGAGAAACCCGCATTACAAGAATATGCTAATCAATTATCCACTCAAAATTCCATCCACCAAACAACCAACCAAACAACCAACCAAACAACCAACCAAACAACCAAAAAATCCCTGATACCCTATATCCAAACCCTGCAACAATCCATTTACCTACAACCCGTTCCCACTACCAAACCTAGCGTGAAAGCCAACCGAGCCAATATGGTGGATTTATGCCATTCCCTTTTCAAACAACTCCTACAAATCGAATCCCGTTTCCCCCAAATACAACAGGTTGTGATTGAAAACCAAATCGGAAACATTGCAGCACGCATGATGGTGATTCAAGGGATGGCAACCATGTTTTATACTTCTCGTAATCGTAATATCCAAATCGAACATGTATCTTCTTCCCATAAATTAAAATATGCCGCATCCCTGGTTTCCCTACCCGCGCAACCGCAACAATCACAACAGATTAATTCTGAAACCCCGAATCCCAACAAAACCCAAACCAAATACCAAGAACATAAATCTCACGCCAAAGATTATTGTGAAATGATTTTATTGTCCGACCCGAAATTTTCCGTTTTCTATGAGGAATTTAAGGGGAACAAAAAGAAAAAGGATGATTTGGCGGATTGTTTCTTACAAGGAATCTGGAGCATGGGAACCTACGGTTCCCGGTGCGACCCCCTCCCTTTTATGATTTAGGGGGACTGCGTCCCCCGCCCCTTCGGGGTCTCCCCCTGCTTTGGGGCGCTTCGCGTCTCTGCAAACATAAACCAACATAAATATTCCACCAAATATATCTACAGCCCCTTTTCCCACTAACCACCCCCCAAAATGAAAGTCAAGTTAATCAGTTATTCCCAACCACCTCCTGAAACCACCCCCAACCAATCGCTTCAGGATTTAGTTGCCTATTGTGCCCGTGTATCGAATCCGGCCAATCAGATGAATACGGAAACCAATGACAAATTAATCCAATACCTAATGAAAAATGAACATTGGTCGCCCTTGGAAATGGTTAGTGTATGTCTGGAAATCGAAACCACCCGAGACATTGCCCGTCAAATTCTAAGACATCGTTCCTTTTCGTTTCAGGAATTTTCACAGCGTTATGCAGTGGCGGATTTGGGGTTTGAATCCAGAGAAGCCAGAATCCAAGACACCAAAAACCGCCAAAATAGTATCGAAACCCAAAACGCCGAATTGGAAACGGAATGGCAACAGAAACAAATCCAGGTCCAACACATGATTTCGGAAACCTATGACTGGGCCTTACAAAACGGGATTGCCAAAGAACAAGCACGCGCTGTTTTACCAGAAGGCATGACGGTTTCGAGAATGTATATGAATGGGACATTAAGGTCATGGGTTCATTATATCCAACTACGAAGCGGAAATGGCACGCAAAAAGAACACCGTGAAGTTGCCTTGGAATGTGCGAAGGTCATTTCCCAAATTTATCCATTCTGATTTTCCACCTATTTACTCGCATATTGGCAATAGGTATATTTGATACCCCCGAAGGGGGTGGGGGGCCAGCTCCGCCGCGCCCCATCAAGAACATTCTTTTAAGAATCCATATTATAATCTATCGTCCATAGACAATAATTCGATACCCACCCCCGAAACAAAATGCCCCCAAAACCCCAACCTCAAAATCAACAACATAATCTAGACATTCATACCTATTCCCTCCAGGAACTCCTCCAATTGTTCGAATTACCAAATAAAATCCAGGACCTCGACCAATTCGACCTGAAAAAAGCCAAGCGCAAATATCAATTATTACATCCAGATAAATCAGGTCTCCCCAATCATTATTTCCTCTTTTACCAAAAAGCCTACCAGAAAATCGAGGACGAATATCTCTATTACCATCCCACAGCCACCAAACCAACCCTCGAAAATGGAAATTCCACCCCCGCCATGACCTACCAACCGTATCAACCCACAACCACCGTAGATAAACGCACCCAAAAACAAGTCAGCTCCGCGCTCCAATCTATGCGGCCCGAAGAATTCCAACGCCACATGAATGAAATGTATGAGCAACATATGGCGACCAAACAGGACACCCGACGCGCCGATTGGATGCGACAAGACGCACCCACTTTTGAAAATCTACCCACTACCCTGAAAAGCCAAGATGACATCGCGAATCAAATGGCACAACTCAAACAGCAACAACAAAATCAACTCATTCGTCATCGACAATCAGGGGAAGTGGAATATTTAACCCAGAGCCATGGACAACGTTTCTACGACGACGACGATGACGACGAAGACGAAGAGGCACTGGATAAATATATTACCTCCGACCCCTTTAGCAAATTGAAATTCGAAGATGTCCGCAAAGTGCATGGCGCCGAAACCATTCTACTTGAACCCTCCCAACAACCTCAACCGCAACGCACTTACCAACAACAGAAACAGGAATTTTCCCAAAGCATCCAACCCATGGACAAAACCCAATCCCAAGCCCTCCTAGAAAAACTACAAAAAGAAGCCCAAATCAAAGCCGAAAAAGCCCGACAAAATTCCATGTATAAAATCCAAAACTACGAAGAAAAAAACAAAACCATTTTGAATTCCTTTCTCCGAATTGGAAATTCTGCGTCCAGTAATATTTAGGCATTTTCTCCGTCTTATATAGGACCCCCCAACTTCCGACTATTTAGTCGCCCAAAAATCCGACGTAATTCCACACCGCCTTATGCCCAATATCTCCGCCAAGAAATACACCAATACCCCCGTCCAAAATACGTTCCACCCCTTTTTCAACCCCACCGCCCAAATCAACCCATAACCAATCCCTAAAAACACACACCCTTCCACAAATGCACCTAATGCCATAAATCCAACCGATTCCCGGAACTCTTTCCCACCAGGATTACGTCCAATTTCCGTCTCCGTTAACGTCCGAGAAGTGCGCACAAAATAGAAATGACCGAAATATTCCTGTAGCCCCAAACCAATTACCGAAATATGTTTCCAAAACCCCACCCAAAAAAACATCCACCCTCCTCGACTACCAGCACCACCACCATTCACCGGCCAAAATAGAGACAATACATAATATACTCCCAAACTATAAATACCTACAGCTACAGGTTCAATATTAAGTTGATTTACATTCATTTACCTTGGATTACCGTCGATTATATAATATTACTCGATGCCACTCACCGAATTTTATTTTTTTCGACCAAAAAGATAAAAAATTGAATCTCACCAAACTCTCCTCCAAAACCCTTCACCCTATTTGAAACTAACTATTATTAATTATCTCTCTCTTTCTCTCAAACCAATCTCTAAGAAAATGAATACTCGTTCTCAAACCCGCGCCAATCGTGAAGCCGCTCAAAGACATGTTGAAAACTATCTAGCCAGTGTAAGAAGCAAGAAAGCAACCACCGCCACTGAAACTCCACAAAAACAACCTGAAGCCACTGAACCCCAAGTAAATGCACCTACCAAAAAAGCCCGCACTCCTCCTCCAAAACACACCGGGTATCGCACTCGTTTAAGCACAGGCGCCATTGAAAGAAAAAATCTGAATGTCGACTTATCCGACGAATTTGACGCCGAATTCTTCGATTACGCCTCCAAAGCATGGAACGAAAATAAGACGAAATTAGGTAATGGAATGTATTCTTACATCATCACCCGTTCTACTTCTAAAGCCCTAAAAAAATAAACGCTTCCTATTGTAATTCCTAACCATTCAAATAAAAACCCATAAAAATCAACGAAAATAATCCTAGGATTATTTTTTCACGGAATGAAAATATAGATAAACATGTTTTATCATGAATACCTAGAACCAAAAGACCCAAAAACCGAAACCCAAACCATGGAAGAGTCAAAACCCACCCCCAAACGCAAATATAATCTAGTTATCAAACGCCTTCCTTCAACCCATTTGAAAATAAAACAATTCGGAATCACCAATACTCCAGAAGTTCTCCCGACCGTCATCGATTTAAGAGCCAAATTACCACCCTGTTACGACCAAGGGGAATTAGGAACTTCTACCGCCAATGCCTTATGCGCTGCCTTCCAATATGAAGAGCCGACTTTTTTTGGTTCTAGATTATTTATCTATTACAATGAACATAATATGGAACATGCTTTCAACGAAGATGCAGGCGCGTCTTTGAGCGACCGAATTGCGACCTTGGAAAAATTCGGTGTATGTGCAGAACAAGATTGGCCCTATGATATTACCAAATATTCACAGCCCCCTTCCATCGATTGTTATTTACAAGCAGACAAACACCACGTCATTCACGCGACCAATGTCTTAAATAATGAAATGGCAATGAAACAATCTTTGGCAGAAGGTTCCCCTTTTGTAGTAGGA
>Ga0187843_10001265_pt1 | contig 16246 bp, 16 predicted proteins | sample SpaLakP09_SKY_43_FD_134516 | JGI IMG/M metagenome (GOLD analysis project Ga0187843, IMG submission 134516) | Oligotrophic lake water microbial communities from Sparkling Lake, Wisconsin, USA - SP09_SKY_43 | ecosystem: Environmental > Aquatic > Freshwater > Lake | place: USA: Sparkling Lake...
CCCCATCAATCTGGACACCGCCCGCGCCGCCCATGCCGCCGGCCTGGCCACCATCCTGGGCGCGCCCAATGTCATGCGCGGCGGCAGCCAGAGCGGCAATATGCGCGCCCTCGACGCCATCCACGCCGGCGTGGCCGACTGCCTCTGCGCCGACTACGCGCCCGCCACCATGCTGGCCGCCGTCGACGCCCTGGTCCATCGCGAAGGTCTGGGCCTGCCCCAAGCCACCCGCCTGGTCAGCCTGGGCCCGGCCCGCGCCGCCGGCTTGAATGACCGCGGCGAGATCGCCGTCGGCCTGCGCGCCGACTTGATCAGCGTGGCCCGGCCCGGTGGACAGGCGGCGGTGGAACGCGTCTGGTGCGCGGGCAAGCCGGTGTTTGCGGTGGACTACCAAGGCCGCTGAAACTGAAGGTTTGCGGGCCTGGCCGGAGAGCGGGCGAGAATACTGCAGGTCTGCGGCATTCTCATCTTCAAGCACCCCTCTCGCCTGCCATGCTCAGAGTCTTTCATTTCACCCCGCCGCGCCTGAGCGCACGGCGTCTGACATCCTGGATCACCGGTCTGAGCGCCCTGCTGCTGATCGCCTGCAGCGAGCTCGGTGCCGGCACGGGGCAGATCAGCCAGCGCATCGGCGAGATCACCCGTGACCCCTCTGCCCAGCAGGTGGATCTGGCCCAGCTGACCAGCTTTGGCTGGGACCGGGTCTATCGCTTCGAACCCGGCAGCACGCGGGACGCGATCTGCGAGTTCATTCAGGCAGGTCGAAACATCTGTGGTCGTGTCATCCGCTACCCGGCGGTGCCGGCCGATCACCAGGCCCTGGTCTTTGCCCTCGGGCCGCAGCTGACGCATGTTGAGCTGCATGCCCTGGCTCATGGCCGCCTGGAGCTGGGTGATGAACATGCCCGCAACGGCCTGCCCAAAACTCAGGCCAAGCTGCGCATCCACCGGCTCAGCCTGGGCACGGCGCAGGAGCAGATCGTGCTGGAGCCCCAATGAGCAGGGCAACCAGGTCTAGGCCTCGATGGCACCACGGCCTGCTGGCGCTCGTGATGCTGGGCGTCTTGACTGGGGCGGGGCTGTGGGTCGCTGGCGAGCAACTCAGCCGCCCCGCCCGTGCCAGCCTGGGCCCACCGCCGGCCGATTTGCAAGCGCGCGCGGTTCGCATCCCCGTCCCCCGGCCGATCCCCGATGCGGCGGGTGAGCAAGCGCCCGGCCAGGTCAGCGGCTGGTTCTCCCCCGGCCAGCCGGGGCGCGGCGCCGTGCTGCTGCTGCACGGCGTGCGCAGCCATCGCGGCCAGATGCTGGCACGGGCGCGCCTGCTGCATGAGGCGGGCTTGGGCGTGCTGCTGATCGACCTGCCGGCGCATGGCGAAAGCAGTGGCGAGCGGATCAGCTTTGGCTGGCGCGAGTCACACGGCGTGGCCGCGGCGCTGAGCTTTCTGCGCCGCGAGCTGCCGCAAGAGAAGCTGGGCGTGATCGGCGTCTCGCTGGGCGGCGCCTCCCTGCTACTCCTGTCACCTCAAGAGCGCGGGCCGCTGCAGGCAGTGGCGCTGGAATCGGTCTACCCGACCATCGAGGAGGCGGTGCACAACCGCCTGCGCGTGCGCCTTGGTGAGCCCCTGAGCCAAGGCCTGACACCCCTGCTGCTGAGCCAACTGCCGCTGCGCCTCGGTGTGGAACCCTCGCAGCTGCGGCCCGAGCAGGCCTTGCGTCAGCTCGGCGAGACGCCGGTGCTGGTGGCGGGCGGGCAGCTGGACACACAAACACCGCCCACCGAAGCCCGCCGCATGGCCGCGGCCGCGCCTCAATTGCACGCGCTGTGGCTGCTGGACGGGGCCCATCACACCGATCTGCAGGCCTTTGCGCCCGAGGCCTACCGCCAGCAGGTGCTGGACTTTCTGATCCAGCGACTGCGCACTGACACTGACGTCGGCGCCAACACTGCACCCACCGCCACGCCATGATCTCCATCCACCCCATCCGCCCCGAGGACCTGGCCGATGTGGCCCGTCTGCACCGCGAGAGCTGGCGCAGCGCCTACCGCGGCATCTTCAGCGATGCCTTTCTGGACAGCGAGCGGGTGGTCGAAACCCGCCAGGCCCTGTGGACCCGGCGCCTGATCAGCGAGCCCTCGCCGGGCAGCTTTGGTTTCATCGCACGCGCGGCCTCGGGCGAAGCGCTGGGCTTCACCTTTGCCTTTCCAGCCTTCGATGTGCAGTGGGGCAGCCTGCTGGACAACCTCCATGTGCGGCCCGATCAGAAAGGCCAGGGCATCGGGCGAAAACTGTTGGCGGCCTTGAGCGAGCACTTCCTGCAGGAGCTCGGTGATGTGGGCGAGTTGGGCCTGTACCTCTGGGTGTTCGAGGCCAACACGGCCGCCCGCGCGGTCTACGAGCATCTGGGCGCACGGCCGGCCGAGCGGGTGGTGATCACCCTGCAAGATGGCAGCGAGGCGGCGGAGTGGCGCTATGTGTGGCGCTCGCCGGGGGAATTGCTGCGGGCGCTGCGGCGCGAGGCCTAGCGGCAAACAAAAAAGCGCCCGGCTTTCGAGGCCGGGCGCTTTTCTTGACTCGATCCACGAGCCACAACGGACACTGACGCAGGTAGATGCGTGGACGCTTTGACTCCACTACCCCGGCCGGACCGCGCGAGACGCGGCCCGGCGTTCGCAAGGCGTCGCGCAGTCCGCAGGGACTGCGCTCGGTCCTTGCTTACCCCAGCCAGCCCACGCAAGACGTGGGCTGTCGTTCGTCACGGGTCGGCCAGTCCTCAGGACTGTCCTCGCTCGTGACTCACCCCATGTGCAATCCACCGTTGCAGGAGAAATCGGCGCCGGTGGTGAAGCCGGAATCTTCACCGGCCAGCCAGGCGACGATGGCGGCGATTTCTTCAGGCGTGCCCAAGCGCTTGATGGGGATGGTGGCGACGATTTTTTCCAGCACGTCGGGGCGGATGGCCTTGACCATGTCCGTGCCGATGTAGCCGGGGCTGACCGTGTTCACCGTCACGCCCTTGCTGGCCACTTCCTGGGCCAGGGCCATGGTGAAGCCGTGCATGCCGGCCTTGGCGGCCGAATAATTGGTCTGGCCGAACTGGCCCTTCTCGCCGTTCACGGACGAGATGTTGATGATGCGGCCCCAGCCCCGATCCAGCATGTCCTCGATCACCTGCTTGGTGACGTTGAACATGGAGTTCAGGTTGGTGTCGATCACTGCGTCCCAATCGGCACGGCTCATCTTGCGGAACATGCCGTCGCGGGTGATGCCGGCGTTGTTGACCAGCACATCGATGGGGCCGTGCTCGGCCTTGACCTTGGCAAAGGCTTCGACGGTGGAATCCCAGTCGGCCACATTGCCGACCGACACGTGGAAGGTGTAGCCCAGGGCGGCCTGCTCGTTGATCCATTTGGTGAAATCACGGCTGGGGCCGCAGCCGGCGATGACTTTGAAGCCTTCCTTGTGCAGGCGCTGGCACATGGCAGTGCCGATGCCACCCATACCGCCGGTGACGTATGCAATCTTCTGGCTCATATCTAACTCCTTGCCTCCATGGCTTTGAACGTGTGAGTCCGCACCGCCGTCGCGTCCTACACGGCGGCCGGACCTCTGCTGTTGTGTGTTGCCAAAGACGCGATCAAAGCGTCCCGCAAGCCCCGTGCGGGGTCAAGCGGGGTTGGCCCTAGTGGGGTTTGCCGGGAGAACGATCAACGCTCGACGGTCAGCGCCACGCCCATGCCGCCGCCGATGCACAGCGAGGCGATGCCTTTCTTGGCATCCCGGCGCTGCATCTCGTGCAGCAAGGTGACCAGGATGCGCGCGCCCGAGGCGCCGATCGGGTGCCCCAGGGCTATGGCGCCGCCGTTGACGTTGACACGGCTCAGGTCCCAGCCCATTTCCTGATGCACGGCGCAGGCTTGGGCGGCAAAGGCTTCGTTGATCTCCAGCAGGTCCAGGTCGGCCGCCTTCCAGCCGGCGCGCTCCAGGGCCTTGCGGGCGGCGGGCACCGGGCCCATGCCCATGATGGAGGGGTCGAGGCCAGCGCTGGCGTAGGACGCAATACGGGCCAGCGGCGTCAGTCCCAGAGCGGCCGCCTTGGCCGCGCTCATCAGCACCAGGCCGGCGGCGCCATCGTTCAGGCCGGAGGCATTGCCAGCGGTCACGCTGCCGGCTTTGTCGAAGGCGGGGCGCAGGCCGGCCAGGGCTTCGGCATTGCTCTTGCGGTTGATGAACTCGTCAGCCTCGAAGACGATGGCGTCGCCCTTCTTCTGCGGAATGGTGACGGCGGCGATCTCGTCCTTGAAGCGGCCCGCGTCCTGGGCGGCCGCGGCTTTCTGCTGCGAGGCCAGGGCCAGCGCGTCCTGCGCTTCGCGGTTGATGCCGTACTGCTTGGCCACGTTCTCGGCGGTGATGCCCATGTGGTACTGGTTGTAGACGTCCCAGAGTCCGTCCACGATCATGGTGTCCACCATCTTCCAGTCGCCCATGCGCTGGCCGTCGCGCGAACCGGGCAACACATGCGGGGACAGGCTCATATTCTCCTGACCGCCGGCGATCACGATCTCGCTGTCGCCGTCACGGATGGCCTGCGCCGCCAGCATCACGGCCTTGAGACCAGAGCCGCAGACCTTGTTGATGGTCATGGCCGGCACGCTGTTCGGCAGGCCGGCCTTGATGACGGTCTGGCGGGCCGGATTCTGGCCCGAACCGGCGGTCAGCACCTGACCCAGAATCACCTCACCGATCTGGCCACCCTCCAGGCCGCTGCGGCGCAGCAGTTCCTTCACCACCACCGCGCCCAGCTCCGGCGCTGCGGTCTTGGACAGGCTGCCGCCAAACTTGCCAATGGCGGTACGGGCCGCCGCCACGATCACGATATCGGTCATTTTCCAACTCCAGGGTGAGACTGCCTCTGGTCAGTGCCCGCGAATCAAGCACCAACAGATAACAGGTTAGCAGATCAGGGTTTCAACTAGGTTTCAAGATGCAGGCAATCGCTCACTCCGCATCCGGGATAAAAAAACAGGACCGGCGCCAGAGGCACACGGTCCTGTTTGAGTTCAGGCTTTCTGTTTGACGTAACGCCCGGGCGCCGGCTCGATCACCGGGTGGCGCCGGTTGCCCGGGCCCTTGGGTGCGGCCACCTTCCGGCCGGCATGCCCGGCCAGCCATGCGGCCCAATCGGTCCACCAGCTGCCCGGGTGCTCGACTGCGCCCTCGAACCACTGCTCCGATGTGGCCGGCAAGGCCGCCGTCTTGCCCAGCCAGTGGCTGCGCTTACCCTTGGCCGGTGGGTTGATGACCCCGGCAATATGGCCCGAGGCGCCCAGCACAAAGCGCTTGGGCCCCTTGAACACCTGAGTGCTGCGGTAAGCGGCATCCCAGGGCACGATATGGTCCTCGCGCGAGCCGTAGATGTAGACCGGCGCCTCGACCAGGCCCAGATCCAGCTTCTCGCCGCAGACCGTCAGCCGGCCCGGGATCTTCAGCTCGTTCTGCAAATAGGTGTGGCGCAGGTACCAGCAATACATGGGGCCGGCCATATTGGTGGAGTCGCCGTTCCAGTACAGCAGGTCAAAGGCCGGCGGCGCTTCGCCCTTGAGGTAGTTGCCCACCACATAGTTCCAGACCAGGTCATTGGGGCGCAGAAAGCTGAAGGTGGTGGCCAGCTCCTGGCCCTTGAGCAAGGCCGGGCCCTTGGGGTTGCCCATGCTCTTGTCGCCCAGGCTCATCTCGCGCATCTTGACCATGGCCTCGTCGATGAAGAGGTCGAGCACGCCGTTGCTGGAGAAATCGATCAGCGTGGTCAGCAGGGTCAGGCTGGCCGCCGGCTGCTGGCCGCGCGCCGCCAGCACCGCCAAGGCAGTGGCCAGGATGGTGCCGCCGACACAGAAGCCCAGGGTGTCGATCTGCTCGGCACCGCTGATGTCCTGCACCACCTCGATGGCCTTGATCGGCGCGTTTTCGATCACTTCGTCCCAGGTCCAGGCGGCACAGGAGGCATCGGGGTTGCGCCAGCTCAGCACAAAGACCCGGTGGCCCTGCTCCACCGCATAGCGGATCAAGGAGTTCTCGGGCTGCAGATCGAGGATGTAGTACTTGTTGATGCAGGGCGGCACCAGCAGGAAAGGCCGCTCGTGCACGGTGGCGGTCAGCGGCTTGTATTCGATCAGCTGGAAGAAGTCGTTCTCGAACACCACCGCGCCTTCGCTGGTGGCGACATTGCGGCCCACCTCGAAGGCGCTCTCATCGGTTTGCGAGAGATGGCCGCGCTGGATGTCCGCCCACAGCAGCTGCATGCCCTTGGCAATGCTCTCACCCTGGGTCTCCAGCGCCAGCTTTTGCGCCTCGGGGTTCAGGGCCAGGTAGTTGCTGGGCGCCGCGGCGTCGACAAACTGCTGCACGGCAAAGCGGATGCGCTCGCGCGTCTTGGCCTCGCCTTCGAGCTTGTCCGCCATTTGCTGCAGGGTGCGGGCATTGAGCAGGTAGAGCTGGGCCAGAAAGCTGGAGGCGGGGTTGGCCGTCCAGGCCTCGCTGGCAAAGCGCCGATCGCCCAGGGACTTGGGCTTGGCCGGCGCCTCCGGGGCGGCTTCACCGCCGGCGGCGCCAAACATGGCGCCCATGCCGGCGCCCAGGGCCGGCAGGGAAGAGTTCCACAGCTCGGTCGCCTGCTTGAGGTAATTGCTCTGCAGCTCGCTCAAGGCCTGGGACGGGATCTGCAGGCCGGCCAGCGTGGACCACATCTCGCCGAAGCCGGCGCCAAAGTCGGCCGCCGGGGCAGCCGAAGCCGCAGGAGCGGATGCTGGCGCAGATGCCGGTGCGGAAGCCGGCGCAGAGGCCGGCACCGGCCGTGCGGCGGCAGCGGGCTTGGGGCGCGGAGCGGCCTTTTTCTTGGCGGCGACCGCTTTCACGGCCGCGGCGGGCTGGGCGGCCTTCTTCACGGCAGCACGCTTCACTGCAGCCCTCTTCACTGCGGATTTTGGGGCGGGGCGGGCCGGTGTGGCCGGGTTCTTCCTTGTCATGAATCTCCTCTGACGCTCGCAAGCGGAACACGGGGAACAGGTATCGGAACAGGGTTCACAGGCCGTCCCAAACCCACAAAGTACATAGACACATGTGCGCGCGGCGTGAGAAAGCGCACACGATGTTGTACGCTCGCCCGCTTACCTTGCCATGACATTTCATGTATCTGATCGCAATTGCCTGGGGCTATGTCGCTTTGATGATGGCCTTGGCCGAAGCCACCAGCAGCCAGGGCAGCATCCTGGGTGCTGTCATCACCTTTGTTCTGTACGGCCTGCTGCCGATCTCGATTGTGCTGTACGTCCTGGGCTCGCCGGCCCGCAAGGCCGCGCGAAAAAAGCAGGAGCAAATGCAGGCCCAGATCGATTTCCCGCAAGAGCCCACCGAAGCCATGCCGCTGGACCCGCTGGCGCGCACCGCCGCCCCCGCCTCAGAGCAGGCTGACGACCGCCACCATACGGCCGGCCCGGGCGTCATGCCGGTAGGAAAAGAACCTTGAGGGCTCGCTGAGCGTGCACCAGTGCCCGCCGCTCAGGGCCTGCACTCCGGCCGAACGCAAGCGCTGCCGCGCCAGCGCCGGCAGATCGGCCAACCAGCGCGCCTCGCCGGCCGCATTCGGCCGGTAGACGAAGGCCGCGCCGGGCGCCTGCGGGCTGGCGCCAAACGCCGCCAGCACCTCGGCCCCCACCTCGAACTGTTGCGGCCCAATGCAGGGGCCCAACCAGGCGCGTAGCTCGCCCGGCGCGCAGCCGGCGGCGGCGCAAACCTCGGCCGCGGTGTGCTCCAGCACCCCGGCGGCCAGGCCACGCCAGCCGGCATGGGCACCACCCACCGCGCCCGGCGCCGCGAACAGCACCGGCAGGCAATCGGCCACCTGGATGGCACAGGCCAGCCCGGGCGTGCAGGACACACTGGCATCGGCCACCGGCGGCTCCACGGCCTCGACATGATCGGCGCTCAGGCGCTGCACATCGGTGCCATGCACCTGTTTCAGGAACACCGGCCGGGCGCCCAGGGCCTGGGCCACCAGGGCGCGGTTGGCCTGAACCACGGCGGGCTCATCGCCGACCGCGCTGCCCACATTCATGCTGGCATGGCTGCCCTGACTGAGGCCTCCGGCGCGCGTGGTCATGAAGGCGCGAACCGGAGGCCAGGAGGGCGGCAGCTGCCAATCCGGCTGCAGCCAGTCCGGGTGCAAGGCCGCCGGACTCACCTCACTCGGCATCGGGGCAGGCCGAGGGTTGGGTCTTGGCGAAGGCGTCCAGGGCCATGCAGTTGGTGAACACGCGCATCACCTCGGGCACATGGTCGAGGCGGCAGTCGAAGCGTTTGGCATTGAAGATCTGCGGCACCAGCAGGCAATCGGCCAGGCCCGGCGTGTCGCCATGGCAAAACTGGCCGGCGTGCGCCTTGAGCCGCTGCTCCACCACCTCCAGACCGCCCTCGACCCAGTGGCGGTACCAGCGGTTCTTGGTGTCTTCGTCCAGGCCCAGGTCCTTACCCAGATAGCGCAGCACGCGCAGATTGTTCAGCGGGTGGATCTCGCAGGCGATGTCCTGCGCCAGCGCGCGCACCTGGGCGCGGCCCAGGGCATCGGCCGGCAGCAGCGGCGGCTCGGGATGGGTTTCATCGAGGTACTCGATGATGGCCATGGACTGGCTGACCAGCGCATCGCCGTCACGCAGCAAGGGCACCAGTTTGGACATGGAGGCGCTGGCATAGGCGGGGTCGAACTGCTCGTTCTTGGCCAGGTGCACGGCGCGGTAGTCGTAATCCAGGCCTTTGAGCGCCAGCGCGATGCGCACGCGATACGAGGCCGAGGAGCGGAAGTAGTTGAAGAGTTCCATGGCGCCGATGATGCCATGGGCAAACAGATAAACTGATCTGCATGTGGCTCTCCCGACGTTTCAAGTTTTGCCCCAGCTGCGGTGCCGAAGTGCGCTACCAGGTGCCCGCCGACGACAACCGGGAGCGCGCCACCTGCCCGAGCTGCGCCAGCATCCACTACGAAAACCCGATCAATGTCGTCGGCACCCTGCCCATCTGGGAGGGCGCCGAAGGCGGCGTGCAAGTGCTGCTGTGCCGCCGCGCGATCGAGCCGCGCCTGGGCAAATGGACGCTGCCGGCGGGCTTTCTGGAGCTGGGCGAAACCACCGAACAAGGCGCCCTGCGCGAGACCGATGAAGAAGCCGGTGCGCAGATCGAGCTGGGCCCCCTCTACGGCCTGATGAATGTGGTCAAGGCCGGGCAGATCCACCTGTTCTACCGCGCCCGCCTGCTCTCCACCACCTTCAACCCCGGCCCGGAGACGCTGGAAGCCCGACTTTTCCACGAGCACGAGCTGCCCTGGGACGAGATCGCCTTCCACACCGTGCGCGACACCTTGCGCCACTTCTTTGCCGACTGGCGGGCTGGGCAGGGCTTCCCCCTGCACTGCGGCGATATCAGTTACTGAGCTGACCGCCTCAGGCCTTGCCGCCCTGCGCCGTGGCCCAGGGGCCGGTCACGCCGTCCACCTCGCAGTCCCAAAGCGCTTGCACGTCCATGCCATCGCGCAGGCCTTCGGCATAGACCTTGAGAGCCAGGCTGCGCAGCATCACCAGCATGCCGCGCACAAAAGCGGCCCGGGCCGCATCGCCCGACACGCCGCTGACGACCGAGGCATCCAGCTTCACGTAATCGAGCCCGGCCTGGTAGAGACGGTCCACCTGGGCCAGGCCGGCGCCTGCATGTTCCAGGCCCAGCTTGACGCCCAGCGGCCTCAGCTGCCGACCCATTTCCAGCAGGAGATCGAAGTGCTGAACGGCGGCCGTCTCGGCCAGTTCCAGGCCCAGCTTGCGCGCCGCCTGCGGCGCCTGGAAAACCTGCTCGCGCACCCGCGCGACAAAGCCGCCATCGAGCAGGCTGGCCGGCGCGATATTGACGCACCTCGCCTGGCCGTCGCGGTTGATGGCCTCCAACGCCAGGCTAACCGCCAGCAGGTCCACCTCGGCCGTCAGGCGGCTGCGCACGGCCAGCGGCAGCCAGCGCGTCGCCGGCTCGAAAGAGCCGTCGGCCTCCAGCTGCAGCTGCAGCGGGCATTCCAGATGCAGCAGGCGGCCCTCGCGGTCCAGCAGCGGGAACTGGCTCAGGCGGGCACGGCGTTCTTTCAGCGCGTCAAGAATCTGGGCGCGCCAGGCCTGTTCACCCTGAGCTCCGGTGCTGCTGCTGGCCTTGCCAGCCTCAGCCGGGGCCGCGCCGCGGTGGAACTCGACCACAAAGCCGGCTTGGGTCTCGGCGCGCGCCAGGACCTTGTCGGCCTCGGCAAACCACTGACCCAAGAGCGACTCGCGCGGCAGATCCACCGCGCCAAGCGAGACCTGGATGCCCGGCCCGAAGGCTGGCAGGCTGAGACGCAGGGCGTCGGCCAGCGCCTGTGCGGTCTCGGCTGCCACATCGGGCGCCGGCAGCCAGAGCGCAAAGTCGGAGCCGTTGAGCCGGCCCGCGAGGCAGCCACGCACCCGGTCGGGGTAGGCTTTGACCGCGCGCGACAGGGTCAACAGGGTTTGATCCACCGCCGGCCGGCCCAAGCGCTGGTTGAGCAGGGCCAGATCACGCAGGCGCAGCAGCACCAGGCCGCCGCGCGCCGGGCCTTCGTCGCGCGTCAGCGCCGATTCCAGCTCGGCCAGAAAATGCTTGCGCATGCTCATGCCAGTCAGCGCATCGCAATGGGCCTGCAGGCGCAGGGCTTGGAGCTGCTCGCCCTGGGCTTCGAACATCAGCTTGACCCGCGCCACCATGGCGTTCATCGCCTCGGTCAGGCGCTGCAGCTCCGGCACATGGGGCAGCTCCATCTGCGCAAACTGGCCTTCCATCAGGCCGCGCGCCTGGGCCACGGCGTTGTCGAGCGGCCGGCGGATGCGATGCAGAGCCAGGTAGGCACCCAGGCTGGCCAGCGCACCCAGGCCCAGCAGCAAGGCGCTCATGCGGGTGACGCTGCGCCAGAGTTCGTCGTGGGCATAGGCGCTGTGGCTCAGTACCTCGACCGAGCCGATGGCGTTCCAGCCGTTGGAGAGCTGGGCCACGCCGGGCTGCACCGTGATCGGGCTCAGGGCCACAAACCAGGCCGGGGCCTGGCTGGCCCGGGCCGGCGCGCGCCGCTCGAAGGCCAGCTTGCCATCAGGCTGGCGCCAGGCCACGCTCTCGTAATAGCCGGTGTCGAATTGGGCGGAAATCAGGAGCTGCATCAGCTCCGCATCGCCGCGCTGCTGGGACAAGGCCAGGGCCAGCGCGGCGGCGTTGTCGCTGTTCTTGATCTGCAGCTGGGTCTGCAAGAGCTGGCGGGTGGACACGGTGCTGACCGCAACCGCGCCCAGCAGCGAGGCCAGCACCACGCCGAGCACCAGCAGCCAGACTTGACGCATCAAGGACATGAAGGGCTCCTCCGGGACGGTCGGGCGGGTTCGCAATGAATGGGCGGGTTCTTCAACATCATCGTCGTCTTCATCTCAAAAGCCTTCGGCCCGGGCCTTGCTGAGCAAATCGCGCCACAGCGACAAGCGCGCCAGCGGGTCACCGGCCGAGGTGGCGCCCACGCCCTGCCACAGGCCCTCGCCATTGAAGCTGAACACCGGCTGCAGATCGGGCCGCTGCGACGCGGGCCGCAGCTCGGGCACCAGGTTGTCCAGGATCAGCGGCTCGGCGCCTGGCTCGGCATAGTAGGCCAGCACCATATGCGCCAACGAGCGCCCGCCCAGCTGGGCCCGCACATAGACCATGCGCAGCTTGGCCACCGGCGTGCCTGCATTGAGCAGGCTGAAATACTTGGCGATCGCATAGTCCTCGCAGTCGCCGCGGCCCTTGTCCAGGCTTTCCAGCGGTGTGGCCCAGTAATCGATCCTGCCCCAGACCTCGCTGTCGTCGCGGAAGACCAGGTGCTTGTTGACGAAGTTGTTGACCAGGCTCAGGCGCGGCAGCTCTTCCACCGTGGCGGCGCGGTCGATCATCTGCAACAGCTGCTCGGCCTCGCCGGCGGTCCGCGGGCCGAAGCGGGCGGCGCTCTCCATCACCTTGTTGCGATCGAGGGCCTGAGCCAGCTCGGGCCAGAGGGCCTGGGCGCCGATCAAGGCCAGCGCCAGCACGCTCCCGGCCAGCCAGGACCGCATCAGGCCACCGCGCAAGCTGGCAGGCAGGCCCCAACCGCGCCGACTGGCAAGCAGCGAGGCAGGCGAAGAAGCGCCAGACCGATCGACAGTGGGGCTGCATACGCAAAAATGCATGCGTCAGGGCGCCTCGTGAGGGCGAAGAAGGGTTCGGGCAGGCCGGCCTGTGGCGATAATTCAAACCACTGTACCGCTTGCACAAGCCTCCCAGCGCCACCACAGGCGCCAATTCGCCCCCCAGTTCATGAGCACTGCTTCAATCCGCCAAGAAATTGACAAGTCCCGCGCCAGCGGTGTGCTCAAACAAATCATCATCCCGCCCTGCCCCGAGCAACTGGCCCGCCTGCAGCAGGCCATGGCCCAGGCGGAACCCGACCTCAACGAGATCGCCCGCATCGCCGCCAGCGATGTGGCCATGTCGGCCACCCTGCTGCGCATTGCCAACAGCCCCATCCATCTGTCCGACGGCCTGCCCTGCACCACGGTCGGCCAGGCCATGACCCGCATCGGGCTGGAGGAAACCGCCGCAGTAATGACGGCCTTCCTGATGAAGAACGCGATCCCGGTCAACAGCCCGCATCTGGCGCGCTTCTGGGAGCGTTCGACCAAGCGCGCGATTGCCTGTGCCTTCATCGCGCGCCAGCTGCCCGGGCTCTCCCCCGATCTGGCCCACACCTACGGTCTGTTCTGCCACATCGGCATCCCCGTGCTGCTGCAAAGCCTGCGCGGATACGGCAGCACCATGGTCGAGGCTGCGGCCCGCATCGACCGCAGCTTCGTCGCCACCGAGAACGCCAACCACCGCACCGACCACGCCGTGGCCGGCGCCTTGCTGGCGCGGGCCTGGAATATGGCGCCCGAGCTGATGGCCGGCATCCGCCTGCACCATGATCTGCAATCACTGGGCCATGGCGGCATCGAGCCCGAAGTCCACACCCTGGTCGCCGCCGGCCTGGTGGCCGAGCAGTTGATGCGCCAGCACGAAGGCCTGAGCGAAGACGCCGACTGGGCCGCCCACCATGCGGCGGCGCTCGACTGGCTGCAGATCAGCCTCGATGACCTCGAGCACTGGGACGATCTTCTGCGCCCACTGCTCGACGCGGCTTGAGGGCAGGCGCGCCGAAGCGCAGGCCCGATCAGGCCGGTGGCAGCAGCCGCCGCGTCGCGCCGGTGTGGAACGAGGCCTTGCGGATCAGGCCCTCGCGCACCTCGTAAATGCACAGCAGCTCCACCTGCGCCAGCCCTTCGGGCAGGTTGCGGGTGATCAGCTCGCTGTCCACCACCATGGCCCCCATCACCGTGCGAGAGACCAGCTGCGCATGCAGATCGGGCTCAGCAAAACGCAGCTGAAAACGGGCGCGCAGCTCGGCATGCCCCTGGGCCAGGCGCTCGCCATGCAGCTGAAACTGCTCGGCATCGGGCGCGTAGCTGGCCAAGAGCCGCTCCATATCGCGGGCGTTGTAGGCGTCCAGCTGGGCTTGGACGGTGGCCAAAGGGCTGCGTGTCTCGCGTAGGGTCACGTCCTCACTCACGAGTGGCACCCGCCGATTTGCGAGCGGCCTGCAAGCGACGATTGACGGCTTCGCGGTGCTCGCGCGCCAGGGCATGGCTGCGCGAAGCCAGCTTGTCCAGCTCGGCACTCAAGCGCGCAGCCAGGGCCTGATCACCTGCGCCATATGCCCAGATGGCCAATTCGGCACGGCTTTCGTAGGTGTCGAACCGAGCCACTGCGGCATCCAGCTCCGCGCGGGCTTCGGCCGCTCGACCGGTACCAGCCAGGCTGCGGGCCGTCAGCAAGGCCACGGCTTCGACACGAAACTCCGGCCGTTCCTGACGCAGGACGGTGAGCTGAGGCAAGGCCTCCTGGTAGCGCTCGCAAGCCACCCAGGCTTGGGCGGCGCCCAATCGAATGTCGGGGTCACTGGCAAACGGGCCTTGCAAACAGGCTTGATAGCGCTGCGCGGCCTCCTCCGCCTCACCCATCGCCAGCAGGGCTGCAGCCAGACGCATCTGGTTTTGTGCCGTGGGCGTGTCCTCAAGGGCCAAGCGCGCCTCACGCACTTCGCGCGAGGGGTCCAGCACCTTGACGGCCGAGGCCATCACCTTGCCCGCCGTGCGTTGCACACGTGACTGCGGCAGGTAGATCGCCACGAAGTACACCACGCTGCCGAGCAGCGGGAAGCTGAACAGAATGATCAGCCAGTACAGCGGCTGGCCATTGCGGATGGCGTGAATGCCACACAGCAGCGCCAGCAACACATGCAAACCCAAACCCAGAAATGGCATCGCTCGCTCCCTCGTCGTGTTGAGCACAGAGCGATCGGATCGCCCGCCCTGCGAATTTTTCTGGCCGGCATTGTGCATGTTCGACCGTGAAGAATGCTCAGGGACATCCCGCTTTGGCATGATGAGACGCTCCACCCGACTCCCCCAGAACTGGAGACCCCATGTTCAACACGCTGAATTCGTACCGCTTCTGGCTCACCCTGGCCTGTGCAAGCGCACTGCCCTGGCTGACCCTCGGCCAGGCCTGCGCACAAGAAGCCGCAGCAGTGACTGCGCCGCGCTACGACCCCGCCCTGGCCCGCAGCCTCGGCGCCGACGAGCGCGGCATGCGGCCCTATGTGCTGGTGATACTCAAGGCCGGGCCCAAGAAGATGGCGGCGGGCCCGGAGCGGGATGCCATGTTCAAAGGCCATTTCGCCAATATGAGCCGGCTGGCGGCCGAGGGCAAGCTGGCGGTGGCCGGGCCGCTGGACGGGGTTGACGGCTGGCGCGGGCTGTTCGTCTTTGCCACCGGCGATCTCGAGGAAGCGCGCGCCCTGGCCGCCAGCGACCCGGTGCTGATCCAGGGCGAGATGGTGGCCGAGTTCCACAAGTTCTACGGCTCGGCCGCCCTGATGGCGGTGCGCGAGATCCACGACAAGATCCAAGCCAAGGCGCCTTGAAACGGCGCCGCCCGCGGGCCAGGCTTCAGCCGCCGGCCGGGCGCATGGCGGCCCACCACAGGGCTTCGGGCGCCGGCTTGTAGAGCGCATCGCCGGCCTCAGGCCGGGCGCTGCAGCAGAGCAGCCGGGCCTGCGGCGCCAGGGCCTGCGCGGCCGCCAGACCCGAGCGGCCGGCCGATCCCAAGCTCAGCGGCTCCACCAGCAGCAGCTCCAGCACGGCGCCGGCCGGCAGGCCCATCAACACGCGCTGCGCCTGCATCAGATCGGCCGCCTGCACGCAGTCATAACCGGCCAGGCCCAGGCGCTCGACCAGAGCTTCGCGCGCCACAGCGCAGGCGTCCAGCACCAGGGCCCAGCGCGCCGGCCCGCCGGCCTCTTCGCCCATCAAGCCCAGCTCACGCAGCGGCGGCCAGGCGACCTCGGACTCTTGGGCCGGGGCCAGCGGAATCGCCAGCTCGAAACGGCAGCCCGCCCCCATGCGGCTGTGCAGCTCGATGCGCCCGCCCATGGCCTGCACGGTCTGACGCACGATGCTCAAACCCAGGCCCAAACCTGGCAGGCCCTGGCTGCCCTGCGCGCGCACAAAAGGCTCGAAGACCAGGGCCTGGTCGGCTTCGGCAATGCCAGGGCCTTGGTCGACCACGCTCAGCAGCAACTGGCCCTCACGGTAGGCGGCACGCAGATCGATCCAGCCCTCGCGCGTGAACTTGGCGGCGTTGGACAGCAGATTGAACAAGGCCTGGCGCAAACGCCGTGCATCGACGGCCAGCACGGGCGGCAGGCTGGCATCGATCTGCAAACGCAGGCGGTTGCCGCCGCTGCGCACCAGGGCCTGGGCCTGCTGGTCCAGCTCGCGCAGCAAGCCGTGGATGTAGACCGGGGCCGGCAGCAACTCGGGCGCGGCACTGGCCTCGGGGGCGCGGGCAAAGCGCTGCAGCTCATCGATCATCTCCAGCAGCAGCTGGCTGCTGTGCTCGATGGCGCGGCGGTCGGCCTCGAAACCACGGTCGGGCTGCAATTGCCGGGTGAGGTGCACCACCGAAGCCAGGGGCGCGCGCAGATCATGGCCGAGGTAGCCGAGCAAACGCCCCTTGGCCGCATCGCTGGCCTGGGCCTGCGCACTGGCCGCGGCCAG
>Ga0187843_10001266_pt1 | contig 16245 bp, 18 predicted proteins | sample SpaLakP09_SKY_43_FD_134516 | JGI IMG/M metagenome (GOLD analysis project Ga0187843, IMG submission 134516) | Oligotrophic lake water microbial communities from Sparkling Lake, Wisconsin, USA - SP09_SKY_43 | ecosystem: Environmental > Aquatic > Freshwater > Lake | place: USA: Sparkling Lake...
GGTGCACCTGGGTGGCCTGATTTGGCTTTTTGCACGGCATCCATACTTAATGCGCGGATGGCGTTGGCGAGTTGTTTCCGAGACGGCATGGTCACTCCTGCTAGTGTGGTCAGATTCTTATCCAATTGATTATCAGCCTACGCGATGGCTCTGACGGCCTAGTTTTAGAGCGCGGCAATTATTTTTACGTGTCACATCAAGGTGCGCTATTTTCCCAGAGCCACCCAAAGAGTGCAAATGATATGACATCTTTTGGCAAAGTTTTGATCCTCACTGCCGATACAGCGTATAGTAATGGAAAGAAAGACGTCCGGGCGGCAGAAAATACTAGCCAAGCATAAATGCTTTCACTAGAATACGCAGCCCAAAATTTCGACGCCCAGTTTTGCGTTTGCGCTTGGTCACATTGAGCATTTGCGCGCTAAAGCATTAAACTGTGCAACACTAACCAACTTTGTGGAACACGTTAAATGGCACAACACATTTTTACCTCTGAATCTGTTTCTGAAGGACATCCGGATAAAATCGCTGACCAAATCTCTGATGCGGTATTGGATGCCATTTTAGAACAAGATCCAAAAGCTCGTGTCGCTTGCGAGACCTTCGTGAAGACTGGCATGGTGCTGGTTGGTGGCGAAATCACGACTTCAGCTTGGGTTGATATCGAAGAATTGACTCGTAGCACTATCCGCGAAATTGGTTATGTCCATTCTGATATGGGCTTTGACGCAAACTCTTGCGCGGTTTTAAGCGCAATCGGTAAACAATCGCCAGATATCAACCAAGGTGTTGATAAAAAAGATCCACGCGACCAAGGCGCCGGTGACCAAGGTTTAATGTTTGGCTACGCGAGCAACGAAACTGACGTGTTGATGCCTGCACCAATTACCTATGCACATCGTTTAGTGCAACAACAAGCGAAAGTACGTAAAGATGGTACCTTGCCATGGTTACGTCCTGATGCCAAATCACAACTGTCGTTCATTTATGAAAATGGCAAACCTGTGGGCATCGACGCAGTGGTGTTATCAACCCAACATTGCGATACGATTTCTACACCAGATCTGCGTGAAGCCGTGATGGAACATATCATCAAGCCGGTGTTACCAGCAGAATGGTTACGCGAAAGCACTAAATTCTTTATCAACCCAACTGGCCGTTTTGTCATCGGTGGCCCAATGGGTGACTGTGGTTTAACGGGTCGTAAAATCATCGTAGATAGCTACGGTGGTATGGCTCGTCACGGTGGCGGTGCTTTCTCTGGTAAAGATCCTTCAAAAGTTGACCGCTCTGCCGCTTATGCCGCGCGTTATGTGGCGAAAAATATTGTTGCTGCCGGTTTAGCTGAACGCTGCGAAATCCAAGTCTCTTACGCTATCGGTGTGGCTGAGCCAACCTCAATTAGCGTCGAAACTTTTGGTACCAGCAAGCTTACTGAAGACCAATTAATTAAATTGGTGCGTGCCCACTTCGATTTACGCCCATACGGCTTAATTGAAATGATGCAGTTAGAGCGTCCAATTTACCGTGCTACCGCAGCTTACGGTCACTTTGGCCGTAACGAGTTCCCTTGGGAACAAACTGACAAAGCAGAAATTCTGCGGGCAGATGCAGGTTTATAATCCGATAACCAATAGTCTTGGTTATTAAACTTGGTTTATTAAACTTGCTTGATTAAAAAAGGAGCCTAGGCTCCTTTTTTATTGGCTAAAGCGTGGCTCGTTAATCACTTAACGGCCATCGCCCTGCCAGCGGAACAACCAAGCACCACTTGCTAAAAACACCGTAGTCATTAGGGCTAAAGCGGCCAAGTGGTAGCTGATGGCGCTAAGATCTGCACCGTCAATCATCACTGCACGAGCGGCCGCTACTAAATGCGTCAACGGTAATATGTCTGCAAAGTATTGCAACGCTTTTGGCGCGCCATCAAGGCTAAACCAGACCCCAGATAAAATCATCATCGGCCAGCTCGCCATATTTAATAAGCCGCCGGTGAGTTCTTCGGAGCGAGTGCGGCTGGCAATTAATAACCCTAATGAAATCATCGCTGAAGCGCCAAGCAAGGTGACTAGTAACAAATGCCAATAACTGCCAAGCATCATAAAATCAAACACGGCATCGCAGGCGAAATAAATTGAGCTAGCAATCACTAGAACTATCAACAGCCTTGAGACAACCTGAGCACTCACAAACTCAAAGGCCGACAATGGCGTCGCTTGCAAGCGCTTGAGCACACTGCTTTTGCGATAACGCACCAACACATAACCCACGCCAAACAAGCATGAAAACATCATATTCATGCCCAAAATGCCGGGTAATGCCCAATCTACATAGCGAATACTTTCGCCTGTCACCGCCAAACGCGTTGCATCAGGCATTTGCGGCAATAAGATCTTTTCAACCAAATAACCTTTGGCCGAACGTTCATTTTGCCAATAACGGTTTTGGCTAAGGTCAATCAGTAAATCTAGTTGGTGATGCCGAAGTTTCTCAAGCGCAATCGATTCATCGGCAAAAGGCACAAACTCAAGATATTTAGTTGCGAGTAACGGGTTCGCCGCAATATCCACAGTTGCGGCCTGTTGTAACACACCAATTTTGTATTCGGCTTTGGGATCGTTTGAAAACACCAAGGCAAAACCTGCAACCAATAACACTGGAAAGATTAAGTTCCAAGCGAGTGAGCTACGGTCACGCCAAAATTCCAAATTACGCGCTTTTAGCACAGCAAAAAAACGTTTGAAACTCATGATTTATCCCCTACTTCATTGGCTGAAAGCGACTGCCCTGTGAGTTTTAAAAATAAATCATCCAGATTCGCCGACTTGATAAAGAGCCCCTCTAGCGAGAAGCCTTCTGCCAACAATTGGCGGATGCTGGCTTCAACATCCAGGCTATTAATATGCAAAAAGCCATTGGTTAAATGCCATTGTTCGGCAGGCACATTCGGTTGCATGCCCCGATCCGGTAACCGGATTAACGCACCATTGAAGTGTTCGGCCAACAGCGCTTGTGGCGAATTGCGCGCGATGATTTGCCCTTTGGCCATGATCACAATCTCATCGCAAAGGAATTCAGCTTCATCCATGTAGTGGGTAGTCAGCACAATAGTGCGGCCCTGGCCTTTAATTGTGGTAATTAACTGCCAAAAATTTCGTCGCCCATGCGGATCAAGTCCTGTGGTGGGTTCATCCAGAAATAAGATCTTTGGCTGATTCACTAAGGCTAATGCGAGTAATAAACGCTGGCGTTGACCGCCAGAAAGCTTGCGATGATCTTGCAGTAAAAACTCGGATAAATCACAGAGTTGAATTAACTCGTCTATATCGGCGGGTTCATCATAAAAAGCGGCAAATAATTGCAAGGTTTCTTTAACGGTCAGAAAATCTTGTAGCGCAGTTTGCTGGAATTGCACACCCAGTTGCTGAAAATCGCTGCGTGTGGCAATGCGGCCTTGATAGAGGATGTCGCCCGAGTCAGCAGTCACTAATCCTTCTAACATTTCCATGGTGGTGGTTTTGCCCGCACCGTTTGGGCCTAACAAGCCAAAACATTGGCCTTGTTGTACGGCAAAACTAATGCCATTGACGGCCACAAGCTCGCCGTAACTTTTTCTCAGATCGCGAACTTCTAACACTACGGCCATAATGGCCTCCCTTGATTGTTAAATACGAAAAATAACCTGTATAAATTAACGGCGGCTGCATCATTCATCCAGCCTTGCCAATACCCATACGGTCAAGCAACTGCTACCATAAGTTTTTTTGTTGTCGGGAAAAATACTGCATGCGAGTTCCTCGAATATATCAACAAGGCGCATTAATTGTTGGCCAAACTTGTTTATTGGCAGATGATGCCGCTAATCATGTGGGCAGAGTGCTCAGGATGCAAGCCAATCAAGTGCTTGAATTATTTAATGGCGATGGCAATAACTATCAAGCTCAGATTGTTGAGGTCGGCAAAAAATCCGTTACCGTTGCTATCAACAGCATCACGGCTAATCCAGTAGAATCGCCGTTGCGTATCCATTTAGGTCAAGGTATTTCGCGCGGCGATCGCATGGACTTCGCCATCCAAAAAGCGGTTGAGCTTGGCGTTGCTGAAATCACCCCACTGTTTACCGAACGTTGCGGCGTCAAGTTAGATGCCGAACGCGCCGAGAAAAAACGCGAGCAGTGGCAAAAAATTGTCATTAGCGCTTGCGAGCAAAGTGGTCGCAGTGTGGTTCCTGTGGTAAATCCACTGATAAATTTGGATAAGTGGCTTAGCGAACAGACAAAAGAATTAAAGCTGACCTTGGATCCTTGGGCGAAAGACACCATTAAGACTTTAACCCAAGCAGAAGCCGTGCGTTTAGTGATTGGCCCCGAAGGCGGTTTTAGCGACAAAGAAGTACAGCAGACCGAACAAGCTGGTTTTACCGCAGTGCAACTTGGTCCAAGAGTATTACGCACTGAAACTGCAGCTTTAACCGCTATTGCTGCCTTGCAATTGCAACTTGGTGATTTAGCCACCGCCAACCCAACTGCTAACGCAATTACTGCGAACTCAATTAAGGAGTAACCCTTTGATTAAACTAGGCATCGTGATGGATCCAATCAGCTCCATCAATATTAAGAAAGACTCTAGTTTTGCGATGTTGCAAGAAGCACAGCGGCGCGGTTACGAGCTGCATTATATGGAAATGCAAGATCTGTACATGTTGGAAGGCGAAGCTCGCGCCAGCACCAAATTACTGACTGTGCAATATGACGCTTTGCACTGGTACGATTTTGGTGAGAGCCAAGACATCTCCTTAGCAGATTTAGATGTCGTGTTGATGCGCAAAGATCCACCTTTTGACACCGAATTCATCTACGCGACTTATATTTTGGAACGTGCCGAAGATGCCGGTACGCTGATCGTCAATAAACCGCAGAGCCTGCGTGATGCCAATGAAAAATTATTCACCAGTTGGTTCGCCGAGTATACGCCAAAAACTTTAGTCACCCGCGATGCCAAACGCTTAAAAGCCTTTTATCAAACCGAACAAGACGTGATTTTGAAACCTCTGGATGGCATGGGCGGCGCGTCTATCTTCCGCTTAAAAGCAGGTGATCCCAATGTCAGTGTCATTATCGAAACCCTAACTGCCCACGGCACCCAGTATGCAATGGCACAAACCTATATCCCGGAAATTCTGGATGGCGACAAACGGGTGCTAGTCGTGAACGGCGAGCCTGTGCCCTATTGTTTAGCGCGCATTCCAGCCTCTGGTGAAACCCGCGGTAATCTTGCTGCAGGCGGTCGTGGTGAAGCGCGTCCGCTGACTGATGCCGATTGGGCAATTGCTCGCGCTGTCGGGCCAATTCTAAAAGCCAAAGGCCTGATATTTGTAGGGTTAGATATTATTGGTGATCGCCTGACCGAAATTAACGTCACCAGCCCAACTTGTATTCGGGAAATCGAAGCCGCGTTCCCAGTGAGTGTGACAGGCATGTTGTTCGACGCAATTGAGCAATTACGTTCCTCTACAGCAAGCTGAGGTGGCCATGGATACCTTACAAAACCAAATGTTAATCGCCATGCCGGGTTTAGAAGATCCGAATTTTGGCCGAAGCGTTACTTACATTCTGGAACACAATGCTGACGGCGCTATGGGCATCGTGGTGAATCATCCTTTGCCTCTGTGTGTTACTGATTTATTAGCGCAACTAACTATCGAACATGATGCCAAGTCGGATGCCGCCCAAGCCCATGTCTTGGCCGGCGGTCCTGTGCAAAGTGACCGCGGCTTTGTGTTACATACGCCGAAACCAGGCTATCAAAGTAGTTTGCAACTGAGTGATGACTTGATGGTAACGACCTCAAAAGATATTTTAGAGCGGTTAACCTCGACTGATGCGCCAGATAAATTCATTTTGGCGCTTGGCTACGCAGGCTGGAGCTCGGGTCAATTAGAGCAAGAAATTGCTGATAATAGCTGGCTGATTGTTCCTGCCGATAATCGCATTATTTTTGACCTAGCACACGGCGAGAAATGGCAAGGCGCCGCAGCCAAAATGGGCATTTCACTGTGGCAACTAAGTCCACAAGCGGGGCACGCATGAGCGGCACAATCTTAGCCTTCGATTACGGCTTAAAAAGTATCGGTGTGGCCGTTGGCCAACAACTCACCGGCAGCGCTAGTACGTTAAAAGCATTAAAAGCGCAAGACGGCACGCCAGATTGGCAGCTAATCGAGAACCTTATCAAAGAGTGGCAACCAGCCTTTGTTGTGGTTGGCTTGCCGCTGAATATGGACGGCACCGAACAGCCTTTTACTGCGCGCGTACACAAGTTCGTCAATCGTTTGCATGGGCGTTTTGGTATTAAAGTACTCACCCACGATGAGCGTTTAACGACCGTCGAATCGCGTGCAGACTTATTTGCCCAAGGCGGTTTTAAAAAATTGAGCAAAGATGCGGTGGATTGTTGGTCAGCCAAGTTAATCCTTGAAAGCTATTTTGAAAATAATCCAAGCTGAGGTGCCCAGATGTCGTTCGCAGTAGACCCGCAGCCAACCTTATCGACCTTCTCAAACGACCCGGACGCTGCATCAATAACGCTTGGGTATTACCAGCACTACAAAGGCCAGTATTATCTGTTACAGGCGGTAGCGACACATAGTGAAGAACAACAACCTTACGCGGTCTATCAAGCCTTGTATGGGGATTTTGGTTTATGGGTCCGGCCGCTGACGATGTTCACTGAACATGTATCCATTGGCGGCACACTACAACCTCGTTTTCGTTTTGTCGGCACAACTCGGCCAAACGCATTAAAGTAACAGTGTCTTCCAAAAGAAAATGGCTTAATTTCAGCGTTTAACCGAATGTAGGATCAGTATGCAATTTGCGCATGGACGCGACAGTCAACTTGATTTAATTCGCGGTGTCGCCATTGTTGGCATTGTCTTTTTAAATGTCTTTAGTTTTGCCATTCCAAGTTGGTATAGCTTTGATTTGTATTGGCATCAACATGGCATAAGTGAGTTAGATAAAGCGTTATATCAACTCCAGCAAGTATTCTTCCAGGGCCGTTTTCGCACCTTACTCACCTTGTTATTTGGTATCGGCTTATGGTTAGTCGCCAAGCCGCTATTGGCAGCAAATGCAAGTCAAAGCGAGGCTCGCCGACAGCAAGTTCGGCGGCGTTACCTTGGTTTAGCCTTGTTTGGCTTTTGCCATTTAAGCTTTTTTTGGACTGGTGATATCACCTTTTGGTATGCGCTTTCGGCCTTATTACTACTGGCTATGGGTTCCTTACAATTAACCGCCTCTGCACAGTGGCGTTTAGGGTTGGTACTAATATCACTCACCGTTATTTTCAATTACGCTGCGGCCTGGGCGACAATGTTAAGCGAACCTAGCTTAATCGTTGGGCTAAGTGATACAGAGATTTTAGCCGCTCAAGCGTTGCAACAAGGGCCAATCTTGGCGCTTTGGCAAGAAATGCTCATGGAAAACTGGATCGGTTTTCTTAGCTTTTGTTTTAATCTTTGCTGGCTAAACATTGGCACTATGTTGATAGGCATCGCTTTGTATCGCCAGGGATTTTTTCAAAATGGCATGAAAAGATGGCAAGAGGTTTTGCTGCTATTCATCGCAATCGTTTTAGATTCCGTTGGGCTTTTGGTTGATACCAGCATGCTAAGACTTGCTAACTTTTGGTACGACTTTACCGCGTTATTAATGGCGCTAGTATTCTGTAGTTGGTTGGTAAAATGGCGAAGTCAGGGTAGATTGTCACACACTCTACAGATGTCTGGTCAAATGGCGCTAAGCCTGTATTTTTTACAAACATTGCTATTTTTAACTTGGTTTCGCGCGCTGCAACCTGACTGGTACGCCAATGCCGAGCGCTGGCAATTACTGATATTGGCAAGCGCAGTCGCCATTATTTCTTTAATCTTTGCGGTGATCTGGCGACATTTCTTTAAAACAGGTCCGCTTGAGTGGTGCTGGCGCAAGTTTTATCAACGCGAGGCCAAGGACGCGACAGTTCTAAGCTAAAAAAAATCCCCTTGGCTCGCGCGACAAGGGGATTTTAAGGCATTGGCCAAAATCTCAGCAAACTTCAGACAATTGCCAAATTAAATTGGTTTTTCTAAACCGTCCACGGTGACGTTTGACAAGAATCCCGCACCCGCGGTTTCGTTGTTACGCAGTTTAATCATCAGTCTTAAGTCGTTTGGCGAATCAGCGTGGTGCAAGGCGTCCGCATAACTGATTTGGTTGCGTTGATATAAATCGTACAGCGCTTGGTCAAAGGTCTGCATACCGAGCTCTTTCGATTTACTCATCACCGCTTTCACTTCATCAATTTCACCGCGTTTAATTAAATCCGCCACTAATGGTGAATTTAACAATACCTCAATGGCGGCAATACGTCGTGAACCATCTGGCGTTGGAATTAATTGTTGCGCAACGATGCCACGCAAGTTCAGCGCTAGGTCGAATAACAATTTGCCATGTTTCTCTTTCGGAACCAAATGCATGATCCGGTCAATCGCTTGGTTGGCGTTGTTGGCGTGCAGAGTGGCGATACATAAGTGTCCAGTTTCCGCGAACGACAAAGCATATTCCATGGTATCTTGGCTGCGGATCTCCCCGATGAGGATGACATCAGGCGCTTGGCGCAAAGAACTTTTCAGTGCCGCGTCAAAAGACTCTGTATCAATACCTACCTCGCGCTGAGTAATCAAACTCTTGGCATGGTCGTGCACGAATTCAATCGGATCTTCAATTGTTAGAATATGCCCGCGGGCATTTTTGTTGCGATAGCCAATCAGCGCCGCCAACGATGTCGATTTACCTGTACCGGTACCACCAACAAACAGCACTAAGCCGCGTTTTGACATAATCAATTCTTTCAGAATTGGCGGTAGGCCTAACTCTTCAACATTTGGAATAGTCGTAACAATCCGACGCACCACCATCCCTGCAGCGTCACGCTGGAAAAATGCGGAGACCCGGAAGCGGCCAGCGTCATTAGAAATGGCGAAATTGCACTCTTTATGCGTCAGAAACTCGTGTTTTTGCTTTTCCGACATAGCCGATAACACCAAAGCCAACGATGATTCAGCGTCGAGATTGACATCATCGATCGGTAGCATCTCGCCATTGATTTTGGCTGCGACCGGCATTCCTGCGGTCACAAACATGTCGGATGCTTTGGCATCGACCATTTTTTGCAATAACGCAATAAGTCCCATGATTACAGCTCCTAAATTCGGCCCATAGCACCGAAGGCATTTTTATCTTGGGCTTTGGCCAGCGCATCTTGCTTGGTGATAATGCCGCGGTTAACTAAGTTCAGTAAACATTGGTCCATGGTCTGCATGCCGTGCGACGCACCTGTTTGAATGACAGAGTACATTTGCGCGATTTTATCTTCACGGATCAGGTTACGAATTGCCGGTAAACCGACCATGATTTCATGAGCAGCGACTCGGCCGCCGCCGATTTTTTTCAATAATGTCTGAGAAATTACCGCTCGTAACGATTCAGATAACATAGAACGGACCATGGCTTTTTCTTCGCCAGGGAATACGTCAATAATACGGTCGATTGTTTTTGGTGCTGAAGTGGTGTGCAAGGTACCAAACACTAAGTGGCCAGTTTCGGCGGCGGTCATCGCCAAACGAATAGTCTCTAAGTCCCGCAATTCACCCACCAAGATAACATCCGGATCTTCCCGCAGTGCCGAGCGCAGTGCGTTGGAAAAGCTTAAGGTATCGCGATGCACTTCCCGTTGGTTAATCAGCGATTGCTTGTTTTGATGGACGAATTCGATAGGATCTTCAATAGTCAAAATATGGTCATGTCGGGTGGCATTGATATAGTCGACCATCGCCGCTAACGTGGTTGATTTGCCAGAGCCGGTCGGTCCGGTGACAAGCACTAAACCCCGAGGGTTTTCCGAAATGGTTCGAAACACCTCTGGCGCGGCCAAATCATCGAGTGACAATACTTCACTTGGAATGGTACGAAATACTGCGGCCGCTCCACGGTTTTGCACAAAAGCGTTAACCCGGAAGCGCGCAAGGCCAGGAACTTCAAAGGAAAAATCCGATTCTAGGCGTTCTTCGTACTCTTTACGTTGCTTATCGGTCATAATGTCGTACACCAAAGAGTGCACATCTTTATGCGTCAGCGGTGGAATATTTAAACGACGAACATCGCCGTCAACCCGGATAAGCGGTGGCACACCAGCTGACAAGTGTAAATCCGAGGCTTTATGTTGTACGCTAAACGCTAATAATTCAGTAATATCCATGACAAATGAACTCCTGTTTGTCGGAAAAAAAGTTGAATATCTTTGATGAGTCAGGTTCCAATGCATAACAACATAGCAGAACGCTTAACTTCAGCCTACCAACAGATGGCAGAAATTACTGCAAAATGTCAGCGAGAAGCCTCAACTGCTCAGTTAATCGCCGTAAGTAAAACCAAGCCTGTTGCCGACGTTAGCGCAGCCTACCACGCAGGCCAGCGTGCTTTTGGCGAAAACTATGTGCAAGAGCTTGTTGAAAAGGCACAATATTTTGCAGATAAAACCGACATCCGTTGGCATTTTATCGGACCTATTCAATCGAATAAAACCCGAGATATCGCCGCTTATGCAGATGTGGTTCATAGCATTGAACGGGCAAAAATAGCCGAGCGTTTAGCCTCTCAGCGCAAGCCTAGCCAAGCACCACTGCAAGTATTGATCCAAATAAATATCAGTGGCGAAGTGAGTAAATCCGGCATATTGCCATCGGAAATGTTGGCACTAGCCAAAGTTATTGCCGAGTTACCGCAGTTAGAACTAATCGGTTTAATGGCGATCCCTGAGCCGGCAATTTCAGGGGATAACCGCCAAGCATTTCAAGCTATGGCCGAACTTTCAGCGCAATTGACTGATATTTATCCAAAAGCCTGCCAACTATCGATGGGCATGTCGGACGACTGGCAACAAGCCCTGACATTCGGTGCAACTATGATAAGATTAGGCACTGCCATTTTTGGCCATCGGGAAACTACTAAGCATGAATGACAACATGGTCGCCTTTATTGGCGCTGGCAACATGACACGCTGCATCATCAAAGGCATGATTAAAAATGGCTATCCAGCCGACAATATTATTGCCGCCAATCCGAGCAAAGCGAAGCTCGATGCGCTCGCCGCTGACTTTGGTATTCACGTCACCCAAGACAACATCGTTGCCGTGCAACAAGCTGATGTGATTGTGCTAGCAGTTAAACCGCAGCTGATGGCCGAGGTTTGTCAGCACATTCGTGAACAAGCGCCCGAGTCTATCGAAAAATTATTTGTCACAGTTGCAGCTGGCCTGCCGGTTGCCCGTTATGAAACTTGGCTTGGCGAAGTGCGTTTGATGCGGACCATGCCAAATACTCCAGCTGCTGTGGGTTTAGGCGTCACCGGCATTTTCGGCCATCGCTGCTCAAATTATGAAAAAGCCTTTGTTGATGGCTTGTTTAGCGGCATGGGTTTGACCGTTTGGCTTGATGACGAACCGCAAATCAATTCAGTTATTGCCCTTACCGGTAGTGCTCCGGCTTATTTCTTCTACTTTATGCAGGCCATGCAACAAGTTGGCGAAAACTTAGGCTTTAGTAGCGAAGCTGCGCGTGCGATGGTGGTACAAACGGCACTTGGCGCCGCCACGATGACCGCACAAGCCAATACTCCATTTGCTGAACTGCGTGCGCAAGTGACGAGTAAAGGTGGCACTACCCACGAAGCCATTGAATCAATGCGCAACGCTGGGCTTGAAAACCTAGTCAAAGATGCCATGTTTGCCGCAATAGCTCGCGCTGAGGCGATGGCAAAAACATTATAAAATTTGTTTAATTACTGGAGACTCCCCTAGATGGCGAACGCATTCTACTTTTTGATAACCCTCGCTTTTGATTTGGCGTTGTTTGTCGTGATTTTACGTTGGTGGTTGCAATGGAACCGCGCAGATTTTTATAACCCGATGAGCCAGTTTGTAGTCAAAGTGACTAATCCTTTGGTGCTTCCACTGCGTCGAATTATCCCGGCAATGGGAAAAGTAGATACCGCCACTGTCGTTACTGCATTTTTAGTGAGTTTGGCCAAAGTTGTCGCAGTCGCTTTATTATTTACTGGATTCTCATCAATCGCAGTGCTGATACTCAAAGCTGGTTTGAACATAGTGCTGCAAGGGTTGTATTTACTGTTTTACATCTTGTTAGCGCGAGCCATCATGAGCTGGTTTAGTCAAGGACGCACACCACTTGAATCATTATTTTCCCAGTTGACCGAGCCACTCGTTGCGCCAATCCGCCGAATTGTGCCGCCTATTGGCATGTTGGATTTATCAACTATGGTGCTGGTAATTGCCTTAATTTTTGTGCGTATTATTGTTGAAACTTACTATAACCAGCTGCTCTGAGATGTCGGACGTCGCCTGGTGCTGGCAAGGCACCGATCTTATTTTACAGCTCTACGTACAACCCAAAGCCAGTCGCGATCAATGGATGGGATTACACGCTGGCGCTATTAAGCTTGCCATTACCGCCCCGCCGGTGGATGGCAAAGCCAATGCCCATATTCAGAAGTTTTTGGCAAAAGCCTTTGCGGTGGCAAAGTCTCGAATTGATATCGCCAAGGGTGAATTAAGTCGTAACAAACAGGTGCGGATCTCTGCGCCAGAACAAATCCCGGCCGAGCTGCTCGCGCTTGGCATTCAACCGGAGAATCGACAATGAAGTTATTCAATATTAAAAACTTAATTATTTCTGCACTGTTTTCTTGTTTGGTGGTAATCCCAGCCCATGCTGAGCAGAAGAAGCAACTGGGTACTTGGGATGTTCATTATATTGCACTGCCGACCACCTTATTGGATCCGGCGATTGCCACGCAATATCAAATTGAACGTAGCAAATTTAATGGTTTAGTGAATATTTCAGTTTTAAACAACAAAGACCAAGCAGCGCAGCAAGTAGTCATCAACGGCGAAGCGAAAAACTTACTCGGTCAAATTAAGCAGCTTAGTTTTGTTGAAGTAAAAGAAGGTGCTGCTGTCTATTATATTGCGCAATATGGTTATCAAACCGAGCAAATGGTGTCATTTACTATTCAAATCAGCCAAGGCACACAGAGCCAACAACTGACTTTTAATCATACGTTTTATCCAGAGTAAGCCTCTGCCCTGTTATTTAGCTGGAGTGCCAATGCGCAAAATCATTGAAGATCCGGTTAGGCGATGAGAGTTCGCTCACAGGTGCATAGCAAGCTATGGGACTGGGGCACGAAAACTAAGGCAACAACCCCGAATTTTTAAGGAATAACCGTAGTTATGCAAAAGATTGTTTTAGCAACAGGCAACCGCGGCAAAGTTGCCGAACTTGGTGCGATGCTCGCGCCCTTTGCGCTCGACGTGGTGCCACAAACCGAATTCTCGGTGCCTGATGCCGATGAAACCGGTTTAACCTTTATCGAAAATGCCATTATCAAAGCCCGTCATGCCGCTAAGCTCACCGGGCTTTGTGCGATTGCCGATGACTCAGGTTTGGCGGTTGATGCACTAAAAGGCGCACCTGGCATTTATTCCGCGCGTTATGCTGGCGTAGGTGCCACGGACGCCACCAATATCGTAAAATTATTGGATGCCTTGCGCGATGTCCCTAAAGAGCAGCGGCAGGCACAATTTCATTGTGTGCTGGTGCTGATGCGTCATGCTGAAGATCCAACGCCTTTAGTGGCGCATGGTGTATGGCACGGCGAAATCACACTTGCACCTGTTGGTGAGGGTGGCTTTGGTTATGATCCTATTTTTTATATTCCTGAGCTTAACTGCACTTCCGCTGAGCTGAGTAAAGCGCAAAAAGCGCAAATGTCGCACCGTGGCAAAGCACTGCAACTTTTAATGGCGCAATTGCCTGAGTGGGCGCGCGGTTAATGGCCAAGACTCCAATCATTGGCGAAGTGGTAGCGCTTAATTTAGAGCTGCCACCACTTGCGTTATATATTCATATTCCGTGGTGCGTGCAAAAGTGTCCTTATTGCGATTTTAACTCGCACGCCATCAAGCAAGGCATTCCCGAACAAGAGTACATCGCGCATTTAATTGCTGATTTACAGCAAGATTTACCCTATGTGCAAGGTCGTGAATTAACAACCATTTTCATCGGCGGCGGCACACCTAGTGTGTTTAGCAGTGAAGGCATCGCCAGCTTATTAACCGCCGTTGCGACCCTAATTCCCTTTGCCGCAGATATCGAAATCACCATGGAAGCCAACCCTGGCACTGTCGAAGCGGCTCGGTTTACCGGTTATGTTGATGCAGGCGTCAATCGATTTTCCATTGGTGTACAAAGTTTTGCTGCGGACCAACTAAAGCGCCTCGGTCGGATCCATGATCCAGCGGAAGCTTGTAAAGCCGCTGAACTCGCGAAAGGATTGCTCACGACAACCACGCAGCCGCACGGTCGCACACTGAATAGCTTTAATTTGGATTTAATGCACGGACTGCCGGAGCAAACGCTTGAGGCTGCACTTAGCGATTTAAGCCAAGCAATTTCGTTGCAACCACCGCATCTCTCTTGGTATCAACTGACCATTGAACCCAACACAGTATTTGCTTCCAAGCCACCAGTGCTGCCAGAAGATGAATTGTTGTGGGACATTCAAGAACACGGCCATGCGTTACTCACCCAAAGCGGTTATCAGCAATATGAAACCTCGGCTTATTGCCGTGAAGGGTATCAGTGTCGGCACAACCTTAATTATTGGCGTTTTGGTGACTATTTGGGTATCGGTTGTGGCGCGCACGGCAAAATCACTTTGCCTGCAGAGCAGCAAATTGTGCGGACGGTGAAAATCAAACATCCTAAAGGCTATATGGACATCAGCCGGGGTTATGTGGATAGTGTGACCGCCATCGACCATGAAGATTTGGCCTTTGAATTTTTTATGAATCGCTTTCGGTTGCTAGAAGCCTGCCCACACGCGGAGTTTGCCGCATATACTGGCCTTTCTATCGAATCAGTCAGGCCAATTCTTGCGCGCGCAGAGCAATTAGGATTAGTTAGTGCTCAACAGCACAGCTGGCAAATTACCCCACGTGGGGTGCGTTATCTCAACGAGTTATTACAGCTTTTCCTATAACTACTAAATATGAAGGGAACTTATGAAGATGAAATCTACGCCAATAGCACTCGCCGTCGCGCTTGCGCTATTGACCGCTTGCACACCCGAGCCAACAACAACGACCACAGCGCCGGAAGTAGCCAAGACCGAAACAACCGCCGCAGCGCAAAGTGAAAGTGATAAAGCCAACGCCTATTTTGAACAAGTGTTTATGGACCAAGTGAACCTGAGTCCTGAATCCTTAACCCAATTGGGCATCAAGCAAAAGTATGATCAATGGGATGCTTTCACTGATGAATCTGCAGACGCAATGCTGGCGCTACAAAAGCAACAATTAGCCGGTTTAGCCGCATTTGATGTCAGTAAATTAGATGCACAAACTGCGCTAAGTCATCGCTTATTAAAACAGCAGTTGGAAGAAGAAATTGCTGATGACCGCTGGCGTTTATATAACTACCCAGTCAATCAAATGTATGGCTATCATTCAAATGTGCCATCGCTGCTCATTAACCAACACATGATTGATGATGAAAGTGACGCCAAGGCGTATATCGCAAGATTAAATGGCATCCCAACGTTGTTTACGCAAGTGCAACAACAACTGGATAAACGGGCTGCGCTTGGCATTATTCCGCCAAAATTTGTATTCCCCCTGGCGATCTCTGCCAGTCAAAATATCATTAAAGGCGCTCCGTTTACTGAAGGCGCTGACAGCACTTTACTGGAAGACTTCAGTAAAAAAGTCAATGCACTGAAAATTGATGATGCCGCCAAAGCGATGCTGATTAAAGAAGCAAATATTGCGTTGGTTAGTTCGGTAAAACCAGCTTACGAGAGTTTGATTGCTTTTTTAACCAAACAAGAACAAACGGCAGGTACCGACGATGGTGTTTGGCGCTTTAAAGAGGGTGAAGCGTTTTACAACATTGCGTTAGCGCGCACCACCACCACCAGCATGACAGCGGAAGAAATCCACCAACTGGGCTTAAGCGAAGTCGCGCGTATTCATAGCGAAATGCAAGCGATCATGAAGCAAGTGGGCTTTAAAGGCTCACTGCAAGAGTTCTTCACCTTTTTGCGCGATGACGCGCAGTTTTATTA
>Ga0187843_10001267_pt1 | contig 16236 bp, 15 predicted proteins | sample SpaLakP09_SKY_43_FD_134516 | JGI IMG/M metagenome (GOLD analysis project Ga0187843, IMG submission 134516) | Oligotrophic lake water microbial communities from Sparkling Lake, Wisconsin, USA - SP09_SKY_43 | ecosystem: Environmental > Aquatic > Freshwater > Lake | place: USA: Sparkling Lake...
ACCCAGGTCCGAATCTTCTCCTCGGGCACTGACCAGCGCCGGGCAAGCAGCTTCGCGCCGCCTTCTCCAGCCAGAAAGCTCTCAACAACCTTGAGCTTGAACTTTGTTTCGTACTTCCCCATGGGACCCTTTGAAGTTTGTCCAACTTCTGGGGGGGGGGGGGCAGTTCATTCCCGGGCCGGTGCAGATGGTGTGTCTTTCGGATCTGTGAGGTGCATCATTCTTGAAAGTACATCAAGCCCCTATTGATGATGGCGTTCGCCGCGACAAAGATCGACGCCAAAGCGGCACGCGCCGTCCAACGTCCTAATCACCTCTGCGGATGTTCCCAGTTAGCGACGTAAGTATCCTTGTAGTGCGCCACGGTCTTGGCGAGTAGTTAGCAGATGATCGGACACCAAGCGTATGCAACACAAGAAATTGGTGCTAACTAACGTGTTTGCGATCGCTCTCGCAGCGCTCGTGCAAGGTTGTGGCGGCGGCGGCAGCGCCGAGGGCACATCAGTCCCGCCAGTCACGACCGCGCTGCACATCCGGGGTGTCGCGGCCACAGGGCGTGCAATGTCTGGCGCCTCGGTGACCGCACGCTGCTCCAATGGGACGACCTATACGGGCGTTGCCGATGCTGGTGGCCGCTTCGACGTCGAGTTGGCTGGTGCGGCGTCCTCGGCATTCCCGTGCATGCTCAAGGCCACGAGCAGCAGCCCGGCCGCGACCTTCTACAGCTACGCCCGCCAAGCCGAAACGGTCAACATCAACCCGCTGACGAACCTGACGCTTGCCAAGACACTTAAGAGCTCGCCCGCTGCGGCTTTTGAAGCTTGGGGCAGTGGTTCGGCGAAGATTTCGGAGACGGAACTCAAGGACGCGCCGCAGTTCGTACTTAGCGCTATGGACGAGGCGAGCGGATACCGAAGTCTGCCTTATAGCGACCTCGTCACGCCGGACCCGTTCGTCCAGGCGTTTTCTCTCGGCGATGACCGAGACAAGCTGTTCGACGCCTTCTTGGCCGCGCTCGCGCAGTCGAGCCTGACATTCGACGAATACCAAGCGCTCGTCATCGCCAATGCGGATCGGCGGGAGTCGTTCGGTGACACGATGTTTTCTGCTTCAGTCGCCCAGCGCGTTAGACCGGTAGTCGACAGCTTCGACTGCGCACCTTTGCCTTCAGTCGGCAGCGGAGGACATATCCATTGTGTCGTTAAAGGAAAAAAGCTTAGCCGCCCCGCCAAGATTCCAGATCGCATCACGTCAGACTTGGCCGTCGTGTTATCGCGCGCTTCGCTGCGGCAGCCGAAGACGGACGCAACTAGGCCGTTCCAGCCCGCTTGGTGCATGATTCTGGGCAATTCCAGTTCGGCAACATACAAGAGCACGGACTCTGCGGACCCGCTTGGAGCCGATCCCCTGGCCGTTTATGCGGAAGAGATCGACTTCGATTGCCCCAACTCGGTGGACACTGGCGAGGCGATTACTGCCGAGTTGGTTCTGAGGGATAGCACCATTGGCACCGATCCGTCACTGGGCGTAATCGTCAGCAGTTGGACTGGCACGCCAGCCGTTGCCCCGGGGAAGGCTACCATCGACTCATTAGCTTGCACATCGAAAACGATTCAGGGCCTGGAGTTCGTCCACTCAACGTGGGCGAACCTGGACTTCAGCGGCACGGCCACCGTCGGAGAAAATCAGTGGTTGCAGGTGTACCTAACGGGAAGCCAACTGACTACCCAGCAAGTCAAGGACTTGGCGTTGGCGAATCTTCCACAGGCCGCAGTGCGGTCGGTGGGCATACCGCTATCGTGTAATGCGTCCGCCACGTGCCAAGGTTTCGGGCCTTTCGCGCAGTCCTCGTTCCGACCATCGCCGGACCTCTTCCAAGCCAACGACGTTCTACCGGTTAAGGCCGTGTTCGCCGACCCCTACGTAGCCCAGACGGTGTGGGTGTATGCCATCGTGAGCGACCTCGTAAACTCGACACAGGCTCCGAGCTACGCAGCGGCTTCGGTGGTGTGTCCCGCGCACGGACGTCCACGCTAGCCTACGCCAGAGTCTCTCTACACGGTGAGGTTTAACACCTCGCTCACCGGGCGCATTCAGAGGCCTTGTGAATCGCCTCGGGGTTCAGTTCAGTTCCTCGAAGGCGATTTTCTTTGAGTCAGACGGTTGCGCCCTGACCAGCGCGTCGACGATGGTAGTTAGCCCCACCTGATTGACACGATTGTGGCACTGGAAGCGGGAGGCGTCGGATCCGTGGCTGGTGATCACATCGCCACGCTGGAAGCGGCTCACACCCCAAGGCTGACGGCTCACGAATTGAGGCCCTGATAGGCATTTCCAGCAGGGCCATCGCATGGATTGGGCGCGGCCTCCTAAGTTCCTAGCGCGCTCGATTGCCACTGAGGGACTCCGTCTTCAGCGCCGCGAACCTGGCGATCAGGGTAGCTCGCGCGCGCTCGATCTGGGCCAGATTCGTTTTTGTCGATGGCTTGGCGCGCTTGCTCTGCCCAAGGAAGAAGTCGATCCGCTCGTTGTTGGCCGTCGACGGATGCGGCAGGCCGGTGACGATCCGGTTGTGGCTGATCAGGCCACGCTCGCCCAGGATCTCGAGAGTGCGCCCAGCTTTATCGCCAAGCGGCAGGAACAATGCATCAGGCCGTCGACGGGCGTCTTCGACAAACTGCTGAAACAGCAGGTCGCGTAGGACCATCGTCTTGAACATGTTTGGCGTGCCGTTGTAGTTTTTGTCCTGATAGAAGACTGGGTAACGCAGCAGCGAGGTGAACTGCACGAGTTCCGAAGATCTGCCAAACAGGTCTTCGGCCGAATCGACACCAAGCCATTGCTGCACGCCGACGTGGTTCGAGAGGTCAACCAAGCGAGCCCGCATCGGTCCGCTGAATGCCGCCGTTCGGTGCGCTGCGCGCACGGCTGTCGCGCAATCGGCGCCAGCGACAAGTTGGTTGCGGCACTCACGGACCGCGTTGATGAATTGCGTCACCCCCGGAGTAATTCCGACGATGACGATCTTCGCCTGCGGATTCATGTAGTCGATTGGCGCGTAGCAAATGTCGACGTCGCCATCGCGCGCGATGCGAAGCTTCGTGCGCAGTGTCTCAAGATCGGAGAAGGCGCTCTCGTTGAGCGAGCGAATAACGGGCGCGAAACGGTCGAACTGTTGGGTGTCCATGATCTTGCGGTATTTACTTTTGGTTGATGCGTTCAGCGTGGTTCAGCCTGGGTATGGAGCAGGCTCAGTGACGATGGATCCGCTCAAGGCGATGTGCGACTGTGATGACGTTGCCGTTGGCTGCCATAACGGCGTAGAGATCCAAGTGCTGGCGCAGCAGGGGGGCGAGCGGTCCGGCGTAGGCATCCAGGCGCCGGCGCGCGGCCTTATCGAAGAACACCCGCGAAGCGCCATCTCCTGCCTTTTCGGTCGAGCCGAATTGAAGTAGCAAGTCGATGACCATCGGGGCGATGGCGCGCTGCTGGCTGCGCTTGGCAGCGTGCTTGCTCATGTCGTTCATGTGACCTCCTCGGGAACTTTTAGGGCGAACTTGTCCATCGAAGCCGCCGCAGCGGCGTTCGTTGTAGGACGCGGACCTGCCTGAACCGCTAGGCGGCGGCGGAACCTAGCTCGATCGTTGAGCGCAAAGATTGCTCGAGGATCCTCATCTCGCTGCCCAGTTGCGCTTGTTTGGCGCGAAGGAGGAACAGATCCGGCGGCAACTGCAGTGCGGCAGCGATCGCCTGCAGCAGTGCGGGCTCATCAACATAGTCCGGTTGAAGGATCAGCGGAGTATTCCAACCTGCAGCGGATGCCGCCTGAAGCGCTAGCTGACGAATGCCGACGTTGCCCTGCGTCTCCAGCCTCCGTGCATGTGCATCGATTGCGTTGAAGAACTCATCCCAACTGGCGAACTTGGTCTTTCGCAGGTCGAGTTCGCCGCCCGCCCAGCGCTTCGTGATCTCAAGGTACTTGCCTTTGGCCTTTAGCCACAACTTGGCCTCCTCGAGGCTAACGAGCGTCGTGCGGCTGTCCTCAGCCTTGTGGGTCTTCAATTGCTTGCGGCTGGCGGCCTGCCGAATGCTCATTTCCTCCATTGCGCCAAGCAGAGCGACTTGGCGGATCGTTAGCGCGTCTATCGCGACGCGGTCTTCCTTGTCGTCAGCTCTGGCCGAGCTGAAGTGGGAGAACGGCTCGAAGCCCTCAAGCACGCGGCGAGCGTTGGCGAGCTCGCATGCATGCAGGCATCGTTCGATGCTCGACGAGAGTTCGCCGCCGTAGCTTTCCCATTCGAGTACGACCCTGGAGACGGACAGGTCCATCAAGTACGCCGCCACCCAAGTGTGGATGCTCTCGTACTCCATGGCTTCCACGCCCAACTGGGATACGCCATGAAACGCGTAGTCGTACTCCTGTTCCAGCGCCTTCACTAATGGGCTGCCGGCTATGTCTTCGTACCTCAAACCTATGGCCGCAGCGTCCTCGTCAGGCGACCAAAGCAGGTGGCCCGCTTCGGGCATCGCCTTGCCATTCGGGGTGGTGATGGCCTGGTCCTCGGCGCTAGAGAAGAGCGTAGCTGCCCAGAGGTGGCGTCCGTAGATCTCAACGACATCCTGACGCAACTGCTCAAGAGAAAACGGAACCGGGAAGGTGCTTTGTTGATCCATTTGTCATTCCATCAATATTGCTTGGGTGACGAAAGTGTATCAAACTCTCTTGCCGCAATGCAAGCAATATTGATGGCATTGCTAAGTAGTTTCCCCTGCATTGGCGCTCACCACGGTGATCTGTGCGAAAAGGTTGTCAACCCTAGCCTCGCTCCGCCTGGTAAGTCTCAGCGGTCGATACCCCCAGTTTTCGCGAGCGATTGCATTCCGGCTATCGAACTTTTGCGCGTTCGGCTGGAGCGTTTGGACACGCTGCACAGGAGACACGAGCACGACAACCGACTAGAAGAGTTGAATGAGCAATGGGTTTAGGACTGGCCGTGCAAGCATTTCGCACGGACTTGATAGGTCAGTGGGTTGGTTCAGAACTCAATGAACTTCGACAACTGGCGGCGGATGTCGCATCGCAGGGTGACGCACCCGGCGCGCAGCGCGTTGGAATGAGACGGTTGGCTCTCGATATGCCGCTATGCGTTGAAAAATTTTGTTTTGGGATACCATTCTTTCAACAGAAATGACAACTCCCGAGGAAGAGCCATGCAAGCCAGCCCCGTAATGGAAGTCGACCGCACCCATGTGCTGGGCAAGGCCACGCAACGTGCCGCTGAAGCTCTGGGCCTGAACGGCCGCGAACTGGCACAGACCGTCGGGTTCAGTGAGCCGACGGTGTCACGCATCGTGAAAGGTGAGCGTGGCATCGATCCCACTTCCAAGGAAGGCCAACTCAGCCTCATGCTGGTGCGGGTGTTTCGTTCACTCGACGCGCTGGTGGGCGGCGACGCCGCAAAGCGTCTGACCTGGATGAAATCGCACAACTCCGCCCTTAACGGTGTTCCGGCGACACTCATCGTCACGGCTGAAGGCCTGGGTCGCACACTGGCCTACCTCGACGGCATGCGCGCTCCGATCTGATGGCCACGGCTCCAATCGAAACTCCGTTCGCTTGGGAACCAGCATGGTTTCAGACTTGCGCGCCGGCCGAAATGACAGCCTGGCGAGGCGTGGAAAGCCAAGCACAGGTCGCCACATGGCGGCTCGTCGATTCGAGCGCCGAGCACGACGCATTGGAAGCAATGCTGGAGGCCTCTAAGCCGCCGCTGCCTGAAGGCTGCGAGGGGCTTCACTATTTGCTGTTCACTCCGTTTCGATACACCTCGCCCTACCAGTCGCGGTTTCGGCGCCCGAACGAGGCCGGCATCTGGTACGGCGCCGAATCGGTGGAGACCGTGTGCGCCGAACTCGCCTACTGGCGTCATCGCTTCGTTCTCGATTCAGCAGGCTTGGTCAAGGATGCCGATGGACTGCTGACGCTGCACACGCTTTTTCAGACTCGTGTCCATGGTCAGTCAATGAATCTGACTGAGGCCCCTTGGGATGCTGGACGCGCCCTGTGGACACACGGCGCCGACTACAACAGCACACAGGCAATCGCCGCCGAGGCGCGCGTTTATGGCGTCGAGTGGATTCGCTATGAGTCGGTGCGCTGCCCAGGGACGCACTGCGCAGCGGTTCTTAGCCCGCGGGCACTGCGTACAGTTCCGCCCTTCGGCATGCAGGAATGGGTCTGTAGTACAACCCGCGCTCGGGTGATCGTCACCCACAAGGACAGTGGAACGACCTTCAGTTGGGATTTCTAGCGTCAGATGCTATGGCTGCGACGGGGTACTCCTGCAGTTAGACACTACCGTCATTGAGATCGGTACCTCGTGCAATTTGGCTGGGCTTATGGGTCAGCATTTGTCGTCTGCTCCGTGTCAGTTGGCAGCTAAATGCCCAGGGCCGAAGTTCGTCGAACTTCAGCATTAGGCTGTTAACCGAAGTTCACCCACGCTCGCTTTGCGGCTGCTCGGTGCAGGTGAGCGAATCGAAAGGACTACGGACAGGGGCGTCCTTGTCATGCCCATGGACAGTACTGATGCTCCATCAACGACTGAAGGTGCTCGTCTGTCTGATGGTCGGGTCCCATGCCTCGAAGTTGCGACTGACCAGTTGCGGTCAACTATGGCTCCGCACCTAGGCGTTTCTGAGAGTCCGCGCGAGCGCTAGCTGGGTTACCGTGTAAGCTGCGTAAGGCACGTCTACAGCGTGCATTGGCCAAAACGAGGCGCTGACTAGCGTCCGCGGCCAGTCAAAAAAACGAAGTCAGAAAGAGGGAGAGAAGAATGTCCTTGCTTAAGCGCGTGGAAGAGGCCTACCTGGGCGTCTTACGTTTCATCATCATCGTGGCGGCGACGCTGCTGCTGCTGTCATCAATTGTTTTCGCTGTGCTCGCAGCGAACAACTGGCGCGACCACAAGCCTGCTGCCGCAGATGGAGGCGTGACGGTAAGTCCTGAAGACGTCACCAAAGAAGTGCTAGCTCACCGCGCAAAACCCGCGGCGGACACCAAGCAAGAGCCGTCAGGTCGTGACCAGACGCTGCCGGAATCGCGGCCCAACCTGGCGGAATTCGACCGGGCTGCCTCGGCCATTGTGGCCTTTGTCGGCAAGCATGGACAGGGTGTCCAGACCCTCGACAAGGAACGGGTGATGCCCGTCTTGTACAAGCGTGCCGATCCCTACGCAAATTCGGACGATGCCAAGCCCTTCGCCGAGGGGCTTGCACTCGCCATGGAGAAATCGCTCGGCGACCCCAAGGTCGTCGCGCTTATCGAGCCGGTCGGCGCCCGCCAAGCGGTAGCGGCGGCTTCGTCTCCAGAAGAGGGGAATGAAGAGCCGCAACAAGCGCCTCAGGGGCGCGGGTTCAAGGTCTCGCCCATTGATGTGCTCAACAACACACTTGAGGTCTACGTCAGTTCGTTCGAGAAACGCGTGAAGGAACGGGATGAGGCGAAGAGCCAGGCGGCCGTCGAAGCGGTGCGCAGGCAAGAAACCGCCATGACGCAGCTCTACATGGCTGGTGGCATTTTTGGAGCATTCCTGTTCCTGGTTTTCATCTCCATCGTCGTGAAGATTGAGCGCAACTTGCGGGTTTTGACGCTGACCCCGAACAGCCAGCCGAAGCTCGGACGAGATTCTGCCGAGGGCTGAGAGCCAAGGTTCGTGGTCGCTTGTCCACCTCAAGTCGTAGGGTGCGCTGTGCGGTTGCAATACGGGCACGGTCAGCCCGCCGGACATGCCTGGTGTGTCGGCCGACTGGCAAGCTGCTCATCTTTCGCGTTGAACGGCCGCTATGGCGAAGTGAGATTGACGATGTGAGAGACAGCTGCCGCTGCATAGATGCCGACCGACTGCCAACGATACCTTCAGGCTGGTTTGAGCCATTCGCGGCCGCGGTCCTGAGCGACCGTTTTCGTCGTAACCGGCCGGTCAGCGGATGACCTTCCGCCACTCATTGCAGTAGCACCTCGGACTTGAGGAGCTCCACGCCGGTCTTCGCGGCGGTGCTCCTGGCGATCTGCGCGAGGCCACCGCTCGCGCCGACGCAGGGAAGGCCTGCGCCAAACGAACCCAGTTCGGCACCGCCGACTAAGCCCGGAAGCTCATGCCCCGCTGACTCGATTGCTCAAGCCATCGTCCGATGGAATGGCAAGGGCTGGCTTGTTCCTCACAGCGAGCTGCTCTGAATCTGCGCGCCGGCACCTTAGGGCCTGCAGCACCTTTTGAACTTTCTGCCTGAACCGCAGTAGCAAGGCTCGTTCACGCCGGGCAGTTTGTCCGGTGCTGCTGCTGCCCAGGAGCTACCGAATATTCGAGGGCCGGGTATGCTGGGGCGGTAGTTAGTCGAAACAGGATCGCCGAGAGTGGTCAGGATCTGGTGCTCTTCCATCATGGCCAGCGTCTCAGCTTTTTCGGCCTCGGACATGTTCGGGTTGCCCTCCGCAACCATTACGGTTTCGGAGCTTCCAGGTGAGCCCTTTGTGTCTGCGCCCATAACGACGATCTCCGCATAGGAGGGGAATTTCACCTGCGCCGCGCGCGCATAGAGCTCCATGCAAGCCTTCCGCTCCGCACGATAGCCATCGTAGGTGACGTGCGCGTCGATCCAGGGGAACAGCAGGAAGATGTAGATCCGCTCTGGATGCGTCAAGGAGGCAACAACCCGAGCGCTACGAGCCTGGCCGGGCACTGCGTTGAACTTCTCAATGAGCACGTGGCCCAGCGCCGCCCTGGATGCCCGGTTCTCTGACGCCATGACTCGAACAGCGCGCTCATGTGTAGTCAGCGACTCAGTGCTTACCTCGCTGCCAACGTTGGCCGAGAGGACGGCTTCGGAGAGGTCGTTCGTGATCCGTTTCCAGGCCATCGAAGCTTTTCGCTGGCCTTCGAAGAGCGCATAGATCCCGGAGTTCCTAAGAGCTGACCACATGCCTTCCTCAAGGGTAAGAAGGAAGTCGTCGACGTTGGCTGGAATCGGCCTGTAGGGACGATAGGCACCAAAACCGTTGGGTTGCAGGTTGCTGAAGTAAACGGCGAGAAAGTCTTCCTCGCCATAGATCACTGACAGGTGTTCCGTGCGGATCGCGCGTTCGCGCTCGACAAGGTAGTCAATGAAGTCAGGGCCGGCGTCCAGCTCGGTCAAGAGCAGATCCAGCGATCCTTCATCAAAGACGTGAATGAAGGTTTTACTGGGGTCGAGGTCTCCCACCCAGAATGGGTTGGCGAGCATCTGTTCTCCACGCATCACGGCGGAGAACGCCAGGCTTCCAGTGCTGTCGGGGGCACCCTTTTTCGTGAACTTGGAGAAATAGGCTCGAGCAGGTTCGATCGAATTCCTGCATATCGCTACGAGGTGAATCCTCAGCTCGGGGTCATCGAGCGCGAATGGAAAGGGTTGGGTGCACTTGCGGTCCAGGAAAAGTTCGCTGCGTCCCGACCTGATGTACCTCTCTGCGCCTCGGAGCTGGTCGAGTGATCCAAGAACCGACTGGCGCAGCCATCGCCCCCAGTTGACCTTGATGTCGCCCGTGCTCGGGAACTTGATGTCCTTTTCAGAAAAGAGAATGACGTCCTTGCCGAACACGACGATGAGGTCGACCACCTCATGCTTGATCGTCTGTCCGCCCTTGACCATCTGTCGATGAACGGACGGGTAGGACCATAGGCCGAAGAACGCCAAATCAGCGAGCTTCGTGAGTTCGCGTTCGCCTGGGGTGTTTCCTTCCCCTTTCTGAATCGGCTTCAACATGATGATGGTCGCAGGCTGATGTCCTTGGGCTTGATCTCAGGTTTGTCCGGACGCGTTGCAGACGTCAGGGTTCGTCGAGTCTCTGTCATGGCACCTATCCTTGACAGTTGCTCTTCCTGTTAGCCCGGCTCGGGCGTCAGCGGTTCATGGTATGAGCCTGCCCGTCTCGTCAGGTCACGAGCTCTTGGAGGAAGTCTGTGAGCGCCTTCTTCGGATCGTCTTCATCAGATACGATCATCTCGATGCCCCAGTGACTTAGCACCTCTTCTGCTGCAGGGTTCGGGCGGTTGGTGAAGACGTACGACTTGGGTCTTACCGAAGCAAGCGGCGACTTTCCCCACATCTCGGTCAGGCGATAGAACAGTAGACGGATGTTGAAGTCCGTCAGGCTGTAGCCGATGAAGAGGACGGAATTGCTCAGAACGTCGTTGCGGAGCTTGATGTCCAGCGGCGTGTCGAAGTTCAGCCGCTGGTAGTAGCTGGTCTCGTCGAGGACGATGGACTCGTCGGCCGCGAAGTCACCGTGGAACTTGATGATCTGACGGTGACCGTCCCTGACGGCGACCATGTCCGCCACGCTGGCAATCCTGTCGTACCTCACGCCGAACTCGGCGTGGGCGATCTCAAGCCACCGGTCGTAGTTGGTGGTGTAGATCCGGGGGAAGTTGCCCATGGTGATGAACCGGTGGATGTCGGAGGCCTTAATGTCCGTGGAAGGCTTGTGCCACTCGCGGTCCATCCAGCTCCGCAGCTCGCCGAGTCCGCCCCTCTTCTTCTTGTAGAACTCAGCCAGGGTCTGATAGTTCCCGTAGGTGGCAAACACCGCCGGGTCGTAGCCCAGCTCCTTGGCGATCTGCGCGATCAGCTGGCTCCAATTCGGCAAACCAAGGTTCGCAGACACGCCAGCGCCGACAAACAGCATCAGCTTGCCGCCGCTGTGGGCTTCAAGAAGTTCAGCTCTCATGTCGTACCTTTCGAAGCTTTGAGGTGAGCGGCGAACTTGTTTAGCGCCAGGCGACGCATGGAGATGTCGTCCTTGTCGGTACCCATTTCGGCAAACGTCTTCGTGTATCCGTCAGGGATGAAGACGCAGTCCCACTGGAAATCCTCTAAGCCAGCAGGTGCGCGCGGAACCGAGCCTTCGATGGCGCCTTCGAACAGGTGCATCTGACGCCCGTCGCAGTACCCGAGCACTGTCCTCGCGATCACCTTGTCGTCACCCAGGGCGGCCACGAGGTCTGCGAAGCGCTTGGCCTCCAACCGATCCCAAAAGATCTGGGTCAGGCCCGCGGGAAGATCGTTCAGCCCCCTAAGGTACAGCCCGGTGTGTTCGACGAACAGTGGACGGCCGATCTCGTGGAACGCCTTGATCAGCTTGTCCCGCACGAGCGCTTGGACGTCCTGCGTCTGCAGTTCCTCGATCTTTCTGGATACCGGCACGATGTCCACGCCGATCGGGTCAAGGATGCGCTGCACCTCTTTGATCTTGTGCTCGTTGCCAGACATGAATCGAATCTTCATTTCAGACCTTCCATGAATGAATAGCGTTTGGCGACCTCGTACTGCTGCTGCATGTCGCAGAGGGACAGGCCTTCGGTCATGGCGGCGGCCTGGTCGTCGGCCAGGCCGCGTTGATGAATCGCCGGGTTGTCGGAGCAGATCACGAACGGCACACCCCGGCGCCGGAACTCCTGCAGAGGATGGGCCTCATCGCGGGGAACCGCGCCTGTCAACCGGTTGCTGATCGGGCAGACCTCAACGCAGACCCCCTCGGCAACCAGCAGGTCCATCAAGTCCGGATCCTTGCCGGCGGCCGTCCCGTGGCCGATCCGATCAGCGTGGAAGAGCTCCACGGCCGCGCGCACGTTCTCCACGCGGCCAGTCTCTCCGGCGTGGATCGTGATGCCGAAGCCGTACCGATCCTTGGCCTGACGGAACATCGCGGGCAGTTCGGCCGGGTAGGGCATCTCTTCGTCCCCGGCAAGGTCGAGTCCCACGACGTCCTTCGGCCGTCCGAGGTCCTCGTAGGCCTGCAAAAGCGTGGCAAGATTCGAAGAACCGTAGTCACCGCGCGTTATGGTAAGGATCAAGCCCCGCCGGATGCCGTGGTGCTGAGCCGCGCTGCCGGTCGACTCGATGAGGCGTTCCAATGCCTGTGCCGGAGTACAGCCTTGTAGTCCGGTCAAGTAAAGGACGCTGCTGCGGAGCTCGACGAAACGCACGGCGTTCTTTGCCAGGTTCGCAAGAACAGCATGGGCGAGGCGATCGAGGTTTACGCGCTTCTTCGGGAAAAGCCGCAGCACCTGCCACGGCGTGAGGTACTCCGCCAGCGATCTGCACGGGGCCAGGTGGGTCATGTCCCGCACGAAATCGAACCCAGCCGGAAGCAACGTTGCTTCGTCGGCCATGACTTCCTCGATGGCCGACACAGGGATGGCCCCGTTCATATGCACGTGGAGCTCTCCCCGGTCATGGACGTGCGCTTGCGCTCCGCCATCGTCTGCATCGTCGGCCCCGGCCAAGAGCCCTGGCAGATCAAGTTGCCGTTGATTCAATCTCCGTCCCTGAATCTTGTTGTGGGCTTCAACCCGTTTAGCGTGATGCTAGCGCGTTATCTGCAGGGCGAGCCTTCTCGTGAGCCCGCTGTTGACGCTGGGCGCGCAAGTATCATCTGCGAGACTAGAAGCAACTCAAAGGGAGCACGGGTGCCATACGAACTCGACAACCGATTGGTAATTGGCGTCGCATCAAGCGCTGTATTCGATCTGCGCGAATCTGATGCTGTTTTCCGCAGTCAGGGCGAAGAGCATTACCGCAAGTACCAGGAGGAGAAGCTGGATGAGCCGCTCCCCAAGGGGATTGCATTTCCGTTCGTCAAGCGCCTACTGTCTCTCAACGACCTCAGCCCCAAACCAGCTGAAGATCCGCTTGTCGAGGTCGTGCTTCTGTCTCGGAACGACCCAGACACGGGACTTCGGGTCATGAAGACGATTCAACACTACGAACTGGGCATGACTCGCGCCATCTTTATGCAGGGCCGTTCTCCCTATGAATACATTCCTGCGCTGAACATTGCGCTGTTCCTGTCCGGCCACAAGCCTGACGTGGACGCCGCCATTGCCCTCGGACACCCTGCAGGTCATGTGCTCGATTCGACGTTCGACGATGACGAAGGAGACAAGACACTACGAATCGCGTTTGACTTCGACGGAGTGCTGGCCGGCGATGAGTCCGAATCCGTCATGCAGGCTTCTGGCCTCAGTGCATTCCACGACCACGAAGTCGAGAACGTGAAGCAGCCGCATCACCCGGGCCCACTTAAGGATTTCCTGGTCCGCATCTCGAAGATCCAATCGGCTGAAGAGGCTTACAAGAAGCAGAATCCCGGTTACGAAAACCGTGTCAGGGTGTCCATCGTCACAGCCCGCAACGCTCCCTCCCACGAACGCCCACTGAAGACGCTCAAGAGTTGGGGCGTCATGGCGAACGATGCGTTCTTCCTAGGGGGAATCGAAAAGGGTCGTGTCCTCGCGGTTCTCAAGCCGCACATCTTCTTTGACGACCAGTCAGGCCACCTCAAGTCCACCAGCGCGGTGGCGCCCTCCGTACACATTCCGTTTGGCGTTACCAATCAGCCCAAGACCAGTGCGACGAGTCAGCCTGCAAATTAGCAAATTTTTTGGCCTACCGGTTGGAATCGCCTAGGAATCGCGAGCGTCGGCATTGCGACCTTTACTGCTCCTTGGGACTCAGATCACCAAGGACTGCACTCGCTGCGAAGCTGTCATCCGGCAGCTTGCCGGTTGGGCATTTAAAAACACGTGTCACCCTACTTAGGCTCGAAGGCTGAAGCCCTATCGACCTTTGGTTGACAAGCATTTTCTACCTGCGAACTTAGCGAATGTCGTTGCTCAGCAATGGCTTATGCCCAGTTGGATGGTGCGAACTAATTGCGATGGCCCGGAACGAGACGGTAGATCGTCGCTGGCCTGCCCGGCCCACTTGTAGCCCGCGGACGCGTCTCCACGCTGACCCGTCCCGCGCTGCTCTGAATTAGATGAGCAATTGCAGCATCGACAACTGTCGCTGGCTGATGCCTCCCAAAGCAGTCCACCACAAGATCCTTTCGCGACGCGGAGCCGCGTGCGGCCAAGAAGTCAGCGATCCGTTCTGCAGCCCACCTGACCTTGGTTGCTGAGGGACTTTCAGCACTGCCCGAGAACACAAAGCTCACCGAGTCCGTGGCGTAGCGAATCCAGAGTTTGGCGGCCTCAAGATGCCGCTCTTCGATCAGCCATTGCTGGTCCGTGAGCGCAAGAACCATGGCGATTCGAAGCAACATCGGAGCACGTCTTTCCAGCAGGCCGTCGATCAGCGCACTGCCGAAGTCCCGGTTGAGTTCAGCCCCATAGAGTTCCGCGTAGTACCTGCGAGCACTGACTGACAGCGTCATGCACACAGCTTCAGGATCCTTGGTCTTGGGCTTGGTGAAGTCGAGAACGTCGATCACCTTCGCTGCTATGTCGTCGACATGCTTTTGAGGAGCCCTGCGTGGAAACGCCTCCACGCGTGTTCGTTCACCCCATGCCAGCAGGAATCGGTTCACGAAGCCGTTGAGTAGATCGCGCCGCTGGACAAGGGCCAGCAACTCCACCGGTGAGATGGCACCGCTGAGACACACATGGGGGTCACTCGCATGAACCCGATTCGTCTTGGTCGCAGGCTTCAGGTCAACACCGTCCCAGCAATCTCGCAGGGCCGCAGAAAGTGTGTTGCCCCCGCGCTTGCTCTGCTGGAGCACATTTGCGAACTCGGACTCCACGACCCACAGCCGCTTGTCCTTGATAGATGGAACTTCCTGCTGCCCGATCTGATAGCCGTCGTGGATGAGAGCCGCCAAACCCTCTCGGGTCGACAGGCCGCCCCGATGGATCTGCGGGGCCAGGTCAGGACGCTGAACCCGTACCGCCTCATCGATCCGGGAGACCAGCGAAAGCGCATCTCCCTTCCTGCCCCGACCCGATCGGCCGACATGCAGAAAGAAGAGCCTCGCATGGTGGCTGGTGTTGCCCACGGCGAAGTAGGGCGTGCGGCCAATGGCACAAGACAAGTAAGCGATGAAGTTGCCAGCGATGGCGATGGGGTGGGTCTCGGTACCTTCACTACCCAGACGGGCCACCTCACCCACGAGTCCGTAGAGGCATGCGGGATCCGGCACCGGTGGCGGCCGATCAAACTCTGATCCCCCCCCGGACCATCGACGCAGCGCATCGGCTTGCGTCACATCCATCGACCTGCGGTTGGACTCGTCCATCACTTGTCCAGCGCATCGACCTCAACAAGGCTTGAGAACTCGCGCAACACATCGGGCTGGCGCATGGACAGGAACCGAAACACCGCCTGGTTGTCGAGCAGGTTCTTCAGGTAGCCCTTGGCCAAGACCAAGTTCAAGACATCCTGGCCGTAGGTGTGTTCGATGGACTTGTACTGGCCTTGCAGATTGCCCATCTCCTTTTCCATCTTGGCCATCTGCTCAGCGCTGATGCCAGAGAGTTTTCTGGGCTTGCGCTCAGAGACCAACATTTCAGCAGGCGTTGCGGCCAGCAGAGCGTTGGCATAGGCCGTGGTTACGTTGTTTGCGGCCACCATCAACTCCACGCACTCGATTTGGCGCGTGGGTTTCATTTTGCGGATCACGGCGCCGAGGTTGGGAGAAAACCGCTGGTCCTTGAGCAGGCCGGCTGCTTCGGCACAGATGCCTTCCAGCAAATTGAGCTTCTTGTTGATGTGGCTGACGTCGACCTTCAAGTCCCGTGCGATGCGTTCCGGCGTGACCCCGCGCTCGACCGCCCGCCGAATCATCAGGTGTTCCTGGATGGTCGACAGGCGGTTGACCCGATTGTTGTAGGTGTAGCTCTCATCATCCAGTGCCACCAAGCAGGGAGCGTCGAGAAAGCCGAGTTCCTTCATCGCATGGACACGGATGTGACCATCGCGGAGTACATGCATGCCTGTGGCTTTGTCGAGGGCGCCGATGTTCAACGGCTCAATGAGCCCGATCGCCTCGATGGACGCTTTGATCTGCAAGTACTTCTGCGAGGTTTCGAGCCCAACGGGCAGCTTGCGCGAAGGCAGCAGCTTGTCGAAAGGCAGCGCCAGTGGTTCTGGGATGAAGCCCAGCAGCGGGTTGCTCACGCGGCTCTCCCGAGCGGCCAGACCCGGTCGTTCAAGTACTTGGGCAAGGTATCCAGGCCCTCTGCCCGCAGCAGATTGGTGAAGTCCTCGTCCGTCAGCAGTTGGCGAAGTGCCTCCGTCACGAAGAGCAAGCGTTGTTGGACGAGTTCGGCCTTGCGCACCATGAGTCTCTGGCGTTCAACTTCTTGCTGGTAGGTCCGAATCAAGCTGGCCGATGTGACGTTGGTCGCCTTGCGCGGC
>Ga0187843_10001268_pt1 | contig 16225 bp, 10 predicted proteins | sample SpaLakP09_SKY_43_FD_134516 | JGI IMG/M metagenome (GOLD analysis project Ga0187843, IMG submission 134516) | Oligotrophic lake water microbial communities from Sparkling Lake, Wisconsin, USA - SP09_SKY_43 | ecosystem: Environmental > Aquatic > Freshwater > Lake | place: USA: Sparkling Lake...
CAGCAGCGCGGCAAGAGCCTCTTGGAGTTGCTGCTGAAGGGCGTCGACATCGACGGCTTGAACGTCGGCCAGGCTGCGCACAGCCTGTTCCTGAGCGCCTGCTGCCTCAGCCAGCGCGCTGGCGCCGACGGCACCGGCCAGGCCGCGCAGGGTGTGCAGTACGCGCACCGCATCGGGCGCGGCCCCCAGCCTCAGGTGGCGGCGCAGCGCTTCCATTTCGGTCGGTGCGTCCTGTGCAAAAGACGTCACCAGGCGGTCGTAAAGCGCCTGTCGACCACCCAGGCGCTGCAGCGCCGCAGCCCGGTCCAGCAGCACGGGCGCCGGAGCCGGGGCGGCAGTGGCCGGCACACCCGCCTCGGTCGGCTTGACGTGGCGGCGCAGGCAGGCCACCAGTTGCTCCAGGTCCACCGGTTTGGCGACGTGGTCGCGCATGCCGGCGGCCAGGCAGGCCTGGCGATCGGCGTCCATCGCGTTGGCCGTCATGGCGATGACCAGGCTCGCGGGGCGGCGCTTGAGGATGCGCTGCGTCGCCTCGAAGCCGTCGATGTCGGGCATCTGCAGGTCCATCAGCACGGCGTCGAAGGGCGGCTCGGTGACGGCGGCCAGGTGGGCCCCCTCCACGCCGCCGCCGGCCAGTGTGACGATGGCGCCCTCGTCCTCCAGAAGCTCCTGCGCCACCTGCTGGTTGAAGCCGTTGTCCTCGACGACGAGCAGCCGCATGCCGGTCAGGCGCTGCAAGCCACCCTCGCTGCGGCGCGCACGCGGCCCGCCACGCGTGGCCTCGGCCACGGCGTCCTGCAGCATCGAGGCCGTGACTGGCTTGACAAGATAGCCACCCAGGCTGGCGATCTCCTGCTCGCTGCGCTCGGCAAGCAGTTCGCGGCCATGGGCCGTGACCATGATGATGACCGGCGCGTCGGACTCGTGGCTGTCGCGGATGCGGCGCGACGTTTCCCAGCCGTCCAGCCCCGGCATGCGCCAGTCCATCAGGATGATCTCGTAGTGAGGCTCGCCGCGCTCGGCGGCCAGGTGCACCAGGGCCAGGGCCTGCTCGCCGCTGGAGGCCATGTCGCAATCCCATTTCAGGCCCTCACCGATGCCTTGCAGCACCTCGCGGGCCATCGGGTTGTCATCGACGATGAGGACCTTGAGGCCGGGCCGCGTCGGCAGCACATCGTGCGCTTCAGCAGGCGCCTCGGGCAGCCCCAATTCGAAATGGAAGCGGCTGCCCTCGCCCAAACGGCTGTCCACGCGCAGCTCGCCGCCCATCAGCGCCACCAGGCGCCGGCTGATGGCCAGGCCCAGGCCGGTACCGCCGTAACGCCGCGAAGTGGACTGCTCGGCCTGGCTGAAGCCGGTGAAGATGTGCTCCAGTTTGTCCGACGCGATGCCGATGCCGGTATCACTGACCTCGAAGCGGATGCGCGCTCGCCGATTGGGCGCGTCGCCATGCTCGCCCAACAACACCAGCGCGATGACGACTTCGCCATGCTCGGTGAACTTCAGCGCATTGCCAGCCAGGTTCAGCAGCACCTGGCGCAGCCGGGTCGCGTCGCCCACCAGCGCTGCAGGCAGGCGCGGGTCGAGGCGGAACAGCACCTCGATGTCCTTGTTGCCAACGTTGGCCGACAGGATGACCGCCAGCTCGCGCATGAAGTCGCTGAGCTCGAAGGGGTGCGGGTCCAGCTCCATCTTGCCGGCCTCGACCTTGGAGAAGTCCAGCACATCGTTGATGACGGCCAGCAGCGCCTGAGCCGCCGTGCGCGCCTTGCTCGCGTAGTCGTGCTGGCGCGGGCTCAGCTCGGTGCGCAGCAGCAGGTTGAGCATGCCCAGGGCGCCGCTCATCGGTGTGCGGATCTCGTGGCTCATGTTGGCCAGGAAGTCGCTCTTGGCCTGGCTGGCAGCCTCGGCAGTGACGCGAGCGCGCACCAGCTCGATCTCGGCGCGGTGGCGCTCGGTCACGTCGATCAGCATCTGAGCCACGTTCACAAGGCGGCCGCGCCGGTCGCGGATGGCGCTCGCACTGCCGTCGACGAACAGCTCGCCGCCACCCGGCAGCGCAAAGCCGCGCTCGAAGCGAACATGCTGCAGCCTTGCGGAGGCCAGCCGGCTCAGCTCGCTGCCCAGCAGGCGGCCGGGACGGAAGTCCGGCAGGTCGGCCAGCTTGCCACCACGCAACTCCTCGCCGGTGCGGCACAGCATGGCCGTCAATGCCGCGTTCACGTCGAGGATGACGCCCTGCGCATCGCACAGCGCAATGCCCACCTGGGCGCGCTCGAACACGCCGCGAAAGCGCTGCTCGCTTTCGTTCAGAGCGCGCGTGCGCTCTTCCACGCGCGCCTCCAGAAGTTGCTTCTCGATGACCAGTTGCTCGGTCATGCGGTTGAAGTTGCCGGCCAGCTCGCGGAACTCGCGGAAGCCGCACACGGGCGCACGCTCGTCCAGAGCGCCCCCCGCGATGCGCGCCACGGCGCCATTGAGCAGCGACACCGGCTCAACCAGCCGGCGCCCCAGCAACAGCGCCAGGCCCAAGGCCAGCATCAACGCAAAGCCGAGCGCGCCGAGCAACCGGTTGCGTAGCGCATGCGCCGGCGCCAGAGCCTCGTCGGCGTCAATATTGACCGAAATGCCCCAGTCCAGTGCCGGCAGGTGCCGCCATGACGAAATGACCTCCACGCCAGCGTAGTTGCGCACCAACCCGCTGCCGCTCTCACCGCGCAGGCCGCGCAACGCGGGGGTGGCATCGAGGGCCTGTGGGTCCAGCTCACCCGCCAGCGCTTTCACCGGCTGGCGGAGCGGGTCACTGACGAAGACGGCCCGATCACCGCTGCGCTGGACCAGCACGGTCTCACCGCTCAGTGCCAGGCCGGCACGGTCTGTCGCGAAGGTCAACAGACGCGGCATGTCGAGCTGCAAGACGATGCTGCCCAGCACGCGGTCGCCATCGACGACGGCGTGCACCAGGAACAGCGTGGGCTTCATTTCGCCGTCCGGTCCACGCAGTCGCATCGTCGGCGTGAGCTGCACATCGAGTCGGCCGATGGCCCGTTGGTGCGCCGCCAGCAATTCGCTGCCATCCGGTGCCGCGCCGTCCAGCCGCGCCAGCTCGGGGCTCGCGCCGGCCGGTGGTTTCATGGCAAAGCTGATGCGGCCATCGGGCTGCACCAGCAGCAGGTTGACGTACTTGCCGGTGTCGTACACCTGCGCGAAGAACGCACGGTTGGCCACCGACACCTGCGTGGCGGCAGCATCACGACGCTGGCCGAGCAGTTCGCGCGTGTCAGCAGCCTTGGCGACGACCTGGGCGTCGACCTGCACCTCGCTGAGGTACTCGTTGATCTCTGCAACCTTCTTGCGCGCGATGGCCACCAGGCCTTCCGTGACGGTCTCGCGAAGGCTGCGCTCGAAGCTGCTGAGCTGCCACAGCCCCATCACGCCCAACGGCAACGCAGACAGCAAAACGAAGCCCAGCAGCAGCGCCGGGCCGATACGCCATGACGGTCGTGCCGATTCCGACGCCGGCGTGGATATCAAGGCCGCCCCTCCGTTCGGGCCAGGACGGCGGCCCAGTGATCTGTCGAACGGAAAGCCGGCCAGGGCGATGAGCGGATGTGGCGCGACGACTGCCATACCTCGGCAAGTTCCCCGTCGGGTCGCACCTGGGCGATGCGCAGCGGGCGCCACAGGCGGCGCGACTGCGCGTCCAACGCCACATAACCGTGCGGTGCGCTGACGCTCTGTTGCAGCACATTGGCATTGACGGCATCGGTCTGGGTGCTGCCCAACTCACGCACGGCTGCGGCCCAGAGTTGCACGCCGACATAGGACGACATCGCGGGATCACTGGCCTGGGTGTCGGGCCCGTTCAGCGCCCGCAGCCGCGACAGGAAGGTCGCGTTGGCTTGGCCGGGGAGCGACTGCAGATAGCTCCAGGCCGTGAAGTGCCGGCTCAGCCGACCCCCACCAAAGGCACGCATCTCGGGCTCGGCAGCCGTGAAGGACAGCAGCGGCAGGTCAACCAGCGACGCCGCCACCAGCCCGTCAAAGAACGCCTGGTTGCTGTCGCCGCTCAGCGTGCTCAACACCACGTCGGGCTGCAGCTTCTGCAAGTCGGCGATCAGCCCCTGCACGTCGGCTGCAGCCAGCGTCACGTAGCGCTCGCCTAGCACCTGGCCGCCGCCCAGCTGGATGAAGTCGCGCAGCATGGCGTTCACGCGGCTTGGGAAAAGCGCATTGGTGCCGACCAGATAGACCCGCCGACCGAAGCGCTGCATGGCCCAATCGGTAGCCGGCAGCACCTGCTGGTTGGGCGTGGGGCCGGTGTAGACGATGTTCGGCGAACGTCCCATGCCTTCATGGGCCATGGGGTAGAAAAGCAGATGATGCTGGGCTTCGACAACCGCCTGAACCACCTGGCGGCAACCCGAAGACCAGCAGCCGAACAGTGCCACGGCCTGCTGCTCTTTGATGAGGCGAGTGGCCGCTGCGCCGGCCGTGGCCGAGGCGTTGGAGCGGGTATCCTCGACGCGGACTTCGACCTGCCGGCCCAGCAGACCGCCGCTTTGGTTGATCTCGTCCACAGCCAGCCTGATGGCAGCCACCAAAGGCCGCTCGCTCGTGGCCAGCGGGCCGGTCTGAGCGTGTATCAGGCCGATGATGATGGGGCCTTGTTGCACTCCGCTGACGGGCTTGCGCCACAGCCAGCTGACCAGGCCCAGCGCCAGCACGAGCATCAGGCCACCCAGCAGTGCGTGCCGGACCCGCATCGTCTTGGCCTGCCTCGATCCGCGTCAGCCAGCGGCGCGACGCGCCTCGGGCGAAATCAGCGGCAACGTCAGCCGCACCGTCGTGCCGACCCCAGGCGTGGACTCGACCTGGATCTGCCCTCCCAACGCGAAGGTGACGAGGTTGCGCACGATGTACAGCCCCGGCTCGCTGCGGTTGGGGCCGAAGCGCGTCGAGAAGAAGGGGTCGAAGACGCGGCCCACCAGGCCGGGAGCGATGCCGACGCCATGGTCCTGCACGCTGATGGTGAGCTGGTCGGTGCCAAGCGGCCGCACCCGGATGTGGACCTCGCCGCCGGCCTCGCGGTAGGCGTGCTTGATGGCGTTCTGAATGAGCGTGCCCACCACCTTGGCCAGCGCGCCGCGAAAACTCAGCAGGTGCAGGTCGTCGCCCAAGTCCAGCTCGCAGCGCACCTGATGGGCCTGCAGCGCATCAGCCAGGCCGGCTACGACCTCATTCACGAGCTCGTGCAGCGAGAAGCTGCGGCGCTGGTCACCGAAGTTGTCGGCGGTGGACTGCAGGAAGGCCTCGACGATGGACAGCGTGCGCTGGAGGTTGGACAGCACCAGCCCCACGCTTTCGTCACTGACGCGCAAGTGCTTTTCCAGGTCGCTGCGCTTGATGTTGCCGGCGTTGCTGAGGCTGCGCAGGTGAGCCAGGTCGTCCTGCATCGTGCAGGCAGAGATGAGGGCATTGCCCAGCGGGGACGACAGCTCCTGGGCAATGCCCGAGATGGTCCGACCCACCGACGCCAGCTTGTCGCGCTGGAAGAGCTCGATCTGAGAGCGTGCAAAGCTTTCGGAAGCCAGCTTGAGCGCCAGCTGCGTGCGCACGCGGGCCTTCACGACCACATCGACGAAGGGCTTGGGGATGTAGTCGACCGCGCCGTGGGCGAATCCTTCGGCCTCGTCGTTGGCGCTGCCCTGCACCGTGACGAAGATGACGGGAATGCCGCGCGTGCGCGGGTCAGCCTTGAGGCGGTCGCAGACCTCGTAGCCGCTCATCTCGGGCATCAGCACGTCGAGCAGGACCAGGTCGGGCAGTTGCTGTTCGCAGTAGGCCAGCGCCTCGGCGCCGCTCGTGGCCATGGAGACCTCGCATTCATCCACCAGCAGCTGGTAGAGCGCGTGGATGTTGCTGGGCTGGTCGTCGACGACGAGGATGAGCGGCATGGTCAGCCAGAATAACCGCAGCGTCCTGTGGCTTACCAGACGCCTGCCCCAGGCTTTCCCCAGGGCAGCACGCCGGTGTGGAATCCTCCCCACTCTCGCGCCGACCGGCCACCCATAATCCGCCGGTTCAACGCCTCCCAACATGCCACAGCGCAAAGTCACGCTCGGCCTTCTAGTGCTTGCCATGGCGGCGCTTCTGGCGCTACTGGCCCTCTTGCTGAACCTGCGCGGCATGAGCGGCGCGTTGCCCAACGCGGCCCTCGACGCCGCGCTGGCCCTCAACCTGCTGCTGCTGCCCGTGCCGCCGCTGTGCCTGGCGGCGCTGCGGCGCGGCCATGATCGCGCCCAGGAGAACATCGCCGCGACCCAGGCCGCCGTGGACGCCAACACCCGCTTTCTGACCCAGATCAGCCTCGAGATCCGCACGCCCATGAACGCCATCATGGGCATGACCCAGCTGGCCCTGCAGACCCAGCTCACGACCGAGCAGCGCGACCTGTTGACCAAGGCCGACCAGGCCTCGCGCATCCTGCTCGGTCTCGTCAACGACTTGCTCGACGTGGCCAAGATCGAGGCCGGCCACATGCGCATCGAGTCGCTGCCGCTGCGCCTGGAGGACGTGGTGACCCAGGCGGTGGATGTGGTGAGGCCACTGCACTGCCAACCTGGCGTCGCGTTGATCTGCGATTGGGCCGACGCCGCCTTGCTCGGCTCGCAGGGTCAGCTCTGCGGCGACGCACTGCGCCTGCAGCAGGTGCTGGTGAATCTGCTGTCCAACGCCATCAAGTTCACATCCGAGGGTCAGGTGCTGCTGCGCCTGGCCACGGGCCGCCCCGAGGTACCGGACGGCGTGGCCCTGCTCATCACCGTGCAAGACAGCGGCATCGGCATGAGCTCCGAACAGATGGCCGGCCTCTTCCGCGCGTTCGGCCACGGTGATGCCTCCACCTCGCAGCGTCGCGGCGGAACAGGCCTGGGCCTGACCGTCACGCAACGGCTTGTCGAGCTGATGGGCGGCACGCTGGATGTCCAGAGCAGCCCCGGACGCGGCAGCCGCTTCGAGATCCGACTCACGCTGGCAAAGGACAGCGCCGCCACGCCGCCCGCGCTGCTGAGCCCGCGCCGGCTGCTGCTGGCCGAAGCGCGCAGCGACAGTCGCGCGGCGACGCAGGCCTTGCTCGCCCACCTCGGCCTCGGCGACGGTGTGGCCACCAGCGTCGACGTCGCCAGCACGCTGGGCGCTTTGGACGTCGCCCGCCACGGCGGCCGCAGTTTTGACTGGCTGCTGCTCGACTGGCAGTTGCCCGGCCCAGGCCCGACCGGCGCCGACCTGCTGGCCCGGCTGCGACGCGACCACCCGGGCCTGCGCATCGCCGTGTTGAACCCGCCCGGCCTGGATGATGGCTCCTCGCAGGCCCGTGCCTTCGGCGCCCGCGCGCTGTGCCCGCAGCCGCTGCTTCCCGGTGAACTGCGCCGTCTGTTGAACGACGCACCGGGTGAAAGACCGCTCGCGGTGGACGGGCAGTCGCTGGCTCAGTTGCGCGTGCTGCTGGTCGAGGACCATCCGGTCAACCAGGAGATCGCACTGCGCCTGCTGAGCAGCCGCGGCGCCAAGGTCGACGTGGCCGGCAACGGCCAGGAGGGGATGGACAAACTGCTCGCACGCGGCCCGGGCGCCTACGACCTGGTGCTGATGGACTTGCAGATGCCTGTCCTCGACGGACTGAGCGCGACCCGGCGCCTGCGCGCGCTGCCCGGCTTCGAGACCCTGCCGGTGCTGGCCATGACGGCCCACGCGCTGGCCGAGGAGCGCGCCCAGTGCCTGGCCGCCGGCATGCAAGGCCACATCGCCAAGCCGCTGGACGTCGCCCGCCTGGTGCGCGAACTGCAACGCTACCGGCCGCCGCCTCAGGTGGCCGCAGCGCCCGTGCTGGACATGGCCACCGGCCTGCGCCAGTTTGATGGCCAGGCGGCGCTGTACCGCCGCACGATGCAGGGCTTTGCGGCCCAGTACACCGAGGGCTTGAGCGGCTGGGCCACCTGGCTGGCGGCCGGCGAATGGACCGAGCTGCGCCGCGCCGCCCACACGCTGCAAGGTTTGGCAGCAACGCTGGGGGCCCAACCGCTGCACCGCATGGCCCTGGCACTGGAGCGCAGCGCCGTGGCAGCCAACACCGACGCTGCGGGCGGGCAAATCGACCGCGTCGAAGCGGGCCTGGCCGAACTGCTGGCCGAGATCAGGCAGGTCCTGGCGCAGCCGGCCGCCACACCGCCGCAACAAGGCCCCGGCGACCTGGCGGAGCTGCACCAGCTGCTGGGCCAGAGCGACAGCCGCGCGCTGGACTGGTGGCAGGCTCACGGCGCGCACAGCGGCCTGGACGCCACCACGGCCGGCCGCCTGGAGCAGGCGTTGGCTGCGCTCGACTTCGATGCTGCCATGCAGGCGCTCAAGGACTCGGCCTGATGGCATCAGCCACGCTGGTCATCCTCGGCCCGGTCGGCACGCGCTGGCTGTTCGCCCTCATCGTCGCCTCGGCGCTGGGCGCCTGGGCCAGTGAGTCGGCGCTCGGCGTGATCGACCCCAACGACCGCATCGCCTATCCCTTGTTGGCCATCGCCTTCGCGGCGCTGGCCGGCCTGGCCTGGTGGCGGCCGCAGCGGCTGCGCGACTGGCAGCGCTGCGGCGTCACCCTGCTGGCGATGTATTTCAGCCTGGGCATGCTGGCCTTCACCCTGCGCCCCGACCCCGGGCCCAGCCTGTACACGCTGGGCAGTCTGGCGCCGTGGACGCTGGGCGGCTGCCTGCTGCTGTTCATCACCTGGCGGGCGCGCCAGGCGCTGCTCATTTCACTGGGCCTGTTGGCGCTGATGATGGCGCCGCCCACGCTGCTGCGCTTTGCCGGCCAGCCGCCCAACTGGCTGGTCGAGTCCTGGCCCCTGTTGGCCAACCTGGCGCTGTGCCAGACCATGTTCTGCCTGGCGCTATGGGGGCTGTCGAAGCAGTTCGCGCGGCTGCAGCTGCTGGTGCCGGCCGGTGATGGCCCGGCCACACCCGACGACCTCGTCAAGGCGCGCCTGCTGGAGCTGGAGCGCTCGCGCGCGGCGGCTGAGGCGGCGTCGCGGGCCAAGTCGGACTTCCTCGGCAACATCGGCCACGAGATCCGCACGCCGATGAACACCGTGCTGGGCCAGACGCGGCTGCTGCTGGCCGGCCGACTGAACGCCGGGCAACGCGCCCAGCTGCAGGAGGTGGCCAATGCCGGCGAGGCCCTCGTCAAGCTCATCGACGGCCTGCTCGACTACGCCGACCTCGACGCCGGCCGCATGCAGTTGGCTGCCGAGCCACTGCACCTGGAGCAACTGCTGGGCAGCGCCTTCGAGGCCGTGCGCCCGGCCGCACAGGCCAAGCAGCTTGACCTGCTGTGCGACGTCGCCTCGCCCGAGTTGCTCGGCGTGGCCGGCGCACGACGCGGGGACGCGGTGCGGCTGACCCAGCTCATCACCGAGCTCCTCGTCAACGCCGTCAAGTTCACACCGGCCGGTCAGGTCAAGCTCAGCGTCAACCTGGAGCCCAGCGGCGCATGGCGGCTGCGCGTGCGCGACAGCGGCGTGGGCATGTCTGCCGAACAGCTGGCCCATCTCTTCACGCCGTTTGCGCAGGCCGAGGCCAAGGCGTCGCGGCGCTTTGGCGGCACCGGCCTGGGCCTGGCCATCTGCCGCGCGCTGGCCGAGCGCATGGGCGGCACGCTGACCGCCCGCAGCACGCCCGGCCGCGGCAGCGCCTTCGAGCTGCTGCTGCCGCTGCCGCCCTGCCCCGAGCTGCCGCTGCCGCCAGCTGCCGAACTGCGCTGCATCCTCATCGTGCAGGCCTCGCACAGCGCCGGGCACGACGCGCTGGTCGCTCTGGCCAGGACCCTGGCGCCCACCGCCCGCCTCGAACTGTTGACCCAGGGCAGCCAGGCGCTGGTGCGGCTGGCCGGCGCGCCGTGCGACGTGCTGCTGGTCGACTGGGTGCTACCCGACATGGAAGGCGGCGAGCTGCTCAGGCGCCTGGCCAATGCCGGCATCACCGGCACACGGCGCATCGTGCTCATGAGCGCCTTCGACACCCCGGTGCTGCGCGCTCGCGCGTTGCGTCAGGGTGCCCATGCGCTCGCGCCCAAGCCGTTGCTGCCGCACATGCTGCGCCGGCTGCTCGACCTGGGCCGCCCGTTGCCTGCCGAAGTTCCGCCCGCCGCCGCGCCCGGCACGCACGCGCCGCCCACCGACCCAGCGACCGACCCGGCCACGCTGATGAGCGAACTCGACACCTTGCTCGGCGAGGCCGACAGCCATGCGGTGACGCTGTGGGAGCAGCATGGCTCGGCCTTCATCGACATGCTGCCGGCGCAACAGGCCAAGGCACTGGCCGGCGCGATGCAACGCTTTGATTTCGACGAGGCCCAGGCCGCATTGCGAGGCGACAGCAAATCATGATTGCGCATGAGACCCTCGCCCTGCCCCAGGCCACCATCCTGGTCGTCGACGACACGCCGGCCAACCTGACGCTGCTGGCCCAGGTGCTCAAGCCCGACTACCGCGTGCAACTGGCCGTCAGTGGCGCCAAGGCGCTGGAGATCTGCCGCCGCCAGCCGCCCGACCTCATCGTGCTGGACGTGATGATGCCGGAGATGGACGGCTATGAGGTCTGCCGCCAGCTCAAGGGCGACCCGGCCACGCGCCGCGTGCCGGTGCTCTTCCTGACCGCGCTGACCCGGCCCGAGGACGAAAGCAGCGGCTTCGAGGCCGGCGGCGCCGACTTCATCCACAAGCCCTTCAACCCGGCCACCGTGCTGGCGCGCGTGCGCACCCACCTGCAGCTCAAGCTGGCGGAGGACCACCTGCTGCACCACAACGCCCAGCTCAGCGGCGAACTGGAGGCGCGCCGCCGCGAGGTCGAGCGGCTGCGCGACACCACCCTGTTCGTCATGGTGGGCCTGGCCGAGTTCCGCGACGCCGACACCGGCAACCACATCCAGCGCACCCAGGAATACGTGCGCACGCTGGCCCGCTGGATCGCCGAGCAGCCCGACGGCCCGGCCGACCTGACCGACTTCGCCATCGACGAGCTGGCCAAGGCCGCGCCGCTGCACGACATCGGCAAGGTCGCCATCCCCGACGGCATCCTGCTCAAGCCCGGCAAACTGTCGCCCGACGAATGGCGGGTCATGAAGACCCATGCCGAGCAGGGCGCCGACCTGCTTCAGCGCGCCATCGACCGCCTGGGCGACGACGCCGGACTGATGCTGACCTACGGCAAGCAGATCGCCCGCCACCACCACGAGAAATGGGACGGCAGCGGCTACCCCGACGGCCTGGTCGGCGCGGACATCCCCCTGTCGGCCCGCCTGATGGCCGTGGCCGATGTCTACGACGCCCTCATCAGCGTGCGGCCGTACAAGCAGGCCATGACGCACGACGAGGCGCTGGCCTTCATCCGCAACGGCAGCGGCAGCCATTTCGATCCGCGCGTGGTGGAGGCGCTGGAGGCGTGCGTGGACGAGGTGAGGCAGATCGCCTCGCACTGGGCAGATTGATTCGGTTCGCTGCGCGTGTTGGTCGGCGTGACAAATACGGCAGACCACGAGCCCTTGCGCGCAAGCGGTTCACGCGCAATGAGCCATTGATAATCCGCTCCCTCATGCAGTCCGGTCCCATCCTCAACATCTCCTGCTACCTCTTCGTCTCGCTGGCCGACACGGCCGCGCTGCGCGACCGCCTGGAAGCGCATGCGCTGGCCCTGGCCCTCAAGGGCACGGTGCTGATTGCCGAGGAGGGCATCAACCTCTTCCTGGCCGGGCCGCCCGAGGCCGTCAACGCCTGGGTGAACGAACTGCGCGCAGACGCCCGGTTCGCCACCTTGACGCCCAAGGAAAGCTGGAGTGAGGTGCAACCCTTCCAGCGCCTGAAGGTCAAGGTCAAGCCCGAGATCATCCGCATGAACCGGCCCACGGTGCGGCCCGACCAGGCGCCGCGCGCGCCCGCACTGGCGCCGGCGACGCTGTTGCGCTGGCTGGACCAGGGCCATGACGACGACGGTCGCGAGGTGGTGATGCTGGACACGCGCAACGGCTTCGAGGTCGACGAAGGCGCCTTCGACGGCGCCATCGACTGGCGGCTGCACAAATTCAGCGATTTCCCCGAGGCGCTGGCGGCGCACAAGCAGGAGCTTGTCGACAAGACCGTGGTCAGCTACTGCACGGGTGGCATCCGCTGCGAGAAGGCGGCCATGGTCCTTGAGGCGGAGGGCTTGACCGCCTGGCAGCTGGACGGCGGCATCCTGAAGTACTTCGAGGACACCGGCGGCAAGCACTATCACGGCAACTGCTTCGTCTTCGACGATCGCCGGGGCGTCAACGCCGACCTGAGTCCGACGTGACCAGCCGGTTCGGTGATGTCGCGCTGAAACTGGTCGGCATCTTCCTGATGCTGGCAACACTGGCCTTTGCCGTCAGCAAGGCGCCCGACCGCTCGCTGGAAAGCCTCATCCCGCGCTGGGCGCCACCGCCGTCGGACTTCGTCGAACTGGACGGCCTGATCGTTCACTACCGCGACCAGGGCCCCAGCAGCGACCCGCTGCCGCTGGTGCTCATCCACGGCACCAGCGCCAGCCTGCACACCTGGGAGGGCTGGGTGACAGAACTGGCTCGAACGCGCCGGGTCGTCAGCTTCGACCTCCCCGGCTTCGGCCTGACCGGCCCCAACGCCGACGGCGATTACAGCCTGCAACGCTACGTCGTCTTCACGCGCAATCTGCTGGCTCGCCTGGGCGTGGCGCGGGCCATCGTCGGCGGCAATTCTCTGGGAGGCGAGGTCGCCTGGCAACTGGCCCTGGCCGACCCGGCACGCGTGGCCGGCCTGGTGCTGGTCGACGCCACCGGCTACAACTTCGTGCCCGAGGTGTTGCCGCTGGGTTTCCGCATCGCCCGCACGCCGGTGTTGCGCGAGCCGATGCGCTGGGTGCTGCCCCGCCGTGCCATCGAGCAGAGCGTCACCGACGTCTACGGCGACCCGTCACGCGTCAGCGCCGCGCTTGTGGACCGCTACTACGAGCTGGCACTGCGCGAGGGCAACCGCGTGGCGTTGATGCAGCGCATGGACCAGATGGCGCCCGGCCCCGTCGAACGCCTGCCGGAGATCAAGGTGCCGACCCTCATCCTCTGGGGCGGCAAGGACCGCCTCATCCTGCCGAAATGGGGCGAGGCCTTCCACCAGGCCATACCGGGCAGCCGGCTGGTGTCGTTTGCTAGCCTCGGCCATGTGCCTCAGGAGGAAGACCCGGCTGCTACCCTTGTGGCCGTGCGTGACTGGCTACCCACGGTCACTCGTTGACTACACCCAAAAGGTCCCCGACATGAAGAAAACCGCCCTGTTCGCGCTGGCCCTGACCGCCTCGCTGGCCCAGGCGCAGGCCCCCGAGTGGAAGAAGCTGCGCATCGGCGTCGAAGGCGCCTACCCGCCGTTCTCCGAGATCGGCCCCGACGGCAAGCTGAAGGGCTTCGAGATCGAGCTGGTTCAGGCCTACTGCGCCGAAATGAAGGCCCAGTGCACGCTGGTCCAGCAGGAGTTCGACGGCCTCATCCCCGCGCTGCAGTCGCGCAAGGTGGACGCCATCTTCGCCAGCGTCTCCATCACCGCCGAGCGCCAGAAGGTCATCGGCTTCAGCAAGCCCTACTACGCCACGCCGGCCCGCCTGGTGGCCAAGGCCGGCGCCAAGCTGGAGCCCACCGAGGCCAGCCTGAAGGGCAAGAAGATTGGCGTGCAGCGCGGCACGACGCACGAGACCTACGCCGCGGCCACCTTCAAGCAGAGCGACATCGTGCGCTATGGCAGCCAGGATCAGGTCTTCCTCGACCTCAAGAGCGGCCGCCTGGACGCGACCTTGATGGACTCGCCGGCCGCCGACTTCGGCTTCCTGAAGAAGCCGGAGGGCAAGGGCTTCGCCTTCGTCGGCGGTGCCGTGCTGGACGACAAGATCTTCGGCGCCGGCTCTGGCGTCGGCATGCGAAAGGCCGATGAGGCCACGCTGGGCAAGAAGTTCAACGCCGCCATCGACGCGCTGCAGGCCAACGGCACGTTCAAGAAGCTGGCCGACAAGTATTTCGACTACGACATCGCGCCCAAGAAGTGATGCGAAGGCGCTCTGCCCTGTTCGCAGCTGCTGCCGTCGGGTGGGCAAGCGCCACCCGCGCCCAGGCACCGCATCGCCTGCGCATCGGCTTTGCCGTGGGCTACGCGCCGTTCAGCGAGGTCGGCACCGACGGCCAGCTCAAAGGCTTCGAGATCGATGTGGCCCAGGCGCTGAGCCGGCAGATGGCGCAGCAGTTCACGCCCGTCATCCTCGACTTCGACGGCCTCATCCCGGCCCTGCAGTCGCGCAAGATTGACGCCATCATGGCCTCGATGTCCGTCACGCCTGAGCGCCAGCAGTTGATCGCGTTCTCGTCGCCCTACTACTTCTCGCCGGCGCGCATGGTCGTGCGCAGCAATGCGGGGCTCACCGTCAGCCCGGAAGGCCTTCGGGCCAAGCGCATCGGCGTGGAGCGTGGCACCGTCCACGAGCGCTTCCTGGCCGAGCAGTTCAAGGGCAGCCAGGTGCTGCGCTACGCGACGCAGGACCAGGTCTTCCTCGACCTCAAGTCCGGCCGCCTTGACGCCACGCTGGTGGATGCCGTCATCGCGCAGTTCGGCTTCCTCAACAAGAGCGACGGCCGCGGCTTTGGTTTCGCCGGGCCGGACTTCGGCCGCGACGAACGCTACTACGGCAAAGGCATAGGCATCGGCCTGCGCAAGGCCGATGCGCTGACGCTGGGCCGACGCATAGACGACGCGCTGGCCGCCCTGCGCAGCAGCGGCGCGCTCAAGGCGTTGAACGACCGCCATTTCGATTTCGACCTCGTCTCACCGCGCTAGTCATGTTGTTGCACGGATTCCTCCCCAGCCTCGTTGAAGGCGCCATGGTGACGCTCGGCGTGGCGCTGTCATCCCTTGCCGTCGCTGTCTTGCTTGGCCTGGCCGGTGCGCTGGCCAAGCTGTCGCGCTCCCGCGTGGCCCAAGGCATCGCGGCCGTGTACACGACGCTGATCCGCGGCGTGCCCGACCTCGTGCTGATGCTGCTCGTCTTCTACGGAGGCCAGCTCGCGATCAACACCGTGGCGCCCATGCTCGGCCATGAGGACTACATCGACATCGACCCCTTCGTCGCCGGCTCGCTAACCATAGGCTTCATCTTCGGCGCCTACCTGACCGAGGCCTTCCGCGGCGCCTTCCTGGCCGTCCCGCCGGGCCAGCGCGAGGCGGGCCTGGCCTACGGCATGAGCCCGCGCCAGGTGCTGTGGCGCATCACGCTGCCGCAGATGCTGCGCCATGCGCTGCCGGGGCTGTCCAACAACTGGCTGGTGCTCGTCAAGAGCACGGCCATCGTGTCGGTCATCGGCCTGTCGGACCTGATGACGCGCGGCCAGCAGGCGGCAGGCAACACCCGCGAGCCCTTCAGCTTCTACCTCGCGGTGGCGCTGATCTACCTCGTGTTCACCAGCGTGTCGGAGCTGGGCTTCAGCTGGGCGAAGAAGCGGCTGGCCATTGGCGTGCGGGAGGGCAGCCTGTGAGCTTTGACGCCATCCTTGAAAACATGCCGATGTATGTGGCCGGCCTGGGCGTCACGCTCAAGCTGCTGGCGCTGTCGCTGCTGTGCGGCCTGGCGCTGGCGGTGCCGTTGGCGGTCGTGCGCACCGTCTCCAAGGGCTGGGGCTCGCGGCTGGTCTGGGCCTACACCTACGTCTTCCGCGGCACGCCCATGCTGGTGCAGCTGTTCCTGTGCTACTACGGCCTGGCGCAGTTCGACGCGGTGCGCGAGAGCGTCGCCTGGCCCTGGCTGTCGTCAGCCACCTTCTGCGCCTGGCTGACGTTCACGCTGAACACAGCCGCCTACACGACCGAGATCATTGCCGGCAGCATCCGCGCGCTGCCGGCCGGGGAAATCGAAGCCGCCAAGGCGCTGGGCATGGGCCGTGGCCTGCTGATGCGCCGCATCGTGCTGCCCGCCGCGCTGCGCCGCGCGCTGCCGGCCTACGGCAACGAGGCCATCTTCATGCTGCACGGCACGTCGCTGGCCAGCGTCGTCACGCTGCTGGACCTGACCGGCGCCGCCCGCGCCGTCAACGCCAAGTACTACCTCCCCTTCGAAGCCTTCATCACCGCCGGCGCCTTCTACTTCGTGCTGACGCTCA